>VOFC01002660.1_pt1 | contig 31421 bp, 53 predicted proteins | sample 5384161 | NCBI WGS metagenome assembly VOFC01 (sample SAMN12384722, study PRJNA508395) | human gut metagenome | isolation source: healthy gut B | host: Homo sapiens
ATCAGTGAGATCGTGTTTAACACATCGATGACCGGTTATCTGGAAGTGCTGACAGATCCGTCCTATGCGGGACAGGCAGTTTGCATGACCTATCCGCTGATCGGTAACTACGGAATCACGCCGGATATGGAGTCGGGACAGCCGTGGCCGGACGGTTATATTGTGAGGGAACTGTCCAGAATGCCGAGCAATTTCCGGTGCGAGGGGACGATTCAGGATTTTTCGCAAAATACGATATTCCGGGAATTGCCGGAATTGATACGCGTGCGCTTACCAAGATTCTTCGTGAGAAGGGTACCATGAATGGTATGATCACGACGAATGAAAATTATAATATAGAAGAAATCATTCCTAGATTAAAAGACATACACCACAGGCAACGTTGTAGATAAAGTGACCTGCACGGAAAAACGAGTATATAAAAAAGCAGGGCAATGGAGACGAAAAAGTGGCGCTTCTTGATTTTGGATCTTGGAGCAAAAGAAAATATTGCAAAGAAATTAAATGAGAGAGGCTGTGAGGTCACGGTATACCCGGCACATACTTCTGCGGAGGAGATTCTGGCGGCGAACCCGGACGGCATCATGCTGAGCAACGGACCGGGAGACCCGAAAGAGTGCAAAGGAGATCATTGCAGAGATCCGCAAGCTGTATGAATCCAGATACACCGATTTTTGCAATCTGCCTGGGACATCAGCTCATGGCGCTTGCGACGGGGCTGAGACACGCACAAGATGAAATACGGACACCGCGGGAGGCAATCATCCGGTCAAGGATCTGGCGACGAACGAGTCGTCTACATTTCTTCACAGAATCATGGCTACGTGGTAGACACCGATACCCTGGATCCGAAGGTGGCGACACCAGCGTTCGTTAATGTCAACGACGGAACGAACGAGGGACTTTCCTATGTCGGCAAGAACATTTTCACGGTGCAGTTCCATCCGGAAGCGTGTCCGGGACCGCAGGATTCTGCATATCTGTTTGACAGATTTATAAACATGATGGGAGGAGCGAAATAATGCCAAGAAATCAGGAGATTAAGAAGGTACTTGTAATCGGTTCCGGTCCGATTGTCATCGGACAGGCGGCGGAGTTCGACTATGCAGGTACACAGGCATGCCGTTCCCTGAAAGAAGAAGGCGTCGAAGTAGTACTGGTCAATTCTAACCCTGCTACTATCATGACAGATAAAGACATTGCAGATCAGGGTCTACATCGAGCCGCTCACCGTGCCGAAGTGTTAGAGCAGATCATCAAAAAAGAAAAACCGGACAGCATTCTTCCGACCCTGGGCGGACAGGCAGGACTGAACCTCGGCATGGAGCTCGAGAGAGAAATTCTTCTGGAAAAACGGCGTGACGCCTGATCGGTACGACAGCGGAGACCATCAAAAAGCAGAGGACCGCCTGGAATTCAAGGACACGATGGAGAAGATCGGAGAGCCGGTAGCGGCGTCCCTGGTTGTCCAGAATGTGGAGGATGGTATTAAGTTCACAAACACCATCGGCTATCCGGTTGTGCTCCGCCCGGCGTACACGCTTGGCGGAAGCGGCGGCGGTATTGCACACGATGAGACCGAGCTGGATCGAGATCCTGACAAACGGACTCCGTCTTTCCCGTGTCGGACAGGTTCTGGTAGAAAGATGCATCGCCGGATGGAAAGAGATCGAGTACGAAGTTATGCGCGACAGTGCAGGAAACTGTATTACCGTATGTAATATGGAAAATATCGATCCTGTCGGTGTCCATACAGGTGACAGTATCGTAGTAGCACCTTCCCAGACACTTTCCGATAAAGAGTATCAGATGCTGCGTACTTCAGCACTGAACATCATCACGTGAAGTTAAAGATCACGGGAGGATGTAATGTGCAGTTTGCACTTCATCCGGAGAGTTTTGAATATTGCGTCATCGAGGTAAACCCCCGTGTGAGCCGTTCCTCCGCGCTTGCAAGTAAGGCGACCGGTTATCCTATCGCCAAGGTAGCAGCGAAGATCGCACTGGGCTTTACGCTTGACGAGATCAAAAATGCCATCACTGGAAAGACTTACGCAAGCTTTGAGCCGACACTTGACTACTGCGTGGTCAAGATGTCCGCGTCTGCCTTTTGATAAATTCATTACCGCAAAACGTACTCTGACCACCCAGATGAAGGCAACCGGAGAGGTTATGAGTATTTGCAATAACTTCGAGGGAGCCTTGATGAAGGCGATCCGTTCCTTGGAGCAGCATGTAGACAGCCTTATGTCCTATGATTTTCGGCCACTTTCCAAAGAGAACTGATCGAACAGCTTCACGTCGTAGATGATATGAGAATCTGGGAATCGCAGAGGCGATCCGCCAGGGCATGGATTACGACGAGATCCACGAGATCACCAAAAATCGATATCTGGTTCATCGATAAGCTGGCAATCCTGGTTGAGATGGAGCAGAAGTTAAAGAGCGAGCCGCTTACGGTGAACTGCTAAAAGAGGCAAAACGCCTTGAGTTCCCGGATTACCTGGTGGCAAAACTGGACAGGAAAGACCGAAGAAGAAGTAAAATGCGTTAAGAAAACAGTATGATATCACCGCAGCTTACAAGATGGTAGATACCTGTGCAGCTGAGTTTGAAGCATCCACACCGTATTACTATTCTGTATTCGGAAGTGAGAACGAAGCAGTTGAGACCAAAGACCGCAAGAAGGTCCTGGTGCTTGGTTCCGGTCCGATCCGTATCGGACAGGGTATCGAGTTTGACTTCTGTTCTGTACATTGTACCTGGGCATTCTCCAAAGAAGGATATGAGACCATCATTATCAATAACAACCCGGAGACTGTAAGTACAGACTTCGATATTGCAGATAAGCTGTATTTTGAGCCGCTGACTCCGGAAGATGTAGAAAATATCGTCAACATCGAGCATCCGGACGGAGCCGTTGTACAGTTCGGCGGCCAGACCGCTATTAAGCTGACCGAAGCACTCCTGAAAATGGGTGTGCCGATCCTTGGAACATCTGCAGAGAACGTAGATGCCGCAGAGGACCGTGAGCTGTTCGATGAGATCCTGGAGCAGTGTGAAATCCCGCGTCCGAAGGGACACACCGTATTCACCGCAGAAGAGGCGAAAAAAAAGCAGCCAACGAGCTCGGCTATCCGGTACTCGTCCGCCCGTCCTACGTCCTTGGAGGACAAGGTATGCAGATCGCCATCAGCGATGAGGATGTCGATGAATTTATCGGCATCATCAACCGGATCGCACAGGAGCATCCGATCCTGGTTGATAAATATCTGCAGGGCAAGGAAATCGAGGTTGATGCAGTCTGCGACGGCACCGATATTCTGATTCCTGGTATCATGGAGCACATCGAGCGCGCCGGCGTCCATTCCGGAGACAGTATCTCCGTATATCCGGCACAGACGATCAGCCAGAAAGCAAAAGACACTATCGTAGAGTATACGAAACGTCTGGCAAGATCCCTGCATGTCATCGGTATGATCAACATCCAGTTCATCGTAGACGGTGAGGATGTTTACGTCATCGAGGTCAACCCCCGCGCCTCGCGCACCGTGCCATACATCAGCAAGGTAACCGGAATCCCGATCGTGCCGCTGGCAACGAAAGTCATCCTCGGCCACACGATCCGTGAGCTTGGCTATGAGCCGGGTCTGCAGCCGGAGGCAGATTACTTTGCGATCAAGATGCCGGTATTCTCCTTTGAGAAGATCCGCGGTGCAGATATCAGCCTTGGACCTGAGATGAAATCCACCGGTGAGTGTCTTGGTATCGCCAAGACTTTCAACGAAGCTTTATACAAAGCATTCCTCGGCGCCGGAATCAACCTGCCGAAAATAAAAACATGATCATCATCTTTTTAATAAAATTTTCTGTTGTCATGGCGTTGCTCCGGGATTAGTTGTAATATGGATGAATGTCAACTCCGTACATTGCTTCAACACCCATTGCGACTCCGTCGATATTCTCCATGAAGAATGCTTTGATTTTTGCTAACATAATAATTTCCTCCTTTATTGAAGTGGTACATTTTTGCTTGTTCATCAAAGGTTTTCCACTTTGACAGCTATTATAATACACGGAAATATGGTAATATTATAGATAAGATATTAGCAAAAAAGTTGGGTGATATTGACTTTTAGGAGAAAAAATGGAAGAATGCAGAAAAATACATATGAAAATGTTACGCTCGAACCGGACGTCGGCTTTGATATCCGGTTTGTTACGATGGATCATAACTCTCCGTTTCACTGGCACCGGGAGATGGAGATTCTCTACATATTAAACGGGCATGCCACTGTGCATATGGAGGGTGAGGAATACGAGCTGAATCCGTTGGACGCGGTTGTGATGGACTATGCCAGAATTCATGAAGTCATCTATGCGCTGCCGCAGACAATGGGAATCTGTATCCACGTGTCAAGGCAGCTTCTGCGGCGCTATCTGCCGGAGGCGGAACCTTTGCGATCCGCTGCGCGGGACAGCGTCTCCGTCCAGGGCAGCAGGAATATTACAATGAAATCTGCGGGTATTGAAAAGAACTGACGGTGCTTTATGTGAATCAGAATGAGACGTACCGGTTAAAAAGCACGGCGCGGATTCTGGAATTGCTGGCATGTCTGGTGGAACATTTTTCGGAACCTGTCTCCATGGTGGCAACGCAGACGAGGGCGGGGAAGATGGAGCGGCTGGAGCAGATCTGTATGTATGTGGATCATCACTACAGGGAAGAAATGACGCTGCAGGAAGCGGCGGATGAACTGGGGCTCAACCGGGAATACTTCTGCCGGTTCTTTAAGCAGAGCACCGGCAGCTCGTTTATGCGCTATGTAAATCAGGTGCGGCTCAATTATATCTATCAGGATCTGCTGCACACGGACGATCCGGTACAGGAGATCATGGAGCGGCATGGCTTCTTTAATCAGAAGCTTTTTACCGGATGTTTAAGGAGCGTTACCACTGTACTCCGCGCCAGGCGCGCCGGATGGCGGAAAACAATCCTTATGTGGAAGCAAAATAACCGCGCTGTATATGCAGGGGGAGGATATAAGTTCCGGATGCAGCCCGGTGTGAAGCATCCTTGAAGCAAAATACGAGCATTTCTTCCACGTCGTGTTTGACATTTTATTCTGTGTCTTTGCCACGTTTTGACAATCCACAGGATGTGTCCGACAGGTTGCAGACAATGGGCGGACTTCCTGGTGTCCCCTAATGTCATCGCTTCACAGACAATATATAAAAACCGCGCGAACCGAAACTCGCAGGCATCTGCTATTGAAGACACGGCAGATACCTGCTCAGACATCGGCTTCGCGCGGTTATGTTTTGTTCAGCGATGACAGTAAGGGACACACACGAAAGTCCTAAAATTGTCTGCAACCTGCGGACACACCTCGTGGAGTGCTCAAAACTTGGAAAGACACGGATCATCGAGAATGTCAAACACGATGCGGATAGAAATGCCGGATTTGGCGGTTAGAATGCTTCACACCGGGCTGCATCCGGAACGATACGCCGTTCCCACCCTTCACATAAAATATTAAACCAGTTTCATGCGCTTGCGGGGAGCTTTCCTGATCGGGGAAGCGTCCTCTTCCGGTACCGGTGCAATGGGCGGAGGTGTGAGCACTCTGGCATTGTCCAAAAGATCATCCATGCTCTTCTTCTGGGCAGCTTTCGCTTGCGCTGTGCGATGGCAAGCTTTTTCTGCCGGAAACGGTCAGCCGTCTCACGGATGTACTGGTCTGCGACAAAATGCTCGAGCGCCTCCTTGTCGATCGCAATCCGGTTGTCCATAGTTTTCATGATGTCCGTCACACGCAGGGAATCTCCGATGACCGGATCACTCAGATCGTAGATCATATTGTTGGAGAACTTTAAGATCATCGGGCGGGTAAAATCCGCGGCATTTTCCACGAGGACGAGCGCCTTCTCACCGTCGGAGAGATCAACGCACGCGCCGGTCGGGAGAATGTGGATGCATTCCGCCAGTGCGGCAACGACGCGCGGATTGTAGGTCCGGCTGTGTCTGCGCAAAAAAGACATCGCGGCAACCTCCGAGACCGGCGGATTGTTAATATTCATGGCGGTAAGCCGGTCAAACTGATCTGCCACCTTTAAAATATCACAGAGCAGACGTGTCTCCGGGGAAGGATCCTTGATCTTTAAGGTCTGACTCTTCTGGAAGATGAACTGCTGGATAATCTCTAAGGAAATCTTCGGAAGGTTGCACTCCTCATAGCGCGGGCGGATTGATTCATAACCGCGTTCCAGATTCATCTGGATAAAATTCCGGTCGCTGTCCGAGAGGTCGTCGCCCTTGTCGAGGATGGCCTTGCGGAACATACAGATAACCGAAATCATACAGCAGGGAAGCCGTGATCAGCGCCCGGATATCTTCTGCCGGGAGCTGCATCTCATTGGAGATCATTGCGGATAGGATACCGACACTGATCGAGTGTTTGTATACAAAGTCCGCGGAACTGCGGAGTGTCTGCGTAAAAATTCAGCTTGTGGTCAAGACTGCCGTAATGCCGCTGGATATCATCGACCAGCGAGAGCAGTGTGGACGGGACAAGATTGTCGACAAGCTTGTCCATGTTGTCCTTTAACTTGAACATGTAGATGGTCTGGAACTGTTCAAACTCCAGATCTTCCCGCGAAAGCGGTGGCAGCGGTTCAGCCGGCTCCAGAATAAAAATGCCGATCAGACCAAAATTCTCAATACTGTTAATACCCTGGATCGTGAGCCTTGTATCCCGTTCGTATAACAGAACCCCCATCCTGTTGTAGATTGGCTTTGCAAGGCGCATACCGGGCTTTAGATCAGCAGTTTTGACAAATTGCATGATTATCTCCCCTCTTCCGGTATTGTCATACCAAAATCCTCTTTATCTTCCCTCTATGATAGCATATTGAAAGCTGAAATACAATCTGATATGATACTCTTAGAACCGGGGTTTTTGAAAGAAAATCCTACTTTTCCGGAGAAAGAGGTACTTATGATACAGATTCCGTGGAGACGCGTGGCGGGAGCGGCGCTGGTGATGTGCCTGCTTCTGGCAAATACATCTTATGCCGAGACGACACAGGACAACATAAATGATGCGAAGAATCAGATTGAGGATCTGAAAGATCAGAAAAAGGATGCCGAGGATACCGTCAATGACATCTCCGGCAAAAAGGACGCACTGGAGTCGGATCTTAGCGGGTTAAACGGTCAGCTTTCCGATATTGTCGCACAGATCAATGACCTGGAGGGGCAGATTTCGGACAAACAGGGGGAGATTGACCAGGCGAAGGAGGATCTGGCTGCGGCGGAGGCACAGTCTGCGAAACAGTATGAGGATATGAAGCTGCGGATTCAGTTCATGTATGAGAACGGAAGCACGCCGGTATGGCAGATGCTTGCGGAGGCGGAATCTTTTTCCGACTTCCTGAACCGCACGGAATATATTACCGACATCAACGCCTACGACAGAAAAAAAAAGCTTGTGGAATACCAGGATCTGCAGGAGCAGATAGCCGCCCAGAAGGAAGATCTGGAGAGTGATATGACCGAGCTGGTGGCGATGCAGGATGACATGAAGAAAAAGCAGGCGAACGTCAGCAGTCTCATCAACACCACCAAGGCGAATCTGGCGCAGACACAGGAAGATCTGGCGGATGCGCAGTCTAACGTCGCGGACCTGGAGGATAAGATCAACCAGATGGTCGAGTACGAGAAGCAGCTGGAGATCCAGAAGGCGAAGGAGGACGCTGCGCGTCTGGCGGCGATTAAGGAGCAGGAGAAGGAGGATACCTCCACCGTGGTCTATGTGCCGACGGACAGTGACCAGTACCTGCTTGGAGCAATCATCCAGTGCGAGGCGGGCGGAGAGTCCTACGACGGGAAGCTCGCGGTCGGAAGCGTCGTGATAAACCGTGTGAAGAGTTCGTATTTTCCGAACTCTGTCTCGGGTGTGATTTACCAGAGCGGTCAGTTCTCGCCGGTGGCGAGCGGCAGACTGGCGTATCGTCTGGAAGCGGGTGTGGACGGAAGCTGCCTTCAGGCGGCGCAGGATGTGCTAAACGGCAATATTACGGTGGGCTGCCTGTATTTCAGACAGAATAACGGCATCATACAGGGAACCGTAATTGGAAACCATGTATTCTATTAGAAGTGAAAAAGTGCGGAAAACCGCAGAATGGCAGCAGGGCGATTTTTGTGAAAAGTACACAAGAATCGCTTTGCTTTTTGTTTGGAAAAATAAAATTTGCATGATAAATTTTAACAAAAAAAGACTGTAAAACAGACGTATAGAGGGGGGAAAAAAGGAGCGTAAAGAAAACTTTAGAAAGATGAAAAAAGAAGAAAGTTATTGCATTTAAGAGTGAAATATGGTAGCATGAAAAAGTATTAAAAAGCTAGTAAAAACGCCGATTATTTAAAATGCACCTTGTGAAAAAAAGAGGGAGAAACATAAATTTTAACTGCAAAGTTGAATTTATTTTTTTAGCAAAAAAGATTGTTAAAAAATTAACAGCGTTTTTCGGCAAAATTATTTTAAAGAGGAACAAATTCCCCGTACATACGGGGTTTTGTGTGTAAAACTGAAAGGAGAATTCAAAATGGCAAAGAAAGTAGTTTTAGCAGGCGCATGCCGTACCGCTATCGGCAAGATGGGTGGAGCACTGAGCAATACTCCGGCAGCAGAGCTGGGATCAATCGTAATCAAAGAGGCATTGAACAGAGCTGGCGTGAAGCCGGAGCAGGTAGATGAAGTATTGATGGGATGTGTTATCCAGGCAGCACAGGGACAGAACGTTGCACGTCAGGCTTCCATCAAGGCAGGACTTCCGATCGAAGTACCGGCAGTTACTCTGAACGTTGTATGTGGTTCCGGACTGAAATGTGTCAATGAAGCAGCTACTATGATTCTGGCTGGTCAGGCAGATATCGTTGTTGCCGGTGGTATGGAAAATATGTCCATGGCTCCTTATGCCATGACGAAGGCTCGTTTTGGATATCGTATGAACAATGCGACCATCATTGATACCATGGTAAACGATGCACTTACTGATGCATTCAACCACTATCACATGATGATCACAGCTGAGAACGTATGTGAGAAGTATGGTCTTACAAGAGAAGAACTCGATGAGTTCTCTGCAAACAGCCAGCAGAAGTGCGAGAAGGCAATTGCTGAGGGCAAGTTCGATGACGAGATCGTTCCGGTTCCGGTTAAGGTTAAGAAAGAGACCGTTATGTTCGCAAAAAGATGAGGGACCGCGTCCTGGCACAACAGCTGAGTCACTGTCCAAGTTAAAATGCTGCTCCGGCAAAGAGGGCGGACTGGTAACAGCAGGTAACGCTTCCGGTATTAATGATGGTGCAGCTGCGATTGTAGTAATGAGCGAGGAGAAGGCAAAAGAGCTTGGCGTTAAGCCGATGGCAACATGGGTAGCCGGAGCACTCGGCGGAGTAGAGCCTGAGATCATGGGTGTCGGACCTGTTGCATCTACCAGAAAGGTACTCGAGAGAACAGGACTTACAATCGATGATATGGATCTGATCGAAGCAAACGAAGCTTTCGCAGCTCAGTCTATCGCAGTTGCAAGAGATTTACATTTTGATATGTCCAAGTTAACGTTAACGGTGGTGCAATCGCACTTGGACATCCAGTAGGAGCTTCCGGATGCCGTATCCTTGTAACATTATTACATGAGATGCAGAAGAGAGATTCCTACAGAGGTCTTGCTACATTATGTATCGGTGGCGGAATGGGATGCTCTACAATCGTTGAGAGAGACTAATGCAGTTATGAGAACTTCTGAACCGGCGCCAGCCTGTGGGCGGCACCGGAGAAGTTCTTGCTTTGCGTAATAGGAATCTTTGTTCCTATTTTATTAAAAGGCATAGAATCAGTTATTAGAATATATATATGATATTTTCAGGAGGTACTGACATGAAAGTTGGAGTTATTGGTGCAGGAACAATGGGACAGGGTATTGCAAAAGCATTTGCCCAGGTAGAAGGATATGAAGTAGCACTCTGCGACATCAAGCAGGAATGGGCTGACGGCGGAAAAGAGAAGATCAAGAAAGGCTATGCAAGACTTGTAGAGAAAGGAAAAATGACACAGGAAGCAGTAGACGGCATTCTCGCAAAGATTACCCCAGGCTTAAAGGAAGACCTTTGCAGGATTGTGACCTCATCGTAGAGGCGGCTTTCGAGGATATGGGCGTTAAGAAAACTACATTCAGGAACTTGATAAGATCGCAAAAGCCAGAGTGCATTTTTGCATCAACACATCCAGCCTTTCCATCACAGAGATCGGCAACGGATTGACCCGTCAATGGTAGGTATGCATTTCTTCAACCCGGCAGACCGTATGAAGTTAATCGAGGTTATCGCAGGTGTGAATACACCGGAAGAGACCGTTGAGGCGATCAAGAAGATCTCTGTAGAGATCGGACAAGACTCCGGTACAGGTAAATGAGGCAGCAGGCTTCGTTGTAAACCGTATCTTAATCCCGATGATCAATGAGGCAGCTTTCATTAAGATGGAAGGTGTATCTGATATCGCAGGCATCGATGCAGCAATGAAACTCGGTGCAAACCATCCGATGGGACCGCTTGAGTTAGGTGATTTCATTGGTCTGGATATCTGCCTTGCAATCATGGATGTTCTCTACAAAGAGACAGGCGACAGCAAGTACCGCGCATGCCCGTTAATCCGCAAGATGGTTCGCGGCGGCAATCTTGGCGCAAAAAGAGCGGACAAGGGATTCTATGTATACAATGCTGACCGTACAAAGACCCCGGTTGATGCTCAGTAAAATATAAGGTAATAATGGAGGAAATGATATCATGGATTTCACTTTAGACAAGAAACATGAAATGGCGCGCTCCCTGTTCAGAGAGTTCGCTGAGAACGAGGTAAAGCCTCTCGCTCAGGAAGTAGATGAGACAGAGGAATTCCCGGTTGAGAACGTGAAGAAGATGCAGAAGCTCGGCTTCATGGGCATCCCGGTACCGAAGGAGTACGGCGGACAGGGCTGTGACCCGCTCACCTATGTAATGTGCGTAGAGGAGCTGTCAAGGTATGCGCTACAACAGGTGTTATTGTTTCTGCACATACTTCTCTCTGCATCGATCCGATTATGACCTACGGTACAGAGGATCAGAAGCAGAAATACGTTAAGCCGCTTGCAACAGGCGAGAAGCTCGGTGCATTCGCACTGACTGAGCCGGGTGCAGGAACCGATGCGCAGGGCGCACAGACCAAGGCTGTATTAGACGGAGACGAGTGCGTATTAAACGGCTCCAAGTGCTTCATCACAAATGGTAAGGTTGCAGATGTTTACATCGTAATCGCAATCACAAGCGTAACAGAGGATAAGAGAGGCAGAAAGAAGAAGAACTTCTCTGCATTTATCGTAGATAAGGGATGCTCCGGGCTTCTCCTTCGGAACCAAGGAGAAGAAGATGGGTATCCGCGGATCATCTACATACGAACGATCTTCGAGGATTGCAGAATCCCGAAGGAGAACCTGCTTGGCGTAGAGGGCAAAGGGATTCCCGGATCGCTATGCACACACTGGATGGCGGACGTATCGGTATTGCTGCTCAGGCACTTGGTATCGCAGAGGGCGCATTAGACCGCGCAATCGCATACACCAAGGAGAGAAAGCAGTTCGGCCGTACGATTGCCAGCAGCAGAATACACAGTTCAAGCTGGCTGACATGGCTGCAAGAATTGAGGCTGCACAGCTTCTTGTATACAAAGCTGCTATGGCAAAGGCAACACAGAAGGTATATTCCGTAGAGGCCGCAAAGGCAAAACTGTTCGCAGCAGAGACTGCTATGGCTGTTACCACAGAGGTTGTCCAGCTGTTTGGTGGATACGGCTACATCAGAGAGTACGATGTAGAGCGTATGATGAGAGACGCGAATATCACAGAAATCTACGAGGGAACCAGTGAGGTTCAGAGAATGGTTATCTCTGGTGCATTACTGAAATAGTCGTAATCCGTGGCATAATATAAAAAATGCTCTCGTGAAAAAATACATGAATATCGTAGTATGTATTAAACAGGTACCCGGATACAAAAGGCGGAGTTCAGTTTAATCCCGACGGTACACTTAACAGAGGTGCGATGCTTGCAATTATGAACCCGGATGACAAAGCAGGTCTTGAGGCAGCACTTAGATTAAAAGACCAGTATGGCGCAGAAGTAACCGTTCTTACCATGGGTCTTCCGAAGGCAGACGAGGTGCTTCGTGAGGCAATGGCAATGGGCGCAGACAAAGGAATCCTTGTAACAGATCGTGTGTTAGGCGGAGCTGATACATGGGCTACCTCCACCACAATCGCAGGCGCACTCCGCAATCTGGATTACGATCTGATCATCACCGGACGTCAGGCGATCGATGGTGATACCGCTCAGGTAAGGACCGCAGATTTCGCAGAGCATCTGGGACTTCCGGTTATTTCCTACGCACAGGACATCAAGATCGATGGAGAATATGTCGTTGTTCAGCGTCAGTACGAAGACAGATATCATGAATTAAAAGCAAAAATGCCATGCCTGATCACAGCACTTTCTGAGCTGAACCAGCCGCGTTACATGACTCCGGGTGGAATCTTTGATGCATACGATAAGGAAGTCACTGTTTGGGGAAGAGCAGATCTTAAGGATGTAGATGATTCTGATCTTGGATTAAAGGGATCACCGACAAAAAGATCGCAAAGGCATCTGACAAGGTACGTAAAGGGCGCAGGCGAGAAGGTTGTCCTTGATCCGGATGAGTCCGTAGCATACCTGATCGGCAAGTTCAAAGAGAAGCACATTATCTAACAAATATAAGGAAAAGTGGTGAATAAAATGGGTTTAGAAGAATATAAAGGAGTATTTGTCTTTGCACAGCAGGTTGACAACGTATTAGACGGCGTTGCTTTCGAGTTACTTGGAAAAGGAAAAGAGCTGGCAAAGATTTAAACACAGAAGTAACTGCAGTATTGATTGGCTCCGGCGTTAAGAGCTTGGCAGATCAGCTCGCTGAGTACGGCGCTGACAGAGTCATCGTGGTAGACGATCCGCAGTTAAAGACTACAGAACAGAGCCGTACGCACATGCACTTGCATCTGTGATCAATGAGTACAAGCCGGAGATCATGCTGGTTGGCGCAACTGCAATCGGCCGTGACCTCGGACCTACTGTTTCCGCTCGTGTGAAGACAGGTCTTACTGCTGACTGTACAATGCTTGAGATCGGCGATTTCCCGCTGAACGCAGCAGCGGGACAGGAGCAGCAGCACAATCAGCTTCTTATGACACGTCCTGCATTTGGTGGTAACACGATCGCAACGATCGCGTGCCCGTACAACCGTCCGCAGATGGCTACTGTACGCCCGGGTGTTATGCAGAAGATCGCTCCGATTGCAGGCGCTAAGGCAAATGTGGTAGAGTACAATCCGGGATTCACCCCGAATGACAGATATGTAGAGATCTTTAAACATTGTAAAGGCTGTTAAGAATACAGCGAATATCATGGATGCAAAGATCCTGGTATCCGGTGGACGTGGTGTTGGTTCCAAGGAGAACTTCAAGCTTCTCGAGGATCTGGCAGAGGTACTTGGCGGTACCGTAAGCTGCTCCCGTGCCGTAGTGGAGAACGGCTGGCTGCCGGTAGATTTACAGGTAGGACAGACAGGTAAGACAGTACGTCCGCAGATCTACTTCGCAATCGGTATTTCAGGAGCTATCCAGCACGTTGCAGGTATGGAGGATTCTGATCTCATCGTTGCTATCAACAAGGATGAGGATGCACCGATCTTCGACGTTGCAGATTATGGTCTGGTAGGAGATCTCAACAAGATCGTTCCGGCACTGACCACTGCGTTAAAGGCAGAACTTGGCAAATAAGCAAAGAAAAGTACATAGGTGAAAAGAACTCCCGCGTGGCAGATGTGGCGTCTGTCATGCGGGGAGTTTTTATGTTTTTATTTCACGAGCTTGACAGTTGCCGTTTTGCGTATTATTGTCATTCCGAAGGAGTGAAAGAACGTGAGACAGACAGTAACAGAAAATCGATTATTCAGTAAAAAGATTTGCGGAAACTGATTATTCCGCTGATCTTAGAACAGACGCTTGCCATCACCGTGGGAATGGCAGATACGATGATGATTTCTTCTGCGGGAGAAGCGGCAGTTTCCGGCGTGTCGCTGGTAGACATGTTTAACAACTTAATCATCAGTGTGCTGGCGGCGCTTGCGACCGGCGGTGCGGTGGTAACGTCACAGTGTATCGGTGCGGGAAGGAGAGAGGAAGCCCTGCCGGTCTGCCAGACAGCTTGTGTTTACAGAGGCGGCGATCACGATCGGTATCAGTGTACTGGTACTTCTTTTTCACAGGCAGATCCTCGGATTATTCTTCGGACAGATTGAGGCGGATGTTATGCAGAATGCGATCATCTATCTCATTATCTCCGTGTTCTCATTTCCGCTTCTCGCAGTGTGTATGACTCGTGTGCGGCGCTGTACCGTTCGATGGGGAATGCGCAGATCACATTGAAAATATCGCTGCTGATGAATGTCATCAACGTTGTGGGAAATGCAATCGGCGTGTATGTGCTGAAACTGGGAGTAGCGGGAGTCGCCATTCCGTCGTTGGTTTCCCGCGGTGTGGCAGAGTGGTGCTTTTACGTTTTTGCATAATCCGGACAATCTGGTCTTTCTCACCAGAGGAAAATTTAAAGTGGACGCAACGATTGTGAAGCGGATTCTTTTTATCGGCATCCCGAGCGGAATTGAAAACGGTATCTTCCAGCTGGGACGTGTGCTTGTGGTCAGCATCATAGCTGCGTTCGGCACCAGCCAGATCGCGGCGAACGGGGTGGCGAACAGTCTGGATTCCATGGGATGTATTGTGGGACAGGCGATGAGCCTTGCGATGATTACTGTGATCGGACGTTGTGTGGGAGGCGGAGAAGAAGGACAGGTGCGCTATTACACCAAAAAGCTGCTGGGAGAGACCTATTTTTATACGGCGGTCATCAACAGCATCATTTTACTTCTGCTGCCGTGGATTTTACAGATCTATGGACTGGGAGAGGAGACGACGCGCCTGTCCTACATTCTGGTCATGATTCATGATGAATGGCGATCTTCCTGTGGCCGGCGTCGTTTGTGCTGCCGAATATGCTCCGCGCCTGCAACGATGTAAAATACACGATGGTCGTGTCGATTTTTTCCATGATTACCTTCCGCATCGGTTTCAGCTACCTGTTTGGTGTTCACATGGGATGGATGGCAGTCGGGGTGTGGGCTGCCATGGTAATTGACTGGGTGTTCCGCGTACTCTGTTTTGTGGGAAGATATCTGGCGGGAACCTGGCGGAAAAAATGTGGTCTTGTGGCGCCAACTGCTTGATAAATATTTCACATAGTGATATACTGCAAAAGATGCAAAAAAGTTCCTGGCAGACAGGAACCATAAACAAAAGTATACAGAAAGAGGAAAAGACTATGACGAAGTCGAAATTTTCTACGAAGTATCTCGTGGAGATGGCGCTTTGGTTGCCATCATTTTACTCATGGCTTTTACCCCGATTGGTTACATCAAAACAGCAGGATTAGAGATTACCCCTGATTGTCATACCGGTTGCGGTAGGAGCTGTAACATTAGGACCGACAGCAGGTGCAATCTTAGGCGGTGTGTTCGGTATCACGAGTTTTATCCAGTGTTTTTGGAATGAGCGCGTTTGGTACGCTCCTTCTGGGCGTAAACCCGGTATTCACATTTCTGGTATGTGTGCCGACACGTATTCTGGACGGATGGCTGACCGGACTGATCTACACGGGACTGAAATTTCTAACCAGCCGAATGTTTGCATCTTTGATGATCCGTGTCTTTCAAGTTTGGAGTACTCCGTGCGGGTCATGTCTGCATCCCGGAAGACAATTTGTAGGACTTTTGTGTGTGTCCTTATTATTGGATGGCATAAATGCCACCTTTATGTCGAATAAAACATAACCGCGCGAAGCCGATGTCTGAGAGTCGGCATCTGCCTTGTTTTTCAATAGCAGATGCCGGCGAGTTTCGGTTCGCGCGGTTTTATACTGTCTGTGAAGAGGTGCCATTAGGGACACCAGAAAGTCCGCCCATTGTCTCCGGTGTGTCGGACATGCACCTGTCGGATTTTCCAAACGTGGAAGAGACACGGAATCCGATGCAGACATTCAGCAGGAAGAAATGCACACATTTTTCTCCAACGAATTTCCATCTGTATTTCCATCTGAAATCCCACGGTGTGGTCTTCTCATATTATTACTTATCGCCCAAAAGCTCTATGCTTATTGCGGCAATTCCTTTTTTGTCTGCAAAAAAAGAACACGAGAAAGCGGGCGTCTTCTTGGAAACATCGACAAAAGAGAGTATAATAGTCTGTGATGAATAAGAATAAAGGGGTGAAAGTGTGGGAGAACAGCAGAGCAGGAATATTATGGATTATGACACCGTGCGGCTGGATGATGAGAACAATGCAGTGGTGATCATCGACCAGACGAAGCTGCCGGGAAAAATAGAGATCATTTCGCTTCACACGGCGCAGGAAATCTGGAACGCGATCTATCTGCTTCAGGTGCGCGGAGCACCGGCGATCGGAGTGGCGGCGGCATATGGGATCTATGTGCTGGCAAAACGGATGGATACGGAGGATTACGATACATTTTACCGTGAGTTTGTACGGCAGAAGGAGTATCTGGATTCTTCGCGCCCGACAGCTGTGAACTTAAGCTGGGCGTTAAACCGGATGCAGCGTGTTGTGGAGGCACACAGGGGGAGACTGTAGCGCAGATCAGGAGGCATTGCACCGGGAGTCTGTGGCGATCAGGAGGAAGATATCTGGGTGTGCCGGATGATTGGAGAGCATGGCCTGACTCTGGTAAAGCCGGGGACGGCATTCTGACGCACTGCAATGCAGGACAGCTCGCCACAGTAAATATGGCACCGCGACGGCGCCGATCTATCTGGGGGAGAGGAACGAGGCTATCATTTTCATGTATTTGCGGATGAGACCAGACCGCTGTTGCAGGGAGCCAGACTGACAGCATTTGAACTGCATTCCGCAGGCGTGGATGTGACACTGATCTGTGACAATATGTCGGCGACAGTCATGAAGAACGGCTGGGTCAATGCGGTATTTGTCGGGTGTGACCGTGTGGCTGCGAACGGAGATGCGGCGAAATAAGATCGGTACGTCCGTAGTGGCGGCTGTGGCAAAATATTACGGTGTGCCGGTGTATATCTGCGCGCCGACGTCAACGATCGACTTAAATACGCCGACCGGGCGAGATCAAGATCAGAGCGCCCGGCGGAGAAGTCACGGAAATGTGGTACAAGGAGCGCATGGCACCGGAGGGCATCAAGGTCTTCAATCCGGCATTTGATGTGACGGATCATGAGCTGATTGCAGGCATCGTTACCGAATACGGTGTGGCGAGAGCGCCTTACACGGAGTCGCTGGCGGCGATTTTTGCAGAAAAGGAAAAGCGTGCCAGAGAGAAAAAAGAAGCCTGATAGAGAAGATGTAAGCGATTTAAGGAGGAAAGAATATGCCAGAGAACAGTAATTGCAGCGGAGCATCCAGCTGCTCAAAGGAGAGCTGCGAGGGATGTCCGAGCAACGCGAAGAATAAAGCAGGCGGCGGAATTGCCAAGGAGCCGATGAATGCGGCATCCAACGTTAAGAAAGTGATCGGTGTTGTCAGCGGAAAAGGCGGCGTCGGCAAATCATTTGTCACAGCATCACTCGCTGCAGCGATGAACCGCGCCGGATACAAGGTAGGCATCATGGATGCGGATATTACCGGTCCGTCGATTCTAAGATGTTCGGAATTCATGGACAGGTATACGGAACGGACGACGGAATGGTTCCGATGGAGACGGAGAACGGCATCAAGATCATGTCGATCAACCTGCTGTTGGATGACGAGGAGGCACCTGTCATCTGGAGAGGTCCGGTGATTGCCGGCGTGGTAAAACAGTTCTGGAACGAGACAGTCTGGGGAGACGTGGACTATCTGTTCGTGGATATGCCGCCTGGAACCGGCGATGTACCGCTTACGGTGTTCCAGTCGCTTCCGGTAGACGGAATCGTGATTGTGACGTCCCGCAGGGAACTCGTGCAGATGATTGTGAAAAGGCGTACAACATGGCGGAGATGATGCGTATGTGCCGGTGCTCGGTCTGGTGGAGAAATTTCGAGCTACCTGAAGTGTCGGACTGCGGAAAAGAGATTAAGCTGTTTGGCGAGAGTCATATCGACGATGTCGCAAAAGAGCTCGGGATCGGTATTCGGAAAGCTTCCGCTTGATCCGGCGTTTGCGGAGCAGGCAGACAAGGGAGCGTTTGCAACGATGGAGAACGCTTATCTGGATGCGGGCGTAGAGAAGTTAAAGACACTTTAATGTGACAGGAACGGGAAAGTGTTACCACTTACCCGGAGAAAATGACCTCTTGGTGTAAAACTGTTTACACCGGAGGTTCTTTTTTACTGGAACCATCAAAGGAGTTACAGAGATGAAAATAAAAATTGAGATTGACGAGAGCGCCGCGGAGGATGAAGTGATTATCCGCGGCCGCGGTCTGACGAAACAGGTCGCTGCCGTGCAGCGCGCCGTGCGGGATGTCACCAACGCTTCCGAGAAGATCCTGCTTTATAAAGGGAACACGGAATACTATGTGACATTGTCCAAGATCCTGTTTTTCGAGACAGACGAGAACGGGATCAGCGCACACCGGGATGAGATGTATCAGACCCGGTACAAACTATACGAGCTGGAAGATATGCTTCCGGGCGTTTTTATGAGAGTATCCAAATCCACGATCTTAAACACGGATCAGATTTACTCTATTGACCGCAATCTGACGGCGTCGAGTGTGGTGGCGTTTTTAAACACGCACAAGAAGGTCTATGTATCGCGGTATTACTATAAACCGTTGACTCAAAAATTAGAAGAAAAAGAGGTTGCATCATGAAAAGTAGCAAAGTATTCTGGGGAATCTTTTTTATCCTCGCAGCAGTGTATGTCGTTATAAGCAAATTTGGAATTCTGCCGGATATCGGCGTGTTCAGCATTATTCTGACCGTATTTTTCCTCTGGCTTTTTGTCGAGGGAATCCGCAATGTGAATTTCTGGGAAATCCTGTTCTCAATTGCGTTTATCTGTATCATCTATGATAAGCCGCTTGGAATTACAGCACTCACGCCGTGGACGGTGCTCGGCGCGGCATTCCTTTGGGAGCATCGGTCTGTCATTGATCTTTGGCGGGGAAAAAGCGGAAATGGAAGACGGTGACCGGCAATGTGGGGAACATCCAGCAGTGAACAGTATACCGGCGAAGAGATCCGGTGTGAGAACAGCTTCGGTTCCGCAATCCGCTACATCAACTCCGACAACTTCAGACGCGCCGCCATCGAAAATAATTTCGGATCGCTTTCGGTGTACTTCGACAATGCGATCGTGCAGGAAGGCTCTGCGAATGTGAGCGTGGAGAATAATTTCGGGGAGACTAACCTTTACATCCCGAAAGAATGGAAGATTCAGAATAATCTGGACCGTTCGTTCGGCGCCATCCGTGAAACCGGCAGCAGCATCGGAACGAGCAGCACGGTGCTGTATCTGAATGGCTCCGCGAACTTCGGAGAGATTCATCTGCACTACATTTAAGAAATACCGCGGAAAGTGGAAGCGGTGGGGATCGCGGGCATCGTGTAAAAAAGGTTCCTAACGTTTCAGAGTGCAACCGGAGACGGTCATTCTTTTGAAGCAAAATCCTTGTATTTCTTCCCACACCGCGTTTGGCATCGGATTCTGTGTCTTGGCACGTTTTGACAATCCGCAGGGGATGTGTCCGTCACGCCGCAGACAATGAGCGGACTTCCTGGTGCCCCTAGCGGCACCGCTTCACAGACTAATATAAAACCGCGCGAACCGAAACTCGCTGGCATCTGCTATTGAAAATAGGGCAGATGCCAACTCAGACATCGGCTTCGCGCGGTTATGTTTTGTTTAGCGGTGTCGACAAGGGGCACACACGAAAGCCCTTAAATTGTCTGCGGGTGCCATGCACATTTCGCGGAGTGCTCAAAACTTGGAAAGACACGGATCATCGAGGATGTCAAACGCGGTGCGGATTAGAAATACCGGATTTTGCGATCAGAATGAAACGTCTCCCGGCTGCACTCTGAAACGCTGTAAATTTTTTTTGATCCGGTTTCGATCCTTGCCGCCTCCGCTTTTGGCGGTATGTTTATTCCTCTGTATCTGCGTAGCTGGTATCTTCGTGAAGATTCGGCTTCATGTCAATACCGCGGTTCGCGTCACCTGTGATGTCTTTTCCGAAGTGATAGTCGTTGCCCGGCAGGACGGCATTTAAGAAAATACCTGCGATCGCTGCGACTGCCAGCGCGGTGAGTGTGACGGAGGTTCCGGCGATCGTAAAGGTAAGACCGTCGGAGAAACCAAGACCGCACGAAGATCACGCCTGCGATGATCGATTGCGTGACTGCGTAAATCCATGATTTTCCACAACATTGCGGACGCCGATGGCGGAGATGACACCGTAAGCGGACGGCATGAAGCGGCGGCCATCCGATGAATGCTTAAGGGTGAAGTCCTGGATCTTCGATAAAATTCTGATCAACCGTCGCAGAGATGGCAGAAATATCACCAATGTGTTCCATCATGGTTGCGAGTGCGATCGGAGCCATGACCAAAATGGCGGACAGATTGAATTTGGCAGAGGGAAAATGTGGTAGTCCGACCCGACAGCAGCGTTGCGACAGTCTAAAAGTTAAAGATTGCGGAGCCCTGCGTTTGTCATTTGTATGGCGTTGAAAATGAAGTGCGGCAAATACATAGGGAGAAATAATGACGCCCATCAGAATGGGATGATCTTAAACATTCCCCTGCCCCAGATATTAAAATAATGATCGTAGCTAATGCGACAATTGCAAGCCAGTTAGTGGTAGAAGCATTTTTTACAGCAGATGGCGCAAAGGCTTAAGTCCGATGCAGATGATGATCGGACCGGTTACGACCGGCGGAAGAAAACGCATGACCTCTTGACACCGACAAGCTTGATAATCAGTGCGAGAATCAGATAGAGAAGACCGGCAACAAAATACCGCCGCATGCATAGGAAAGTTTGTCTGAATTGGCATATCGGCAAAAACACCGGATTCCATGTTTGCGATCGTGGCAAAACCGCCCAGGAAGGCAAAGGAAGAACCGAGGAAACGCAGGAACCTTGAATTTGGAACACAAATGGAAAAACAGAGTACCGAAACCGGCACAGAATCAATGTAACCTGTACATGGATAGAACATCTTGCCGAAGTAGCTGTTGACAAGAATCGGTACGAGAATGGTTGCGCCGAACATGGCAAACATATGCTGCAGGCCAAGAATCAGCATTTTTGGTACGCCAAGTACGCTGGCGTCGCGGATTGCTCCGTCTTTTTCGTTCATAGTAAACTCCTCCTGATGTGATATGATTGGTAGTTGCATATATACAAATGGCAAATCAGAACTTCTGATTTGCCATAAGATATCAAAAAATAGAGCCGGTGAAACGTCTTGCCTCCTGATCGTAATCACGGACGGAATCTGGTCCAGTTCGCCGGTACCGTCGAGATAGAAAGTGAGCAGCGTCTGCGTCATATAAGGACTGATCAGAGAGCCGCAATGCCAAAAGAGCAGATGGCAAGCGCGCCCCAGCCGAAAGCTGAATAAAATGTAAAGCAGCTTCCTGCGTCGTCCGCGCATAAATTTACGGCAGGTGCGAAAAGCATCCCGCACGCTTAAATGCGGATGGTCTAAAAAAGAAAGAAGAAAACCATGCGGTGGGTAAGCAGCACACAGAAAGTAAAAATCAGACCGAGGATGCTTCCGGCAGCAAAGCAGGGCACCGGAGAGACCGGAGACACCGGTTTTATAAAAATAAAGAACACCGGCAATGGCAGGAATACCTGCGATCACCAGAAATACATCGAAGAGAACGGCAGCGAGAAAGAAGCGCTCTGCGCCATTGCGAAACGGTGTAAAAACATCACGGATGCGGTATGTCTGACCGCGCGTCATATTCATATGAACCAGCATAACGCCGGTGTCTAGCATCTGGGCGATCAGAAGAATTAAAATATCTGCAATCGTGCTGATGATAAGCTGCGGAGTGCCGGGATAATCGCCGAGCGTCATGGAGAACGGAAGCTCGATGAGCGTCGGAATTAAGGAGGCAGTCAGAAATGCTGCCATCGGTACGGAATAACGGTTATTTAAAATGTCGCGTGAAATACGTTTTAATTCGCTGGATGATCTTGACATGTGTAGACTCCTGTGGATGTGATATTTTTTGTGTATGGTTTGGTAAAGGTTTTTGCTTTCGGCAAAGTCTAGGAAAAGTGCCTGTGGGTTTTGCAAGGCATTTTCGCGGGCGCGTTCACATGCACCATGAAGCCGCCCGCAAGCAGCCATTCTGCATTCGGCTTTCGCGATACATGTTCATTTTGCCTTCGCGAAGTTCATTATAGCATGGAAGACCGTGATATGCTACTGGCAGTTAAAGAGATTTGGAATCCAGAAACGTGCGCGTGCTTTACAACCGAAAATGCGGCGGTTATAATAGCAGGGAGTAAGATAGGAATGGAGATCGGAATGTTTCAGACGGATAGACGGGTAGACCGGGATTTTTATATTATGGGCTGGTGCGCGGCGGGAATTTTCGCGGCGCTGTTTTTGTTTGTCAGAGTAACAGGAATTCCGGTCTGGAAATTTTTGCTGCCCTGCCCGTTTCATGCGCTGACCGGAGCGTACTGCCCCGGGTGCGGCGGGACAAGAGCCGTCAGGGCGCTGCTTGCCGGCAAATGGCTGCGCTCCTTTGTGCTGCACCCGTTTGTGCCGTATGCGGCGCTGCTTAGCGGCTGGTTTATGATCAGCCAGACCATTGAACGCGTGAGCGGAAGCCGGATACGGATTGCCCTGCGCTTTCGTGATGTCTATATATGGATCGCCCTGCTTTTTGATCGTGGTCAACTGCCTGGTCAAAAATCTTGCCCTGTTTGTGTGGCATGTGGATTTACTGGCCTAGGGAATTCATCAGTGTATCAAAATCGATGCCGAGCGTGCCGTATACCTGACGCGCCATATTTTCCACGCCGCCATAATATAATTCGGCAATCGCAAATGTGTAAATAATCATGGCGAGGACAATGCCCAGGGCAATGGCGCCAAGGATCAGAGCAATTTTTCGCGCGGGAGGTCAGCGTGCGCTCGCCGCCCCGGGATAAAAGTGCAAAACGATGGCAAAGAGATCCGCAGATCAGTGCCGGATAGACCAGACAAAAAGTAGCTGCCCCGATCACGCCGAGAAGCAGAGCGGCATTTTCCATTCGCTGGGAACGTCGTTTGTTGTTCATGATAATCAGACCTTTCCCGATATGCCGGTATTGCCAGTATATCGCAGGATAACTTTGTCTATTGTAACATGGGAAAGCCAAAAAGACAATGAGGAAGGCACTTGAGATTACAGCGGATTTTCGGTATACTGGGAGCAGACTCGGTAAAATTTGGAGGACAGATATGGATATTATTGCAAAAATTTCTGAGGAACTGGGAATTAAGCGCCATCAGACAGAGGCAGCAGTCAAGCTGATCGATGAAGGCAATACCATTCCTTTTATTGCGCGTTACCGGAAGGAGGCGACCGGCGCATTAAACGATGAGGTGCTTCGTAACCTGTCGGAGCGCCTTACCTATTTAAGAGGACTGGAGGAGCGCAAGGGAGACGGTGCTCGCCAGCATTGAGGAGCAGGGGAAGCTGACGGACGAACTGAAAGCGCAGATCCTTTCGGCGGAGACGATGGTTCTGCTGGAGGATTTATACCGCCCTTACAAAGCCGAAGCGCAGAACGCGCGCCACGATCGCCAAGGAAAAGGGACTGGAACCGCTTGCCGGTGTGATTACACTGCAGATGATAAAAGCGCCGCTCATAGAAGAGGCGGCAAAATACGTGGATGCCGAAAGGGAGTTACAACCGCCGAGGAGGCGATTGCGGGAGCGTCGGATATTATTGCGGAGTCCATCTCTGACGAGGCGGATTACCGTACGCACATCCGTGACCTCACGGTGAAAAAAGGCCGGATGACCTCTACTGCCAAAGACCCGGAGACGGAATCCGTCTATGAGATGTATTACGATTTTGACGAGCCGGTGGCAAAGCTTGCCGGACACCGGATTCTGGCGGTGAACCGCGGAGAAAAAGAAAAATTCCTCACTGTGAAGATCGAAGCGCCGCAGGAGGACATTCTGCGCTATCTGGAGAAAAAGGTGATTGTCCGGGACAACCCGCAGACGAATGAGGTGCTGCGCGATGTGGTGAGAGACGCCTATGACCGTCTGATTGCACCGGCGATCGAGCGCGAGATCAGGAGTAACCTGACCGAGCGTGCGGAGGACGGCGCCATCCGTGTATTCGGAAAGAACTTAGAGCAGCTGCTGATGCAGCCGCCGATTGCCGGACAGGTGGTGCTCGGATGGGACCCGGCGTTTCGGACAGGCTGTAAGCTTGCTGTGGTCGATCCGACCGGAAAAGTGTTAGATACGACGGTGATTTATCCGACGGCTCCGCAGAATAAAGTGGAAGAGGCAAAGACGGTATTAAAGAAATTGATTGCCAAATATCACATTACCCTGATTTCCCTTGGAAACGGAACGGCATCCGGGAATCCGAACAGATCATTGTGGACCTGTTAAAGGAACTTCCGGTAAAAGTACAGTACATTATTGTCAATGAGGCGGGCGCATCTGTCTATTCAGCCAGCAAGCTTGCTACGGAAGAATTCCCGAATTTTGACGTAGGACAGCGAAGCGCAGCGTCCATGGCGCGCCGTCTGCAGGATCCGCTGGCGGAGCTTGTTAAAATCGATCCCAAGTCCATCGGCGTGGGTCAGTACCAGCATGACATGAACCAGAAAAACTCGGGGAGGCGCTCGGTGGCGTAGTCGAGGATTGCGTGAACAAAGTCGGCGTGGATTTGAACACTGCATCGGCATCGCTTCTGGAATACGTCTCCGGCATCAGCAAGACGCTGGCAAAAAATATTGTAACCTACCGCGAGGAAAACGGCAGATTTGTATCCCGATGCAGGACTTTTGAAGGTGCCGAAGCTGGGACCGAAGGCGTATGAACAGTGCGCAGGATTCCTGCGGATCGGCGACGGAAAGAATCCGCTCGATGCGACCGGTGTGCACCCGGAAAGCTATGATGCCACGAAGAAGCTTCTGGAGCGGCTGGGTTATACGTTATCTGACGTAAAAAGAGCGGAAGGTAGAGGGCATTTCTCAAAAAGATCCATGACTACAAAAAACTTTCGGAAGAACTGGGTGTGGGAGAGATGACGCTACAGGACATTGTCAAGGAGCTGGAGAAGCCGGCGAGAGACCCGAGAGAGGACATGCCAAAGCCGATTCTGCGCAGCGATGTGCTTGAGATCAAAGACCTGACGCCGGGGATGATTCTGAAAGGAACCGTGCGCAACGTCATTGATTTTGGTGCGTTTGTCGATATTGGCGTACATCAGGATGGTCTGGTTCACATTTCACAGATGAGTGATAAATTTATCAAACATCCACTCGAAGTTGTCAGCGTCGGTGATATTGTGGAAGTGAAAGTAATTAAGCGTTGATCCGAAAAAGCAGCGCATCCAGCTGACGATGAAGCTGAAGTTTAAAACGGATAGAGAAAAAGGGTTGACAGTATGCCCATATGGGCATACAATATAAGAAGCAAAATAAATATTAGGAATTCTTCGGGGCAGGGTGATATGAGTTCACAGAGATGGAAGCATAGATTCCCGACCGACGGTGATTCTGGCAGACGCCAGATCAGTCCGTGAGCTGCAGTTGCAGTTGAGCCGGTGTGAATCCGGGACCAACAGTACAGTCTGGATGAGAGAAGAGAAGCATGTTAGGAGGACCTGCGGCAGCAGGGTCTTAAGAATGCAATTTAACGCCCCGGATGTAGAGATCATCCGGGGCTTTTTGTGTGGCGGGAATAAGCGCTGTTCCGCTGCCGGAATGCAATCCGTTGAAAGACGGCTGACACGCGAGAATACCTCGAATTCCTGCAGAGAAAAGGAGACGAGTCATTATGGACACAAACAGTACAATCACAGGTAGGACAACAACAAACAGTATTTCGAGCGTTCGCTACATGAGCGTCACGGCAATGCTTTCCGCAGTAGCATTTATTTTAATGTTCCTGGATTTTTCCGTTCCGTTTATGCCGGCATTTCATCAAGATGGATCTCTCAGAACTTCCGGCACTGATCGGATCATTTTCCATGGGACCGGTATGCGGCATTCTGATCTGTCTGATCAAGAATGTGCTTCATCTGTTTATTACAACAACCGGCGGCGTCGGTGAGCTTTCCAACTTCCTTCTGGGCGTAGCATTCGTACTTCCGGCAGGATTGATTTACCGCCACAAAAAGAGCCGCAGAAGCGCATTGATTGGATCCCTGTTCGGTGCGGTGATCATGGGTGTATTTTCCGTGGTATCCAACTACTTCCTGGTATATCCGGTATACTACAACTTTATGCCGGAAGAAGCTGTGCTCGGCGCTTATCAGGTGATCGTACCATCCATGAAGAGCATTCTGCAGTGCCTGGTGTGCTTCAATATGCCGTTTACCATCGTGAAGGGACTGTTTTCCGTGGTAATCACATTCTTGGTATACAAACACATTTCGCCGATTCTGAAAGGAGCGAACCGCTAGAAAAGGGGCTGTCTTAGACGACAGCCCCTTTTCTTTTGGAATGAAAAAATGCTATACTGGCTTAGATATAGACAGGAGGAAATGTTATGCCGCTAAAGTTTGATATTACATTGACAGCAGAAGATATGTACCGGTTTAATATGTACCAGACCTACTCCGGATTTCACGGGTGGTTTTCCATTGCGTTTTCCATCCTGATTTTGTGGTGGCAGGAGTGACCAGCGGGAAGATCGAGGCGGCATACACCGCATTATATATTGTATTTGGCATCGTATTTCTGGTCTATCCTCCGGGTGAGCCTGTACCTAAGGTCGAAGCGCACACTGGCAATGTCCGAGGTGCTGCGGGGAACGCTGCATTATGAGGTGGACGAGGAGGGGCTGCACGTATCGCAGAAGGAAGAGAGTGCGCTGCTTCCGTGGGAGCAGATCTATAAAATGGTCGCGACGAAGCACAACGTTCTGGTGTACAGCAGCAGGATCAATGCCTATGTCATTCCGAGAGCACAGCTGGGGGAAAGCTACGCGGCACTGCAGACACAGGCTGCGGCATCTGCCGGCGTACCGTTTGAAGATGAAGTAGAGAATGGGGATTTTAAAATATGACAGAAAAGATCTATGAAACATATTCGCCGGAAGAGACGCACGCGCTTGGAAAACGTCTGGGCGCGGAGGCAAAGCCCGGCGACGTCTATACGCTGGTGGGAGATCTGGGCGTCGGAAAGACAGTCTTCACACAGGGAATTGCGGAAGGACTTGGCATCACGGAGCCGGTCTCCAGCCCGACCTTTACAATCGTGCAGGTATATGAGGAGGGCAGGATGCCGTTTTATCATTTCGACGTTTACCGCATCGGGGACATCGAGGAGATGGATGAGATCGGCTACGAGGATTATTTCTACGGGGATGGATTGTGCATGATCGAGTGGGCTAATCTGATCGAAGAGATTTTGCCGGAGCGGCGCAGCGAAGTTACTATAGAAAAAGATCTGGAAATGGGATTTGATTATCGCAGAATTACCATAAGAGAGCATCAGGAGGACAGAAAATGAAAATATTAGGATTGGACAGTTCCGGTCTGGTGGCGAGCGTTGCAATCGCGGAGGATGACAACCTTCTGGGAGAATATACCGTAAACTATAAAAAGACACATTCACAGACCCTTCTTCCCATGCTGGATGAGGTGGCGCGCATGATCGAACTGGATCTTTCGAGTATCGATGCAATCGCGGTTGCAGGCGGACCGGGCTCATTTACGGGACTTCGGATTGGTTCGGCGACGGCAAAAGGTCTGGGACTCGCGTTGGAGAAGCCGATCCTCAATGTGCCGACGGTGGACGCACTTGCATACAATCTGGTGGGACACCGGGATATGGTATGCCCGCTTATGGACGCAAGAAGAAATCAGACCTATACCGGTTTGTACCGTTTTGATGGAAACGACATGCAGGTGCTGCGCGGAGAGTGTGCCGTGGGAATCGATGAGATTGCGGCGGACATCAACAGCAGAGGTGAGGCGGTCGTATTTTTGGGAGACGGTGTACCGGTTTTTAAAGGCATATCTGGAGGAGCAGCTTACGGTGCCGCATTCCTATGCGCCCGCACATCTGAACAAGCAGCGGGCCGGCGCGGTTGCTGTGCTTGGCATGCAGTATTACAGAGAGGGAAAAACGGAGAGCGCGGCGGAACACCGCCCGGAATATCTCCGGCTGTCCCAGGCGGAAAGAGAGCGCAAGGAGCAGGAAGCCGCAAAAGGGAAAGGAAAACGTATGAGTATTATCCGGAGCATGACAGCGGAAGATGCGGCGAAGGTGGCGTCTCTGGAGGCGGAGATTTTTCGCAGCCGTGGAGTGAGAATGCTTTTTGGATTCGCTTTGTCTGCCCGACACGATCTTTCTGGTGGCAGAGGAATCGGGTGTCATACAGGGTACATCGGAATGTATCTCGCGGCCGATGAGGGTGAGATCACAAATGTGGCTGTGAATCCTGCGTGCCGCAGGCGTGGAATCGGGGAAGGGCTGCTCACAGAGATGAAAAAACGTGCCGCAGACCACAAGATTGCCCGCATTGTCCTTGAAGTGCGCGTGTCGAATGAGGGGCGATCCGTTTGTACGAGAAGCAGGGATTTTCCTCGGTGGGTATCCGCCGGGGGTTTTATAATTCCCGAGAGAAGATGCCAGAATTATGGTCTGTGCCCTGTAATTCCCTGTGGGATTGCACGGCGGCTCAATGATATAATGAATCTGACGGATTCATATTAGAAGTTTCCTAAGGAGGAATGATGCCGCTGCCGTACCGGTGGCTGACATCACTTATGCTACGATATAATGGCAGCAGTCTTTTGATTGACTGCGGTGAAGGAACGCAGATTGCAATCAAAGAGGCCGGACTTAGCTTTAAACCGATCGATATTCTCTGCGTGACACATTTTCACGCGGATCATATCAGCGGTCTTCCGGGGCTTCTTCTGACGATGGGAAATGCGGAGAGAACAGAACCGCTTACGATCATCGGGCCCAAAGGACTCACACGTGTCGTGACGGCACTGCGGACAATTGCACCGGAACTTCCGTTTGAGATCAATTGTATAGAACTGACACAGCCGGAAGAATCTTTTTCTATCCAGGGATATGACATTCATGCGTTCCGTGTAAAGCACAATGTCATTTGTTACGGATATTCGGTGGGAATCCATCGTGCGGGACGTTTTTCGGTGGAGCGTGCCAGAGAACAGAATGTTCCGATGAAATTATGGAGCCGCCTGCAGAAAGGGGAGACCATCGAGCAGGACGGTGTGATCTATGAGCCGCAGATGGTACTCGGACCGGCAAGAAAAGGTCTGAAAGTGACGTATTGTACAGACAGCCGTCCGCTGGATACCATTGTAAACGCTGCAAAAGAATCGGATTTATTTATCTGCGAAGGCATGTATGCAGAAAAAGAAAAGTTAAATAAGGCAAAACAGTACAAACATATGACGTTTTATGAGGCCGCAGATATGGCGAAGCGTGCAGAAGTTAAAGAACTGTGGCTGACCCATTTTTCTCCGTCTCTGGTAAGGGCGGAGGATTATATGCCACAGGTGCGGGATATTTTCGCAAATGCATACCTTGGCAAAGATGGAAAGAGTGTGGAATTAACATTTGAGGATTTTATTTCATGAAAAACAGCGATGGTTCACAGGCATCGAAAGAAAATCTGACGGTGGTTCAGAGAATCAATGAAAAAAATCTGACGGATGATTATCCGAAAACTCCGCGCGCAGTGATTAAACTGTATAACCAGATCATTACCAGTTATTATTCCGGAAATTATACGGATGATGAGTTCGACAAGCTGATTGATCAGGCGCGTATGCTTTTTGATCAGGATCTTGCCGATAACAATTCCAAGGATGATTACAAGAAGTCGGTGGAGACGAGCATTGCAGATTACAAGAACCGTTCCTTTAAGATCCGTCAGACCAATGTATGTGACAGCGATGATGTAAAATACCTGACGGATGACAGCAACGGGGATAAACTGGCATATGTCACAGCTTCTTATTTTACGGAAGAAAATAAAAAGTTTGATAAAACCTACCAGATGTATGTGCTTAGAAAAGACGATAACGGAGACTGGAAAATCCGTACATTTTATAAAATCAAAGGGAATTCGACAGAGGAAGAATAAAAATGAGTGACACAGAACAGACTATAAAAATACTTGCAATTGAAAGCTCTTGTGATGAAACCGCTGCGGCAGTTGTGGTGAATGGCCGGGATATGCGTTCGAATGTAATTTCTTCACAGATTGCTCTCCATACATTATATGGAGGGGTTGTACCGGAGATCGCATCGAGAAAGCATATTGAAAAGATCAATCAGGTAATCGCACAGGCACTTTCGGATGCAGATATGACATTACAGGATATGGATGCGATTGGTGTGACTTACGGGCCGGGGCTGGTTGGTGCACTGCTGGTTGGCGTGGCAGAGGCCAAGGCGATCAGCTATGCTGCGAACATTCCGCTGGTAGGGGTACATCATATAGAAGGACATATCAGCGCAAATTATATTGAAAATCCTGATCTGAAGCCACCGTTTTTATGTCTTGTGGTCTCCGGAGGGCATACGCACCTTGTGAAAGTGACGGATTACGGAACGTATGAAATCCTCGGACGGACCAGGGATGATGCGGCAGGAGAAGCATTTGATAAAGTGGCACGCGCAATCGGGCTGGGATATCCGGGAGGACCAAAAATTGAAAAAGTTTCCCATGAAGGAGATCCGAAGGCAATTTCCTTTCCGCGGGCAAAGATTGCAGATGGGGTATATGATTTCAGTTTCAGTGGATTAAAGTCTGCGGTGCTGAATTATCTGAACGGATGCAGGATGAAAAATCTTCCAATTAATCAGGCGGATGTTGCAGCATCATTCCAGCAGTCGGTGACGGATGTGCTGGTGGATCATGCGCGGCATGCAATCCGCGAATATCATATGGACAGTTTTGCAATTGCCGGCGGAGTTGCATCCAACGGAGTAATCCGTGCGGCCATGGAACAGATGTGCCGTGAAGAAGGGGTGAAATTTTATCATCCTTCGCCGATTCTGTGCACCGATA
>VOFC01005381.1_pt1 | contig 31407 bp, 44 predicted proteins | sample 5384161 | NCBI WGS metagenome assembly VOFC01 (sample SAMN12384722, study PRJNA508395) | human gut metagenome | isolation source: healthy gut B | host: Homo sapiens
AAACAAATCTGCTGGCTTTTTAATTTTATCTGCAGATATATTCCACTTAAGCAGCGGGTCTTCGATGATTCCCATTCTCCCAAATATCAAAAATTCAAGATTGATAAGCTCCCAAAAATAATCTATTACGAAAAATGGGATTACAAAGACTACATTCCTTACCTCGAATGGAAGTATGGCAAGAAAATCAAACCTGTCAGCCGCCGTTCTGAATGTGATATTGATGACAACTGTGCCTGCCCACGTTGCAATGCTCCAAAGCCTTATCTCTACAAGAATAATGGTTCAAAAGGACAGATCCTGTGCAAAGTATGCTCCACCGCATTCTCTCCGGAAGAAAACCGTTTTTCAAAGTCCTACTCCCTCAAATGCCCGCACTGCAATCACTCGCTGGCTCATAAGAAAGACCGCAAACACTTTGTTGTCCACAAATGCGTAAATCCAAAATGTCCTTACTACCTCCACAATCTAAACAAGGTTGATAAAAAAGACCTTAAGGAGGACTATGGCAAGAACAAATATAAACTCCATTACATCTACCGGGAATTCCAGATAGATTTCTTTCGCATGGATTTAAACACTCTTCCCAAGAATGCTTCTTCCCTAAAATTCAGTAAACATGACCAGCATGTCATGTCACTTTGTCTTACCTACAAAGTGAATCTTGGGTTATCGCTTCGTAAAACCGCTCAGGCGTTGAAGGACATACACGGCATCAGCATCTCACACCAGCAAGTTGCCAACTATTGCAAAACCGCCTCTGTCTGCATAAAACCTTTCGTAGACAACTACGATTACAAAACTGGCAATGTATTTACTGCTGATGAGACATACATCAAAATCCGTGGTATCAAAACCTATATCTGGTTTATCATGGATGCTGCCAAACGCTCTGTTATCGGCTATCAGGTATCTGATAATCGTGGTGTTGGCCCATGCATTCTGGCAATGCGGATGGCCTTCCGGCATCTAAAAGAACTGCCTAAGAACTTTAAGTTCATTGCAGATGGCTACAGTGCATATCCCCTTGCCGCCCAGCAGTTCTTCCATGAATTCGGTGATAAGTTTAAGTTTGAAATCACACAGGTAATCGGACTCACCAATGACGATGAGGTTTCTAAAGAATTCAGACCTTACAAGCAGATGATTGAACGCTTAAACCGTACATACAAAGCTTCCTATCGTAAAACCAACGGCTTTGATAACATCGATGGAGCTAACTATGATCTCGCCCTCTGGGTTGCTTATTACAACTTCCTAAGACCACACAAACACAACAACTATAAAGTCTTAAATGAAGTCGAAATGCTGTCTCAGGCTGACACGATGCTGGGCAAATGGCAGCTTCTCATCTTCCTTGGTCAACAGACGATTCTGAACCTGCAACACGGCGAAGCCGCTAACTGTTCTTAGATTCAGAGCCAGAGGTAATTATCCCAGCCACCGCAAAGCGGCCTGCCCTTGATGGCACGAAAAAGAACTGCTACACTGCTGTTATGAGTAACGCAAATGCATCTTACACACAGCTTCGTATGGATGGAACGCTTGCCACAAATGAATCCCTTTTAAATATTATGGCATACCCTACCACTTATGTAGTTGGATCAGATGGGACCATCCTTGACACAATCGAAGGTTCTAAGGACTATGAAGGCTGGAAAGCTCTCATTGACTCTTACTTAGCAGAATAGTCACATATAGATCAGGTTTCCGGCAGTTTCCCGGACTGCCGGAACTCACGAAACGAGGCGAAACTTATATGAATATCAAAAAACGCTCTGTCGGTGCATCTTACTTTTAGCTATCGGGGTTTTATTTATTTTAAATGGAATCCATCGAAATGAGCATACCACTGTACAGAATAAGTCAAATATCATCTGTCTGGAATGCATTGGCATCGGATAATAGAAAATACATTACACGAATTTACAAGGAAAGGTTTTTCATCATGAACTGGATAAAAAAAAAACAGCGAAAACATTTACGCTTATGGGTACAGGTTCTTTTCACCGCCCTGACAAATGGATATGTCATCGGTTTTACCGAGGGAAAAATTTACCGCGGCACAAGCAAAAAGCTCTGTGTCCCCGGCTTAAACTGCTACTCCTGCCCGGGTGCTGTCGGTTCCTGTCCGATTGGATCCCTTCAGGCTGTGCTCGGCAGTAAAAATTATAAATTTTCCTTTTATGTCATTGGATTTTTAATGATCTTCGGCTCTCTCATGGGACGTTTTGTCTGCGGTTGGCTCTGCCCTTTTGGCCTTGTGCAGGATCTGCTGCATAAGATCCCTTTTGTCAAAAAAGATCAAAAAGTCCCATTTGACCGCTATCTGCGCTATTTAAAATATGTCATCCTTGTTGTGTTCGTCATTGCCATGCCTTTGCTTCTTGTCGGGGAAAGCGGCTATGGAAGTCCATGGTTCTGCAAGTCCCTGATCTGTCCGTCCGGCACACTGCTCGGCGGTATTCCGCTTGTTGCAAAAAATCCGGGACTTGTGATTTTATAGGTTTATGAAAAAATGAAAAACGGTACAGACGAAATATGATGTTCTGTTCGCCAAACATTCCGCTGGGCTTCTGAGCAAAAATTTTGTGAAGCAGAGCTTCACGAAATTTTTAGAATCCCAGCTCCATGGCTCACGAAGGAAATCATATTTGTCTGCACCGTTTTTTTCTTTCATTTACGCTGTGAATGACTTGTGAGAGGACGCTTATACATGCCCTATCAACGTTATGAATCGCACCACTGAATCTGCAATTTACGTTATGGAACTCACGGTTAAACCGGGACTGCTTCAAGGTCAATATTAGACCAATATGAGCCAATATCTGAACTTGTAAAGTATTCAAAATTACCTGTGGAAGATTTCAGCTTTCCGTTCTTGACCGCATTACCGACATAAACCAGTTCGTAGTTTGTCCCATCTGAAAGGTTAAAGCGAAAACTGGTTACATCTGCTCTGTGTTTTCCTCAACTTGTTTGTCTTCCAATGATAAGTCCTCAAACATATCATACAAGTCTGTTATGTCAGTTTCTGCAACTACTACTTTCTTTTCCGCTGATACAGGTACTCCCGCATAGTGGTACATTTCAATATTTTCAACATCTCCAACTTCAAAAGGAAAGTCGATATTGACCGTTTCTCCGTTGCAGCCGACAGCCCCATCATTAAAATCAGCAAGGCTATCAAACCTATCGTTTTTTTCATATCATCGCACTCCTTTGTCACATTCCGATTGAATTCGTTACTGATCAAATTCTACCACAATCACCAAAAGCTTATTCTTCTTTTTCATGGAGCTGTTTGTATATGGTCTCTGCGTCATAATCCGGCGAGCTTTTTCTCTATGACGTCATAGATCTGCCGAATCCGGGAGACAGGTTCTTCTAACATGTCTGCTGTGGCTTCGGCGGTGTATCCTTTTTTGATGCCATTTTTAATAACCTTCTCTATAATTTTAGAAGCCGCGCCTTCAGTCCTGCCGGCATTTCTGCCTTTCAATTCCGATTCCTTAAAGTCGTCCGCAAACAATTCTTTAATGCCTCACACATATTCGATCCCTCATTCAACTTTTCCCAGTTTGCACGCATGACTGCGTCTGCGAGAGTGCCTGATATAGCTTTGAGTTTTTTGTTTTTACTGTAACTTTCTATAAAATTTTTAATCTCACTGCCCGCCTTAAGGTCATTCCTTAAATTATTGAGCTAGTAGTTATGCTCCTTTGACAGCTTCGGAACTATGACAAGCTGTATCGGGATGGCATCCCCGAACGAGGTAGTATATGCCACTGTCCTGCTGTTCCACTGAAAACTTCCGGTCTTGTTCCAATTTGCGGAGCATATTCCTTGGATAATGATAGCATAGCAAAAGTGATTGTCAGTTCATCTGCCGGGATCAGATCTACTGTCTCCGTATCTGATTTGTAAAGACAGGCGTATGCAAGGTCTTGTAAAAATCATCAATGTCAAGATTGTCTTCCGGTGATTTTGTATTCTATGATATTGTACTGCCGGAAAATCCTCCTCAATATTCTTTCTGGAGCTTTACATGTTTTTCATTTTTGATCAACACATCAATCTGCATTGGCTTTTTGAGATGAGATGTTCCGGATCAAATTCCAGATATTTTGCTTCGTCTCCGAACTCAATCTGCAGTGCCGCATCAAATGCAGGATGCCACTGGATCTTTTCATCGTTGGTATTCAATCCTATTTTCCTTTTTATGATAATAGAATGTTTGTGTTTTTTTCAATGCATAGGGTGGATTTTCTGTTGTTTTTTTACATAAGTGGGTATGCAAAAACATCAGTCAGATCAAATGCTCCCTGCATTGAATTGTTCATCAAAATGGAATCTCCTGCCGAACCGGCGCTGAATTCTGAGATCATATCCTCGACCTTATATCAGTTTTTGGATCTGCAGACAGAAATGTTGTTAAGAATGATCACGATTATGAATTTTTTCATAATCGTAACTGTTATTTGTCTGCGACTTTGATGTAGGCTTAGTATAAAGCAATCTTAGAATTGTGTCAATGAAAATCCGTCAATCTATGTTACGTGCGGCAGAACCCAATATAGGCACTTATTCCATAACCGTGAGTGCCTATAAAGGAGGTGACGACAAAATGCAGTCATTTTCAATGTCTTGTGATTCATCGATGATAAAAAAAGGGTACACCTCCCAGAGCTTAAACTATGATTCTGCTGCTCGTAACATGGATTGACGGATTTTTCACAACTGGGATATTGCATGCTGCACAGCCTTGGATAAATAAAAAATTGAACTGATTTGTTTCAGGATTTTGGGAGGCGGCCGGTCCTTAGAAAGCAGACATTGCGATTTCAAAAGCCAATGTAATTGGATTTTGAAATCACGATGGATGATATCCATTGCATTTTTTGTTTCTTGATCTCAGATACTTTCCTCTCCACCGCTGCCAGCGACAACAAGCGGAAGCGCTCATCCTGAAAACTTTTGATCATGATCTCAGGATCATGGTTACGAACTGCACCGGAGGACAGCTCAACACCGTTACATACAAGGCATAGAGAATGGGATTATTTATGACAAAACTCTAATTCTCTAATTCCCCGGATTCCTCACCGGTTTCATACATCGGGAAATCAACGATCCAGCAGAACTCGTAGCAGTCTTTCTTCATATGCTTATCGCTTGCTGCACCAAGAAGTTTACGGAGAACACCTGCTGTTTTCTGTGCTGCCAGTTTTTTGCCTGCAGTCAGACCAACAAAATCACCCGGTTTTAATCCAGGAGCTGCGATCACGGCTTCTTTTCTGTCCTGTAAGAACTTTGCGATTCCTCCGACAAGTTCTCCATTTTCATCTAATTTGAACCAGAATGCTTTGTTTGCAGTCTGAACTTCTACTTCTCGCAGATTCCATCGATCACTTTTCTGGTCGCAGTAAATCCGTCCACGACAACCGCTTTTACAGTCTGTCCCTCGAACGGACCGAATCCGCAGTCTGCCATAACGTCCGTCGTATCCTGCAATACCAGATCAATGCGGAGGTCTGGCTTATCGGTGCCGTACTTGTCCATGGACTCTAAATATGGAATGCGCACAAATGGTGCTTTGGAAGCTGTCTTGTATACACCATATTTTTCAAATACAGGTGGTAATACTTCTCAACAACTGAGAATACATCCTCCTGGGAAGCGAATGCCATCTCCATATCGAACTGATAGAACTCTCCCGGAGAACGGTCTGCTCTGGCATCCTCATCACGGAAGCACGGAGCAATCTGGAAATAACGGTCAAACCCGGATGCCATTAAAATCTGTTTGAACTGCTGTGGTGCCTGTGGCAGTGCATAGAATTTTCCCGGATGATTTCTTGCAGGAACAAGGTAATCTCTTTTGCTCCTTCCGGGAAGAACAGGTAAGGATCGGTGTTGTGATCTCCATGAAGTTTAAGGAGTTCATCTTCTGACGAAGTTCGGCAACGATCTTACTTCTCAATACAATGTTTTCCTTTGACAGCAGGGTTACGAAGATCAAGATAACGGTATTTTAATCTTGTGTTCTCATCTGCATCTTTGGACTGGTTAATCTCAAACGGAAGTGCATTGTAGATACACTTTCCCAAAATTTCGATCTTCTCCGGAACAACTTCGATCTCACCGGTCGCAAGGTCTTTGTTCTTGCTGGAACGCTCTCTTACCACACCTCGTCACAGAGATCGTAGACTCCTTATTCACACTGTCGATCACCTGCATCATCTCTTCGGTCTCGATCACAACCTGAGTTGTACCATAGAAATCACGAAGAATCAGGAATCCAAGATTTTTACTTACTTTACGGATGTTCTCATACCATCCAACGATTGTTACGTTTTTACCTGCATCGGAAAGACGTAACTCGTTACAATTATGAGTTCTTGACTGAATCATTTTCTTAACTCCTTGTTTTTTATTCCTTACAGCAATCGGGACGTTAAATAGCCTTTGTATCATTCAGGCTGTCCAGACTGCCTCGTCTTTATAAGTTTTATCATTGCAGCAAATCCTGCTTTGACACTTTTTTAATCTTACACCATGAAGTGCTATTTTTCAACGTTTTTTCTCGCAATAGAAAGAAAAAACGCCATAGTTTTTGCTATAGCGTTTCCATTCTGAATTATCTAGTTATTAAAAAATTCCACAATATCCTTATAGCCTTCCGCTGCAAGTTTTTTTCCTTCTGGAACTTCTTGTTCTTGTTCATGCGGACAACTAATACCTGTTTGCCAGCCTGACGCTCCTCCTGCGCTTTTGCGATCACATCGACGAGCTTGTCTGCCGGATAGCCTTTCTCGATGAGATATGCAACTTTCGGACGCTGCATCGGAACTGTAAATCCGCTCTCCATCAATAAGAGTACAATGCGTTCAAAACCGATGGAAAATCCACAGGCCGGTACATCGTCCTGTGAACTTGCCAACCATCTTATCGTAACGTCCACCGCCGCCGCAGGCTGCGCCAAGCTCCGGCATCGCGATCTCAAAAATCGTTCCGGTATAGTAGCTCATGCCGCGAACGAGAGTCGGATCAAAGACCAGTTTGAAATCTGCCTGTTTTGCAGCGTTGACACTGTTAATGATCTCTAATAAGTTTTTCTCAACGTCTTCCTCTAAAAAGCCTTCCAGAGTCTTTGCGATATAACAGATTCCATCGATTCCGTTTCCTGCTTCCTCCACTCCCCTGAAAAGTCCGAGATACTTGTCGATGGATTCTTTTGCATAACCTTCCTTTGCAAGTTCTTCTGCAACACCATCAAGACCGATCTTGTCCATTTTATCAAGGATAATGAATACGGTATCGTAATCTTCCTCTGCAAAACCACTGTAGGCAGCCATTGCTTTTCAAAATACGTCTCTCATTGATACGGATCTCAAAATTTTTAAATCCTAATTTTCCGATCGTTGTAGTTGTTGCAAGAATCAGTTCTATCTCTGCGAGATTACTCGGTTCTCCGATAATATCAATGTCACACTGCATAAACTGACGGTAACGTCCGCGCTGCGGTCTGTCTGCACGCCACACATTTTCCCATCTGTAACGCCTTAAACGGAGATGGGAGATCATTGGCATTGTTCGAATAATAACGAACCAATGGAACCGTCAAATCATAACGCATTCCAAAATCCACTAAATCTGTTTCATCCTTTGCCTCTGCGATCTTTAGCTTCTCGCCACGCTTCATTACTTTAAAAATTAACTTCTCGTTCTCACCACCCTGCTTATTGCTTAAATTTGCAATGTTCTCCATGCAAGGTGTCTCAATCTGTGTAAAACCGAAATTCCGGTATGTCTCTTTGATCACCTGCTGCACATAATCACGAATCTGCATTTCCTCTGGTAAAATATCTTTCATGCCGTTTACCGGCTTCTTGCTCAACGCCATTGGTTTTCCTCCATTTTCATCTATCTCAGACAGCCAGACCTGTGTCTGGCGTTGCTTATCCTTGTCTATTATACGGTTTGATATAACTCATGTCAAAGTATTTTGTATAAATCGGTACGTTTCCGAAAAAAAAAGAGCGGTACGCTGTGGTATCGCTCTTTCATCATTCTTTTTCAATTGAATAATCTTACTGCTTTTCAACAGAAATAACAGTTCCATTAAATGGATCAACCTCTGAGATTTCACCTGTATATGTAACTTTTACAGTATCTCCGCCAGCTACATTTTCCAGTCCTTCCGGTGCTGTCTCAAAGCTGAATTCATATGCTGCGCCAGACTCATCTGTGATAATAAACATGAAATCTTTGATCTCATCAATTGTTCCTCGTGATCGTCTTTTTTCCTCTCCCTGATCTGCTGTGTTCTGTACATCTGCTGTCTGCTCCGTACTCTCTGCTGTCTGCTCTGTACTCTCTGCTGCGTGATTCAGAAACCGCCGGTGCAGAAGTCTCTCCTGCATTGTCAGTCTTAGCGCCACATCCTGCTGCAAGTGATAATGTTAATAAACCTGTCAATAATAACGCATATCTTTTTTTCATAATAATCGATATCTCCTTTTCATCTCTGCTGGCTTTTCTTTTGTTGTCTGCCAGATTTTTCTTTTTAACAGGTATCACTATAACACATAATTTTAAAGCATTCTTTTAAGATTTATGGAAGAATGTCTTTTTCATTTTTTAATTTATCATAAATGTTTTTCTGATCTCAGCTTTTGCAGGCATTTCAATCCTTTCATCTGTCTCCCAGATATCAGGTATACGATTCTACCGTCCACATAAACTCTCTTGGTGACATTTCCGGCTCCGCACGTCACGTCCTGTATGCATTTGTATATTCAGTTATCAAGGAATGTAGTATTCTCCTCTCTACTGTTTCTCCGCTTCCCATTCTAAAAAAGGAACCGGAAATATCCTTGTAAATATATTTCAAGACGATATGGCGTCACACCGTCCATAGGTTTTAAAACACCGTAAAACGCAGATAAGATTCTTAAATGATTTTGTAAATACTCAAACTGACTATTTTCAAACACAGATGGTGCCATATATTGAAATGCAATTCCTTCATATGCTAAAACAGCCGGAGTAAGCCTGTTATAAAGATCCATATTTTCCAATCTGTTAAAGTTCTGCTCTGCAATCTTGTCATTACATTTCGCAAAGAAATCTGCAATATTTTTACAAGTATTCCAATCAAACATCTGTTTTTTTTTCTTTGAACGATCTCCCATAACTTTGACTCAAAAGATCCATCCTCTAACGAAACAAATGTTTCTGCCATTTTTGATATCATTTCAAAAAAGGCTTCTGCCACACTCATCATCAAATAATAATTTTTTTTGTTTTACAAGAAATTCACAACATTTATCCCATTTTTCCTGTCTAAATTTTTATGTTGTTAGCAATCATTTTTTCGCATCTATTACATCCGCAAGATGAATAATCCTTGCAAATAAAGGAACCTCCTGCCAAGCCAACGATATCTAACAAACAAATGTTTCTTTTAACTGTTTTTCATCCATAAATCTCTTTCAAAAACTCCTATATATGACATCATTCTGTGGAATCTGTCCATCAACATACAAAATATGATTTACTAACCATTCCGTAAGGTATGTCAAAATCTTCATAATCTGCTATATGCTTCATCCGCATATTTAAACAACTGTTTATGTTGTTCATCAATCATTTTATTCCAATGTAATACTCTGGTTTCATCTCAAACATAATCTTACCCCTTTTCTTCTATTTTTTAGTTGTTTCTATCCCACTCATTATTAGGAACGATTCTTAATATCAATTATAAAACCTATCTAATTTTTGTCAATCAAATAATAGTAATAACATTATCCGTTCCAGAAAAAGCAACTTCCGCATATTTTCAGGTATTCCTCAACACTCATTATCTAAGTTCAAGGGAACTGGAAATATAAAAATGGAAGTCTTGCTCCTTGCAGTATTCTTTTATTTTTTGGATTAGTTTTGGGTTCGTTGTATATTCAACAGATATACTTCCATTCCATCTGCTTTGCACGCTTCAAATATTTGCAGAATAGCTGTAAGACCTTCAAAAATACTCTCGCGTGGAGCGTAATAATATACATCACAATTATCTATAAAGAACCCATCAACACCTTTTTCATATAGTTCCTGAGAAAGCTGTCCTATAAACTTCTGCCAGTCTGGGTTTGCTACATCCACCCATTGTTCTTCCTCCCAATGCTCATACTCACCGATTGCCAGTTCCGCATAGGTTGTATAGTACTCCCTGAAGTTTTTCAATCGACCCAATATTTAGATATGTATATACGACTGTTCCATTTTGATGGAGCAATTCAATATCCCTTTTTGTAAAATACTGTGCATCAATTACAATCGTTTCATACATTTTAAATCGTTCCAAAGATGAGGCGTCCGCATTTAAAAACACCCCATAATCGTTTTTCTCAAATTCCTTTGCCTGATTGGCTTTCACAAAAAAACATCCACCAATAAACATTAGAACAAATAATACAGCCAAGGCTACTGGTTGTTTGATTCTCTTCCCGCACAATGCCTCCCACATCCTTTCTGTGATTCTCGTTTTTCCTCATGACTATCACATTTTACACATTGATGATTATGTTTTCCCAGATTTGTTGCTCAATTTGTATTCAAATTTTACCATAAAACTTGTCTTTCGCAGCACCAGAAGTTTTTTCTTCCGTGATGGAATCCGGCCGTCCTGCTTCCACCGTAAATTCCAGACAATCTCCCAGATCAAAACTGCATCTGATCTTGCGGATCAGACGATCCAGCTGGTATGGCTCAAGTGTGGTCGGTGTCCCTCCCCCGATATAGATTGAGTTCAGTTTGCGATGATAATTCTTTGCGGCAACATAATCCAGTTCCTTTTCCAGTGCGTCCAGATACGCATCAACCTGTGTTTTCCAGGACGTCAGCGGATAGGAAGTAAACGAACAGTACAGACAGGTGCTCGGGCAAAACGGTATGCCGATATACAGACTGTATCCATTCTTATAATCCAGCCGGGAAAGCAATGCCCGCTCACGCTCTGCAATGGCAATCGACAGATTGATTTTCTCATCGGATGCCAGATAGGTCTGTTTCATATAGGAAGCAATCTCTTCTTTTGTTTTTCCCTCATCAAGCATCTGCATCGGAATCTTCGTCGGACGGATACCGGTCAGTGTACCCCATGGCAGCGGCTGTCCCGTCTCTTCCTCCAGCAGGCGGTACAGATGTTCCTTCAATGCATTCTTTGTCTCTGTACGATTGGAAAAATCCACCGCAAAGGTACGCAGTGCCGGACCATCCGGCGCGTCATCCCAGGCGATGGAAATTCTGTCATCCGCATAATCAATCGAAAAATGGGAACTCCCCGCTTCTTCCTGCTCCGCAGAATGATTGGTACACGCCACATTTTTTTCGTCCGCATGCGCTTCCTTCGTATAGTAAAGCTCCACATCTTCCTTCGGGAAAAACGCTTTAATCAGCGAATGAATATCATATTCAAATTCTGTTCTGTTTAATGTTACAGTAATCATAAGTATGGATTGTACATCCTCTCGTTTTCAATGGTCGTTACATCGTTGTGTCCCGGATAAACGGTCGTGCGGTCCGGCAGTGTCATCAGCTTTTCCTTGATGGAACGAATGATATCAGACATGCTTCCGCCCGGAAAATCGGTACGTCCTACCGATGTGCAAAACAGTGTATCTCCGGAAAATACCACATTCTCGTATGGAAAATAGTAACAGCATCCCCCCGGTGTATGTCCCGGTGTGTGCAGTACCCGGATATGAAATCCTGCCAGATCCAGTTCCTGCTCATCCTTTAAATATATGTCCGCATGGAACACGTGGTGTTCCCCTGTCATGTGGCATAAATTCATCTCTTCATTTTCCAGCGTTTCTTTTTCCGTCTCATAGGCATAAACCGGAATCGAAAATTCTTTTGCCAGATCTGCTGCTCCGGTTGCATGATCAAAATGTCCATGTGTCAGCAGAATTGCCACCGGTGTACATCCTTCCTGACGCACACGCTCCGCCAGCTGCTTGGGACTGTAGCCCGGATCAATAATGATCAGTTCTTTTGTCTCATCATTGATTGCAAAATAGCAGTTGGTCTGTACCGGCCCTACCACATAGTGATTTATTTTTAATTTTGCCATTCTCTTCCTCCTGTCGGCGCAACCTTAGCCGGTCGTCCGCTCCACATCCATCACGCTCTCAATCTGTCGGATCTTTTCCACAATTTTTGTGATCTGTCCCCTGCCTTTTGTCTGGAAGGCCACATCAATTGTTGCGATCCCCTGCTTGCTGGTCTTCGAGTGAATCCCGGAAATATTGATCTCCGCCTCTGTAAATACTTTGGTAATATCCACAAGAAGTCCGGAACGGTCGTGACAGAAAATCTTGATTTCCGCATGATACTCGCCAAACTGTTCTTTGTCTGCACCCTCCTGCCACTCAGCTTCAATCAGGCGCACACGCTCCATATCGGACAAATGCAGAATATTGACACAGTCGGTACGGTGGATCGACACACCACGTCCGCGGGTGACAAATCCCACAATCTCATCTCCCGGAACCGGGCTGCAGCACTTACTGAAATGCACAGCCACATCATAAAGTCCCTTGACCACAATTCCGCTCTTGGAATGCTTTGGCATATCCTCCTGCTTATTCTCCCCAACAGCCGCAAGCACTTCCTGATCTGTCAACGTAATCGGATGATCCTTGCGGTATTCATCGTACATACGGTTTACAATCTGGCTTTCTTTCAATCCTCCGTGTCCTACGGTTGCCAGACAGGAATTCCAGTCATGGAACCCGTATTTGCGGATAATCTTTCCCTGATATTCCGGCTTATTGATTTCTCCGAAATTGATTCCCTTTGCCTTGGCATAATTGTTAATCAGTTCCTTGCCGTGCAGAATATTTTCTTCTTTTAATTCGCTGCGGAACCACTGATTGATCTTGTTCTTGGCCTGTGTGCTCTTGACAATGGAAAGCCAGTCACGGCTCGGTCCCTTGGAGTTCTGGGAAGTGATGACCTCAATCCGGTCTCCGTTCTGGATCACATAATCAATCGGCACCAGCTTGCCATTGACTTTGGCACCTACCATCTTATTTCCCACAGCAGAGTGAATGCTGTACGCAAAATCAATCGGTGTGGAACCGTTTGGCAGGTTCTTGACATCTCCGGTCGGTGTAAAGCAGAATACCGTATCCGAAAACAGATCCAGATCACTCTTTAAAAGTGTCATAAACTCTTTATTATCCGACATGTCACGCTGCCACTCAAGGATCTGACGCAGCCAGCTTAATTTTTCTTCTTCGGTTACGGTCGTGGAAGTGGTTACCCCATTGTTCACTTCCTTGTATTTCCAGTGCGCCGCAATACCGTATTCTGCGGTACGGTGCATCTCAAACGTACGGATCTGGATCTCAAACGGCTGTCCGCTCGGTCCGATCAGTGTCGTATGCAAAGACTGATACATATTCGGTTTTGGCATGGCAATATAGTCTTTGAAACGCCCGGAATCGGTTTATATTTTTCGTGCATGATACCCAGAGCCGCATAACAGTCTTTTACCTAATTCTTCTGATGAAAGTTCTGCCATGTAGATCACCCACTTTTTATCTATGCTTTTGTGTATAATATATGATTATATTTTATTTTCTATCAAAAATCAACGCTTAAACTTTGCATCCGGCTTCCATCACCATTCTATCTGATAATCTGACATCAGGACGCCGTCTATTTCCCGGTCACCGCAATATGAAAAGCCTAATTTTATGGCAAGTTTTTCAGAAAGAGTATTTTCTTTTTGAATCAGACAGTGCAAGAGATGTACCTGCAGCTCCTCTCTTGCATATTGCATGATCGCCTGACAGACTTCATAGGCATAACCCTGATGATGAAAAGATGTCCGGATCGCATAACCTAGCTCCATATCTCCATTTAACTCTTCCCGATGTTCCACACCAGCCCTGCCGATCAGCGTTCCCGTTTTTTTCTCAAAAACGAGCCACATTCCGTATCCGTAAAACGATACATATTTTCGATATAGGCTTTCTGATATTCCAGCTCTTCCTCATATTCATATAAGCCCCTCCATATAATCGGTCATTCCGGGTTCTGCATACATGGAAAAAAGGTCATCCAGATCAGAAAGCTCCAGTTCTCTCACAATACAGCGTTCCGTCTCCAGAATCGTCCATGGAATGTTGAAATGTCTCTCATACACACGCTGTAAAAACGTCATATCGACTTCCTCGAACCCCTCAACGACCATATCGGCATGAAGAAATGTATCCGTTTCCGGCTTCTGACAGGCAATCGCCGGAACATCCACATCTCTGGCAAGGTCTAACAGAGGCTGGTTCGAAGATAGAAAAATGATATCTCTGCTCCGCTGCTCTGACGGCTGATGAAAGGCTTCCTCTTTTTGCATTAATACAAGCGTAGTTTGTTTTATTCCTGCAAGATTTTCTCTTAACAAAAAACTTCACGCTCCGGTATCTGCGACACCCATATCTGTTTTGGATACTCTTTCTTATTATAATATGGCAAACCTGTTCCTCCTTATCGATTGTTGCGCAAAACAACCGGTATCTGAACAGATACCGGTCATCCTTTAAAACCCATGAATTAATATGCAATATTTACATCGACATTTCCCTTGATTCCAGGAACACTTCCTTGGATGAGTACTGCCACATGTTATATTTTCCTTTGTAATTGCAGGTTGTGTTGTACTGTGCAACCCAGATAAAGTAGTTACTGAATGCGGATGCATCAATTTTATTGTTGTACCAGCTCTTACTTGCGTAAACACCTGCTTTTCTTCCACCGTTTGCAATGGTCTTACAGAACGCAGCCACGCATGCCGTTCTGGTGCCTTTATCTAATCCGTTGGCACGGGCTGCTCCGCTTCCGTTCTCTGTATCAACAAAAATCGGGTAAGAAAGATTGTATCCGGAGCATAAGGTCAATGCCATACTTGCCTCCTCAACAGCCTCTGCCTCAGTTGTAGCCTGTGTGAAGAAGTAAACACCAACATTAATGCCGTTTGCAGTTGCACCCTGTATATTTTCTTGAAGCAGGAATCCTCTACCAATGCTCCTGTCTGTGATCCGCGGTAACCGACACGGATAATTGCAAAAATTGATACCTGCTGCCTTTACAGATGCCCAGTCGATATTTCCCTGATGGCTGGATACATCAATACCGTTCTTTCCGGAACCCTGCTGTAATGCTCCATCACTTCCGAAGTTGTAAGAGATACCGCTGATCACCTGACTTCCTCGTTACACGCTGATGGTTGCTGTTATAGTAATATACTTTTCCATCAATGGTCTGCCATCCAGTGTAAACCGGCTCGGTGTAGTAAGTTCCGTTTGCATTGTAATCTGCCACGGTTGCTGGTTTTTTACACTCGGAATCTTTGTAAAGTAATCTACCGGATTTATCTTTTAACTGGGTTGTTGTATTTCCGGTAAAATCATTCACGGTAACTGTACATGTGATTTTTTTATCATTTGCGGTTGTCTTGGTATCGCCCGGTTTGGATAAGTATGTGATCGTACCTGTTACAGTTGCACTTCCTTTTCCAACTGCGGTTAAGGTACATCCTGTTTTTTGCTCCATTGGATACCTTTACAACTTTTTCGTTGCTGCTAGTCCATGTAATATTTGTAATAATATTGCCTGCGTCTGTCAATGTTGCTGTGAGACCAATTGCATTTGCATTATTAATGGTGCTATTATATAAAGCAGCCGTCTGTGGTACTGTGACAGATGCACTGGCTGCGGCTACAGCTTTTACCCAGTTTAGTGTGTATGCTGTTGTGCCTGCTGCCACTTTGATCTTCGTGGAACCTTCTGCCAGTTTATATCCCTGTGCCTCATAAGAAGATGTGTCAGATCTCAGTAGCAGTAGCATCTACTGTGATATCTTCACTTTTGGATTCTTCTGCTTTGGTCTTTCCATCAGCCTGAAAGAAATTATGTGTTACCTTATAAGTAGCCTTATCTGCTGCTGTTGCAACCCACATGATGGTATATTCTTTTGCACCATCCTGAATCGTAAGGGTTGTACCGTTGGAAGCTTTATATCCGTCATATGTTTTTGCAGATGACACCGTTTTTCGCATCCTTTGCAACAGTTACTGTCTCTTTTTCATCTGCTTTGTCTGCTTTTGTTTTTCCATCGTTTTTATAAAACATATGGACAATGGTAATTTCATATTTATCTGGTTTCGTATCATCCGGCTTTGTCTCTGTACCATCTGTTTTGTCTCCAGGTGTTCCATTCTGGCTGCTGTTTCCACCAGATGCTCCCTGCTGACCACCTGTACTCTCACCACTTCCACTATTTCCAGAACCATTATTCTGACCACTGCCAGTTCCCTGACCACCAGTAGTTTCCGAACTGCCTTCACTCGGTGTTGTCGTTTCCGATGATTTTGGTGCTGTTGTTTCTGATGATTTTGGTGTTGCTGTTTCCGATGATGTCTCGGATGATGTAGTCACACCAGATGATTCCGTTCCCTGTAGCATGGTATCCCACACGTTTTGCGGAAGCCGTCACTGCTGCCTGTGCAATGTCCACTTTTGTTGATCCACCAACAGAAGCTTTCGGGAAATTGGAAGTATCCACATCTCCTGCTCCGACTTTGGATGGTGTACAGGTGCTGTCAACTGTTTCCACTGTATCCTGAATAACAGCCTCCACCTCAACATTGTCTACCTCTGCATCCTCTGCCGGTGCTACTTCTGCTGCGGATTTAATCTCGTCTTTGACATCTACCTTGGTGTATTCAATCTTATCCTTAACCGTTACTTTGTAAGAATTCTCTTTTGAGATATATCCGTCAATCTCATTCAAAGAGACATCATATTTTCCGGCATCAATACTTTTAATGTAAATAATACCATCTTTATCATCATCTGAATATGTAGTTGATTTTGCCTTCTTCTTGTCTGCCTTGATCGTGATCTCAAAAGGCTGTCCCTTTACATTTTCGAGGACTCGTCCTGTATCTTGATCTTCAGATCCTTCTCAATAGAACTTCCGACCAATGTAACGGTTTCCGGTTCTGCCGCCTCTGTCTCTTCCGTGACAACTTCTTCGGCTGCCACAACTTCTTCCGTCGGTTCTGCCACCTCTGTACTTATCACAACATCTGCCACAATTGGTTCCGGCTGATGAAAATGGTCATATAAGAAATATCCTCCTGTTCCGACACCGCCAACTGCTGTCACAGTGGCTACACCTGCTATGATCGCCTGTGTCTTTGTCAGCCCGCTAAGCAAAGTCGCAACCCCTTTTACCTTTCCGGCTGCGCCCTGAATTAAATTCAGAAAATTCATTCTCGTCTCCTCCTCGTCTGCATTTCCCTTTACTTATCAGTAAATTTTCGTAATTCACTCTATTATGATAAAGAATCTGTCTGCAGTAATTTCGCTGCTATTCCTTCTTTGTAATCATACGAAGCTAATTATAGCATTTTCCCATATTATGTAAATATAATTTTCCTTATTTTTTTCGGAAATTTTTTCCACCAGAAAATATTGTTCTCATTTTCAAGGTTACACACCCTCACAGTCAAATGCCGGGATAAAACTCTCCTCCGCTGTGTTCCCCTCCTGAATAAAACCATTTTCTATTCCGATCTCAATCGCATAATCCACCAGTGTCTCATATTCCTCATCGGTAATCCTGCGATTCAATTCCGGATACTTTTCCAGATTGGAAAGCGGGGTAAACTGGTTCATGATACTGATATAAATCGTATCTCCGTAAGTTTCATGCAGATATTTTAAAATCTGCATGGAATCCGCCATACAACCGGGCAGTGTCAGATGTCTTACTATCGTTCCACTTAAAATAAGGTTATCTTCATCTCCATTTACAAACACAGCCTTTCCTGTCTGCCGCACCATCTCTGCGATCGCTGCCTTTGCAACCTCTGCATAATCCGGAGCATGGGAATACTTTTTACTCAAAACCGGGCTCATATATTTAAAATCCGGCAGATAAATATCGACGTAACCCTCTAACATTTTGATCGTGTCAACCGTCTCATAACTGCTTGTATTGTATACAACCGGAAGCGTAAGCCCTTCCTTTCGTGCCTGATCCAGAGCCTTCACGATCTGCGGCACAAAATGTCCCGGTGTCACAAGATTGATATTATTGGCTCTTTTTTCCTGCAATTCAAGAAAAAATATCCACGAGCCGCTCCAGAGAGATTTCTTTTTTCCAACCGTTCCGTTTGCGATATTCTCTCATTCTGGCAGAACACACAATGCAGCGGACATCCCGAAAAAAATACAGCTCCAGATCCCGCATCTCCCGAAATGCAAGGTTCCTCCCAGAAATGAAGTGCTGCCCTCGCAACTTTTAAATTTTCTGTCTGCCCACAGATTCCTTTTTCACCCTTTTTCCGGTCTACAAGGCATTTTCTTGGACATAAATCACATTTCACACCTGCTACCTCTTGCTAAACACGTTATTTTCCGCTATTATATAGCAGTCAAAAAAGATTTTTTCAAAAAATCTATCTTTTTCATTATAACAAAAGAAAAAGAAATGGATACTATTTTTAACAAAAGTTAATGAATTATTAAGGAGTAAACTATGAGTTTAAAAAATGTAATGGTCGCACAGTCCGGTGGCCCGACAGTTGCAATTAACGCCAGCCTTGCAGGTGTGATCCGTGGAGTCATGGCATCTGGATCAGTATGAGACTGTCTATGGATCTGTAAATGGAATCCTTGGCATCTTAAACAATCATTTATTAAATCTGACAGAGATTATGAATGAAAATCCGGCATATCTGGATCGTCTGGAAACGACACCGGCAATGTATTTAGGTTCCTGCCGTCATAAACTGCCGGATTATCTGGATGATGATTCCTCATATGTTTTTATCTTCAAACAGTTTGAATTATACAATGTCGGCGCCTTCTTCTATATTGGCGGAAACGACTCTATGGACACCGTTTTAAAATTATCTGAATACGGCAGAAAAATCGGCAGCAATGTCCGCATCATCGGCATTCCAAAACAATCGACAACGATCTGTGTGAGACAGACCACACTCCTGGTTTTGGTTCCGCTGCAAAATATATTGCTTCCTCTGTTTTAGAGATTGCCCATGACACTTTTTATTTACGCAGTCAAGAGTGTCACGATCATTGAGATCATGGGACGACGCAGGATGGCTGACCGCTGCCGCTGCTCTTTGCAAGAAACGGATATAATTCCGCTCCACATTTGATTTATCTTCCGGAAGTTCCATTTGATACGGACGACTTCCTGTTAGACGTAAACGTATGCTGTTTGAGCGCAATAACGTTATCATTGCAGTATCAGAGGGTATCCGCGATGCATCCGGCAACTATATCAGTGCTTCTGAGCAGTCTGTCGATACCTTTGGTCACAGCCAGCTGAGTGGCGCCGGAAAAACATTGGAATTCCTTGTGAAAGAAAAATTAGGTGTAAAGGTCCGTTCCATCGAAGTGAATGTATTACAGCGATGTGCAGCCCATTTAGCATCCAAAACAGATCTTATGGAGTCTGTCGAATTAGGAAAAAAGGCCGTTGCACTCTCCGAGGAAGGCGTAACAGCTTCTATGGTCACCATGAACCGTGTATCCAACGATCCATATACGATTAAATATGGATATGCCGAGATAAAAAATATTGCCAACGAAGCCAAATCCGTTCCTACTGAATGGATCAACGCCGCTGGCAATGATGTCACACAGGAATTAATTGATTACCTCACTCCATTGATTCAGGGTGAATCCAATGTCACCTATGAAAATGGTCTTCCTGTTTATATGGATGTCAGTCATTTGACAAAACATCAATAAATTTTCCAATCTCAGCCCACGCTTTTCTGGATTCTGGCAGCATTTTTGCTGCCATCTGGAAAATGTGGAACATTCCATCATAAATACTGAGTCTTACTTTCACTCCCTGATGTCTCGCTTTCGAGGCAACACTCACCGAATCACTTAACAGCATCTCATAAGAACCTACCTGTATGAGCATTGGCGGAAATCCCCTGAAATCCCCATACAGAGGTGAAATATAAGCATCCATCGGATCATGGTCTCCCACATAGTCCTTGTTATAGATCAGGCTGTCCTCGTATTTCCAAACAACGGGTCCTCTCATAATTGGTATCATACGATTCACCGCTTGCCATAAGATCCGTCCACGGAGACATTGCAACGATCCCACATGGAAGCTGCATTCCATGATCTTTCAGATAATGGCACAGTGCCATCGCAAGCCCTCCTCCTGCGGAATCTCCTGACACAATGATATCCTCTGCAAACCAGCCCTGACCAAGCAGCCACTGATATGCGCTCACTGCATCTTCCAATGCCGCCGGGTATGGATTTTCAGGTGCTACACGGTAATCAATGGTGAGTACACTCATCCCTTTTGCTGACTTCATTGTAAAGTCCCGCAAACATGCGGTATGCATTCCGCATCGCTCCGATATACCCACCGCCATGAAGCTGTAAGATCACCTTCTGCTCATTCGGATTTTCCTTTAATTCAAGCCACTCCATTGTGAAGTGCTCCATCTCGATAGTGGTCATGGTGAACATATCCGGGCATTTCCATGGTGGCTCAACCATCTTTTTCCGCAGCTCACCGCTTTTGATCTTCCTGCCGATCAGGTTATCGTTTGTCACATGCGCGATCAGGTCACGCATGACATTTCCTGCGATGCTCGCTTCGTTTGTCTCATGTTCTCTTTCTTTTTTCAAAGTCAATTTTCTGATCATAAACCCTCTTATTCAAACTTCTGTCGTTTCCTTATCTGATATGGAATCTTCTCTTCAGTTCCACCCTGGCTCTTCTGTCACCGATAATCAGCGTTCCAAGGAACAAAAATACAGACGTTCCGAGCGCTGCAAGTGCCAGATATGGGACATAAATAATTCCGGTCAGATACAGAATGATCGGAACAAAACTGCACAGAATCATAAAATCTGCCACATAATATAACTCTGCCAGTTTCTCCGGTTCACACATCAAGATCAAAATTCCTGCATCGACTAAAATAATCGCCGCCGGGAACACATACCGTACCGACCATCCCCGGTAACCACTCACAAAATCGATTGCAATCAATATCAATATGGCAATTAAAGTCAAAACAATTGTTTTGGCAATATAGCCGGTTTTTCCAAGGATTGCAAACCGGACAACCAGATATCCATAAAAAAAGATCAGACCGGTAACAAGGCTCCACGCCGTCTCAAAATCACCGTAATGATTCACTGCAACTAAAATCGCCTCTGCCACGATTGCCACAAAAAGATAAATCCGCGATAAAAGCATCATCCTTCTTGTTTTATCTTCACATCGGGATACATATTTTCCACTTCTATCGTAGGTTCTAATACGGAGTGACAGAGCGGGCAGCGCTCCGTCTCATCCAACACTTCTATATTACATTGTCTACATCTGCTCATCTCACACCATTACTTTCCTGTTATTTGTATCATAATTCATTCTTCTTAATCAGAAGTCAACCATTTGTCTCTAACTCTACGTCAATTCCATCTGCTGCAATTTTGCGGAAAAATCCCCGTTGCACCGAAACATCTTTCAGATCAAAACTGAACGAGAACACTAACGTACTTCCATAAGAACAGATTGTTCCCTTCAAATGCTGTCCCTTCGACATTGCAAGAAACGCATGAAACATCTCCACATACGGGCGGTATGCCTCATCCACTCCAATATTTCCGATATTTGTGATCGTTGTTGTATTGGCAAGTGCGGACTTTGTATACACAAGCTTCATTGCAATATTTTTAAGAAAAGCGGCACTGCACGCGCAGCAAGCACTTTTCATTGGATACATTATAGGAAAACATTTTTCCAGATGCTCCCTGTTGATCTGGCTTCTCAGATTATCACGCACGATCACCAGCACTTCCCGCAAACGTGTAGACTTCCTTTGTCGGATGAAATTCTGCCGACACCATGACAAAGAAATTTTTCGTTGTGATTGAATTAAAATACGGGCGCAGATTTACCGGAACCGCCACGCGGATCGGACTTGCGGACGGCATTCCTTCATACACTCCGTATACACACTCCAGATATAAACGGAAACAAGATATTCATTGATACTGCAGCCATATCTGTGACATACCTCTTTTCAACTGCGGAATCTGCATATACCCATGCATAACGCCGAATTCTCCCGGTCCCAGATGCTCTCCCTTTAACAGATATGCCTTTTTTGTCTGATAGCCTTTTTGCAGAACTCTTCTTATAATTTTTAAGAAACTGTCCTCTCTGTTTAAAGATGTACCACTGTTTAAGGAATCCCCCACCTTCTCCTTCAGTTCCGGGTGTGCAAGACGCAGATACTGGTAAGTTAACTCTTTCAAAAGTTAATGCCGCCCATTCCATCGGTCAGCACGTGGAACACTTCCAGATTAATTCTGTATTTATAAAAGGTCACGCGGAACATATAGCTGTGGTTTTGATTCTGCTGGATATAGCGGCACGGAAAATTGCTCTCCTCACGTACTTTCGGTGCAGGCTTTCCATTCTCCTCAAAATAATACCAGAATACCCCCATGCGAAGTCTTAAATTAAATCCATCCATCTTCGGAAGGACAATATTTAACGCCTGCTGTAAAACATCGGGCTGCACCAGCTCCGTCAGTGTCACACTGATACGGTAGACATTGCTCATATTCTCTCCTGCGATCACAGGGAAAAAGATGTGCCGTGTTATCCAGCCTGTCCCAACGGATCTCCCGGCAGGCTTTTTTTCCTTCTTTCTTTTCTTTTTTTTATTGTCTATTGTAATTTCTTCTGTCTCAGAAGTCACTGTCTTTTTCTTCATGATTAACTCCACTCTTTTCATGCTTCCTTTGATTATATCTGAATCTGTCTTAAAATACAAGTTTCCGGTTCTGTCTCTGCCAGATAATGAATCGTCAATTTCACAAAAATTTAATAAGTCGAATCATTGATTTTTCTTCAAGTTTTTAATAAAATATCTTCTGTGGTATCTGGTCTATCCAGAGACAAACTTAATATTTCAGATATCAAACTTTAATAATCATCGCGAAATTCCTAAAACATAGAATACTTGACAAAAAAATCAATATTACTAAAGAGAGTTTCACAAACTTATTCATAATAGACAATTGCGAAACTCTTATAAACGTAAATTGAATTGTGAAAATTGACAAAAGCTTGAGAAAGCAATGGGGAGCGGTCGGTTCTTAGAAGGCAGGTGCGACGTAAGTCGTGACTGGCTTCTTAGTACCGTTACCAATGACACATAGCGAAAGCGTGTTTTCGAAAATTTTGTTAATTCTTCATAATTCAGCACAGCCTTAAGGAAGTTTCGCACGCACTTATTCATGAAGGAACAGAGATTTTATGGAATTTAAAAACTGAATGCACCTTCCCTGAAGGAACTTTTTGTAAATGAACTGCAAAATATGATATTATCCGGCAAACTTGAGATTGGCTCCAAACTGCCACCGGAACGCGAACTGGCGGAATCCATGAAAGTGTCCCGTGCGGTCATCAACTCCGGTATCGCCGAACTGGAAAAGAAAGGTTTTCTTGTGGTTCGTCCAAGAATCGGAACCTTTGTAGCAGACTATCACAGAGACGGTTCTTTAGACACACTCGTTGCCATCATGAATTACAATGGCGGCGTTTTAAAAACCGTGAAGTAAAATCCGTACTGGAAGCAAGAATCATGTTTATGGTGGAAGCCTCCCAGTTTGCGATTGACCGTGCATCAGATAAAGAACTGTTAGGGCTTCAGGAATATGTCTACCAGATGGAAAACTGTACTGACCGGAAAAGACTGCTTCTCTTATTTTTGAGTTCAGCCACGAGATTGCCTACATCAGTGGCAACACTCTGCTCCCTCTCTTTTTATCTCGTTCCGCGATCTTGTATGCAGTCTCTGGATCCGCTACGGACAAAAATATGGCACCAAAGAATTATATTACAGTGCAAAAAAAATCTTTGACTGCCTTCTCGCAAGAGATAAAGAAGCAGTCAAAGATTTTATCACAACCTCCACAATGCAATGCAAAGAAGCTGTTTCTGTCCCTGGGAAAGATTGCCACCGTCCTCTGCAATTACCGTATCATAGCCCTTGGGCAGACGTTTGATAAAATTATGGGCATGGGAAGCTTTTGCTGCCTCCATGATTTCTTCATCGGTAGCATCCGGTCTTCCCATACAGATGTTCTCACGAATGGTTCCCTCCTTTAACCAGGTTTCCTGCAATACCATACCATAGCTGCTGCGCAGGCTGCTTCTTGTCATATCTTTCACCGGCACGCCGCTGACACGGATGGTTCCGCTGTTGACATCATAGAACCGCATCAGAAGATTAATCAATGTTGTCTTACCGCATCCGGTCGGTCCGACAATTGCCACACGCTCACCCGGATTGACATGGAGATTAAAATCCTCAATCAGCTTCTGCCCCGGCTCATAAGAGAAGTAAACATGCTCTAAATCCACATCTCCCTTTACTTCCTCTAATACCACTGCATCTTCTGCATCCGGTACTTGTGCCTCTTCATCAATCAGCTCAAATACTCTTGCTGCACAAGCCAGTGCATTCTGTAACTCAGTTACGACACCGGAAATCTCATTAAAAGGCTTCGTATACTGATTTGCATAACTTAAGAAACAGGATAACTGCCCAACACTGATTCCACCATGGATAGCCGAAACTGCGCCAAACACGCCAACACCTGCATAAACTAACGCATTGATAAAACGGGTACTCGGATTGGTAATGCTGGAAAAGAATAAGGCACGAAGGGAATATTTTTCCAGTCTTTCATTAATTTCATCAAAACTTTCCAACGCCTCATCTTCATGGGAAAATGCCTGGACAATTTTCTGGTTTCCAATCATTTCATCGATTAAAGCAGTCTGTTCTCCTCTTGTCTCTGACTGCAGCTTAAACATGGAGAATGTTTTCTTTGCAATAAATCCTGCTACCACAAAAGACAACGGTGTTAAAAATACGACCACTGCCGTAATCTTTACATTGACGCTCAACATAAAACCTAAAGTTCCGATAATTGTTACCACACCGGTAAACAACTGGGTAAAACCCATCAGAAGTCCATCTGCGAACTGGTCTACATCTGCAATTACACGGCTGACTATTTCACCATAGGAATGAGCATCTAAATATTTCAGTGGAAGAATTTCTATTTTACGGATAGCATCCTTACGGATATCCCGGACAATATTATAAGTCATCTTATTGTTGCAGACATTCATAATCCACTGGGCAACTGCTGTAATCAGAATGACTACCACCATTTTCTTAAGGATTGGTGTAATATAAGTAAAATCTACTTTTCCTTTGTCTACGATATAATCAATGGCATCTCCGGTAAGAATCGGAATGTATAAGGTTAAAATTACACTGATCTACCGCTAATGCAATGGACAAACCTAAGAATAACCAGTACTTTTTCATATACTTCAAGGATTCTTCCAAGGGTTTCCTTCTGTCTTGATTCCTTTTTCATATCAGTGTCCTCCTTCCGTCCTCTTAAACTGGGAATAATAAATTTCCTGATATAAAATACGGTTGCTTTTGTTCTCCATATCACGGATTGCCATACGAAGTTTTGCATCTGTCGCAAAATCCAGTGCAGAAGCACTGTCATCTAAGATCAGGATATCCGGTTCTTCACAACCGCACGGGCAATCGTCATTCGCTGTCTCTGTCCTCCGGAAAGATTCTTACCGCCCTGCTCGATCTCAAAATCAAGTCCGCCTTCTTTTTTTATCTACAAACTCTTTTGCCTGGGCAACTTCTAACGCCTGCATGATGTCCTCATCTGTTGCATTCTCATTACCCCATAACATATTTTTCGCGGATCGTTCCCTTGAATAAAACCGCTTTTTGAGTACCATACCGATTTTTCCACGAAGTTCTTCCAGCGAATACTCACGCACATCTTTTCCCTCAATCTGCACGCTTCCCTTTGTCGCATCATAAAAACGCGGTATCAAATTGACTACCGACGATTTTCCGGAACCAGTACCACCGATGATACCGACCGTCTCTCCCTTTTTCACGGTAAAATCAATGTCTGTCAGGGATTCCTCTCCAGCTCCGGCATAAGTTAAGCCCACATGGGAAAATACCACTTCCGGCACCTCTCCACTGTGTTCTGTTTTTCCTCTGCCACAGGCGTCACCGCATGATCTGTGATGGATGGCTGTAATTCAAAAATCGCCTGAATGCGGTTTCCGCACGCAATAGATTTATTAATGTTGATAATAAGATTAGCAAGTTTTATAAGCTCCACTAAAATCTGGGACATATAATTTACCAGCGCTACCACTTCACCCCTCGTGGTGATATATCCACTGTTAACACGGATTGCTCCTGTCCATACTAAAACAACAACCGCACCATTTATGATCACATAAGTAAGCGGATTCATGAGCGCTGAAATTTTCCTACATAAAGCTGGATCTTCGTCAGTGCATCATTGCTCTCATTAAAGTTTGTGATCTCATCATCCTCTTTATTAAATGCACGGATTACTCTGCTTCCGGTCAGGTTCTCTCTGATTCCCAAGCACCTTGTCCAGTGCAGACTGTACTTTTTTTTATACAATGGAATACTCACAAGCATAATTCGAATACCACAATCGATAACAGCGGAATTGTTACAACAAAGACAAGTGCAGCTTTCACATCAATCGTGAATGCCATGATCATTGCACCGAACACGATAAACGGCGAGCGCAGAAACAAACGTAATACAAGGTTTACACCGTTCTGCGTCTGGTTGATATCACTTGTCATTCTTCGTGATCAGTGTGGATGTTCCCACAGTATCCATCTCTGAAAATGATAGTTTCTGAATATGCTCAAAAAAGTGCGTGGCGCAGTCCCTTGTGGAAAAACCGACCGCTGCCTTTGCTGCAAAATACTGGGCCGTGATAGAACACGTCAATCCGATCACTGCAAGCAGCACAAGTACCAGACACATTTTCATAATGTATGGTTTATCTCCGTCTGCTACTCCATGATCGATAATCGCCGCCATAACAAGAGGCACGATCAGCTCAAAAAGACGCTTCGAGCAATTTAAAAAGCGGTCCTAACACGCTTTCTTTTTATAATCTTTCAGGTACACCAATAACTTTCCCATTTCTGTTCTCCCATTAAAATTCCTTTCGTTTTTAAGACAATACAGAAACCGGCACAAATACTTGCGCCGGTTTCCTTCTGTCCCTATTATGCTGTTTTATCCAATGCTTATCCGCACTATGCTGTGCGTCTTTTTTCAAACCATCGTCTTCTACTCCGATTATTGTTTAATATCCTTCATCTTCTGCAGTCCTAAAATAACTGAACCGCCAATCAAAAAAGAAAAGAATACTAAAATCATGGATTCCATAGCCGGCTGCGGAGTATCCAGAGTAGTCGGTCCCCATAACAACAGCGAAGATGGAGCCGAGCATCAGTCCGATGATCAGATAAATCGTCTGTGCCCTGTACTTTTCCAATGCCCTGCGGATCAGCTTTACTACACTGAAAATGCCGACTAAAACACCGCACCCAAAAAAAATAACTACCGTCCAGAAACTCGAGAAATCCAAATGCAGCATATCCTTGATTGCAGTGATGATCTGGAAGATATAATCCAAAGATCAAAAGCAGGGTGGACCCGGAAATTCCAGGAAGCACCATGGCTGAAATAGCGATCACTCCTGCAAAAAACACAAACACCGCAAGCCCCCGGTGTCAGATGATCCAGATTCACTCCGTCATTTCCACCGGAAACCGGATTAAAATATGTGATGGCACATACAACCGCAATTCCAAGCAGTACAAACGGTATCGCCTTTTTATTGGTTCCAAGACATTTTTTCTCCTCTTTTATCACGATCGGGATCGCAAAAATAATAAATCCGATAAACAGGGGAGCTTATATAATAAATATGTGATTCAAATACACTTGTCAGGATCAGTACTGCGATCACAAATCCACTGATCCATCCTATTCCAAGTTTGATCAGGAAAACAAATGCGTCCTTCCTCTCCTCTTTTGTTCCGGTCAGCAGATCATCAATTGAATCGATAAACTTATCATAAAATCCAAGTAAAAATGCAATTGTGCCTCCGGATACACCCGGAACACTGTCTGCTAATGCCATACAGAAACCTCTGATAAACTGAATTATAAACATATCTTTCCCTCGTTTTTCATTTTATTGTTTTACAGCACTGCACAACATTATAACTTATATAGGTTCTATTTGTCTATATATTTATCCAGCTGGTGTGATACACCTTATTTCCGTATCAGATCTTTTACCACTTCCCCAGCAATGATCAGCCCTGCCACGGAAGGAACAAATGCCACACTGCCCGGAATATCACGCCGCTCCGTACATTTATGGCCTGCTCCCGGCGGACAGATACAGTTGGTTCTACAGCTGATTGCCATATCTTCAACTGGTCTGGTTGGCTGCTCTTCGGAATACACAACTTTCAACTTCTTCACTCCGCGCTTTTTCAGTTCGCGGCGCATTACTTTTGCCAGCGGGCATACTTTTGTCTTATAAATATCTGCCACCTTAAACTGGCTGCCGTCTAACTTGTTGCCCGCACCCATGCTGCTGATAATCGGAATTTGCATTTCCTGTGCCTTCATTACAAGCGCGATTTTTGCCGTCACCGTATCTACCGCATCTACAATATAATCATATTCCTCAAAGGGAAATTCATCCGCATTTTCCGGAAGGAAAAAGCACTTATGGATCCGTACATCTGCTTCCGGATTGATTTCCAGGATGCGGTCACGCATCACCTCTGCCTTATACTTTCCTACCGTCTTTCTTGTCGCAATGATCTGGCGGTTTAAGTTTGTCAGACATACCTTGTCATCATCGATCAGATCAAACGCTCCCACACCACTCCGCACAAGTGCTTCGCAGACATAGCCTCCGACACCGCCGACACCAAAGACAGCCACTCTGGAATGTCCGAGTTTCTCCATCGCCTCTTTTTCCCAATAATAACTCCGTTCTTGAAAACTGGTTTAACATAATGATTTTTCCTTTTCTTCTATAAACATTAACAAAAAGCTGACTGCCAGAACAGCACTTGAAAACCAGATTGCCTTAAATCCAAGCCGCATAGACAGATTTCCACCGATTCCTGCTCCCACTGCAAAAAAACAGGATAATCCCAAAATAATACATCGCCTGCCGGATCTGCTCCGGGCGTCTGTCCCTCATGTATGCTGACAGCGCTGCCGTGCCGCTTCTTAAGTTTCCGATACACATCGTACTCGCATAAGAATATCCGCCAACTTTGCGGAATGACTGCACCTGCATCGCACAGGAGAACGACACTAATGTTGTCGCAAGCATATTATAATCCTGCGGAATATATCCGACGCCAAATAAAATCAGGATCTCCAACAATAATATCCCTGCCTCCAATGAAGACGGTTGGCATATTTAAACTTTCCCTGTACACAGTCTGCAAAGAAAACGCCTCCGGCAAATGCGAGCAGCGGTATCAGATAATGCAGCCCTCTCTGCCATTACTTCATCCCTTGTAAAATAAGTATATGCATCCTGAAATCCGCCGGAAAGTGCCAAAAATACACTCGTGATAAAAGCCTCCGACATCTGGACTCTTGCATTTTTCGCTTTTGCTTTTTCAAAAAAGCACTTTCATCACCTCACATTTTTTTGTCGTATTAAACGCTTTTTCCGGCAAATGTATAAAAAATATTCTTTTCGACAAAAATAGTTACAGTTCATTTTTTATCGTGTCGCAGCCCCATATAAAGTTTTGCTTCGCAAAAGGGGGCTGCTCACACCCGCATCACGTTCATACGCACCTGAACAGCATGGTGTTCGAGGTGCTGAGTGAACAGTAACAAAAATATCATTTTTATTCCGTCCGCATAACTTTTTCCTTGTTTTCTCCACAGCAGGTTATGTGGAATGGTCTTTTTATGATGGAAAGAGCCAGCTCCTGACGGGCTGGCTCTGTGATGGGTGGTTTTTGTCTTGTGTTATTGGATTCAGTTCGGCGATAGCGGTGTTGTATTCGGACTCGGTGTAATCTTCCAAAATGACTTCCTTCGTTGCCCGAAAGCGGATGATCATGTTTTTGATGGCGGCAATGTTTGCCTGGCGTTGACCGATTTCTTTGCCGGCTTCGCCCCTGCTTTTTGATACGCTTTTTCTGAATCTGAATTTCTCATTACTTCACACACTGCGTTTACACCTCCCTCTTCATGTTTCAGATAATGCACACGGTTGGTTAATTTCGGAAATTTAGCATTATCTATCTCTTTTTGCAGAAAACAGTCCATGTATTCTGAGATAGTTGTTCCGTCTTTTACTGCGGTATTGACGAATACACGCTCCAATCCGTCGTCTACTTTTTCCTGTGTTTCCCGGATCACGCTATCCACGTGATAGATCACCCTGCCACGTTTAAAGATATCGAACTCGGAAATATACACATCGATCAGATCGATCGTCTCCTCAAATTTATCATCCGTCTGCGAGTCCCGCACCGTGATGACCGATGCATTGAACCGCACCCGTTTTAAATGGTGATCCTCGTTAGAACGCTGCACTTCCACGTTACACTTTTTCCATTTCCAAGGATACAGAGTGCATCCAGACGGACAGATCGCCCATACAGGTTTCTCTCACTGCTCTGTACGATAACGTCTTTTACGATGAGTTTCTCATCTTCTAAAAATGATACGCAGCATCTCCTGACATACGCCAATATCATCTGCCAGTACTTCAAAAACGTATCATCAATAGGTCTGAAATTTTTGACCTGTTCTATCTTTTTTCTAATGTCTGTTAATTCATTTTGGTCTTTTGTTTTTCCTGGTCATTTGACCTCCTGCTTTTATGGTATACAAACAGGTTTTCCGAATGATCTATGTTTATTATATAGAACCCCTCAAGATTCTTCAAGACTGTTTGCATGGATTTTTTTAGTTACTGTTCTAATTTTGTCCTGTCATTTTCTCCTGCTGAATGATCCACCGATGTGGTGACAATTTTTTCAAAAAGTCTGACAATAAGCAAATGCTAATTATTATAGAATGTTAAGAAAGATAACAGAAAATAATCCAAAATATGTAGTGAGATTATAGAGCATATTGAAAATAATGGATTTGAAATAGAAACCAAAAGAATAACAAGAAAAGTATACAGGATATAGAATAAGTGAATCTATAATTTAAATTAAACCACAAATGAAATAGGATTAGAGACTAATTAAAAAACTTAATAGATGAAGACAATAGTGAGGACTTTCAAATGTAAAAGAAATAATTATAAGCACATGTAACTGAACGAA
>VOFC01004510.1_pt1 | contig 31397 bp, 59 predicted proteins | sample 5384161 | NCBI WGS metagenome assembly VOFC01 (sample SAMN12384722, study PRJNA508395) | human gut metagenome | isolation source: healthy gut B | host: Homo sapiens
GAGATTTGTCAATCTTTTACGCTTAGCATAATTTGTGTATAACGATTTTGTCCAATTTTAATTTTCATGAGTTTTAAACTGCTGGTTTATTTGTCAAAACATTGGCAATAACCTTTGGTTATATAAAAACATACAAATTGGAATTGATTTGTTTTGATTTTTTTGAGCAAATGTGATATTTTTATATAGAATGAAAGTGTTACTTTTTGGCATTGTAGATTAAGGGGAAAAAAACGCCTTGGATATCAGAGAGAAATTCGATATATTATTGAAATTGCCAACACCCGCAACATGACAAGGCCGCTGCCAACCTCTTTATCACCCAGCCGGCGCTTAGGTAAGATGCTGCTGAAAAAGGTTGAGCTTGAGCTGGGATGCCGCTTTTCTATCGCGAGGGAAATGTGATGTCTCCAACGGAAGCCGGAACGCTTCTCGTTGAGCATGAGACAGGAATATCCAGATATTCGACGAGATGGACTGTCAACTGCGCGACTAAAGTCCCATGAAAACATGACAGAGTCATGCCTGACGTCCCTGTTATAACTTTCCAATCATAATGAGGGTCAATAAACGCCACTTCCCCAATGTTGGAGTTCACAGGAATACGGTGCAAGCTTGAAGCTTTATGGGTTTTGGACGGTATGATGGACATGGCGATAGTATGCATCCTGTTTAATGTTGATCTGACGAGATCACTTAATCGTACTGAGATAAGATAGTCTGCGCGATGAATCCGACCATCCCGCTTGCAAAGTGCGAAAGCATCTCACTTTGGGCGATCTTTGCGCCATATCCCTTTAACATTTCACCAATGAATTTTTGCCGTGTACCATAAACTGTACGAAGTTCAAGCTCCATGGGCACTCTCTCATGATCAATCTGACAAGCCCACCTGTGACTTTTTACTTAAATGAGCAGTCTAAGCAATGAGTCTGCGTCCTCCTGCCCCATGCATCAGATACTACAATAAAAACGATCTTATAACGAGACCTTTTGAGCCGTCGTTCCAGTGGGGACTTTGCATCGTATACAAAAAAGAACATAACATGTCCGAAAAAGTTCGCGCACTTATATCATGTATTCAGCAGACAGTTGAACCTCCAATCTGAGCAGCCATAACCAATCATATGTATTTACATAACCCAAAGTAATGAAATGTCGCGACTTTTTATCTACAAGTGTCGTAAGTATTTTGCTATTTTCGAATAATTTTTTGTAAAACAGACTTGAATTACTTATATGCGCAAAATAAATACGACCGCTACCGTCAGTAAAACGGTAGCGGTCGTTTGATTTGCTTAGAATATCCGTGATAATCAGCACTTCTCTATGCATAGTTTAACAGCAGATGGAGGGATGATTATAGAAGTTTACATTCACTTTCCTTATACAAAGGCCGCTTCTAAGCAGTTAAAACAGGATCTTGCTCACTTCCACGCGAGCAGGGCATTAAAAATGATTGAAGCACTTCATTGTCCGGCCGAGCAAAAGCTTTGAACTTTTAGACAACAAAATAATCGAAAATCGTCAAGTCAAAGGGGATACATATAATGATTTAGATAAAGCACCAACCTCCTCTTATCAATGGAGTGGGTGCTAATTCCGTTAGGTTAGCATAGCATTTTCTATGCACCGTGAAGCATAGGTTGCAAGGCGGATGCCTTTATCGGGCTTATAGGTATTTATCCCCTTTATGAGCCCTATAGTTCCGATAGATATAAGGTCTTCGATATCGTTTGTCTGCGTATAATATTTTTTAATGATGTGAGCAACAAGGCGGAGATTGTGCTCAACAAGGACGTTGCGAGCGAAGATATCTCCATTTTGCCACTGCGTAAGATATTTTTTCTCCTCTTCCTGCGAAAGCGGACTCGGGAACGACCCTCCCGGCGAAAGTCTGAGCATCAGCAGCGCACTGCCGACAAGCATGGCCAGCGATATTCCAAGCATTGAATCACCTCAGGCTATTGTATTCCACCATTGCATGTACAAATCATATAAATATTGCGCACATTTTTCCTAAAACATTGACAAATCAGTTAAACGTGATATTCTTAACGCAAGAGTGTTTGTACATGATGTGCATTAACGTAAAAGGAAGGAGCAACACTATGGCATTCAGACCTAAAAATTTTGCGCTTGCAAACAAGATCACGATCGAAGCACGAACCGGCATACCAAACGTTCCCGGTGATCCGGAGTACAGGATTCTGGCCGAGGTAGTGACCGACGAGCAGGCAGACGTAGCCCTTGCGTGCAAGGTGCGGCACAGTCTTTTACGCTTGACGAGATCGCTAAACGCTGCGGCAAGTCGCCGGAGGTTACAAAAAGCTTCTGTGGGAGCTTGCAAACGAGGGCGTTGTCGTCACTTACACGAGCCCCGATGACGGCCGCGACTACTACACCCCTGCCCTGCTGGGTCCCGGGCATAATGGAAATGATGGTAGGAAACAAGGAGCAGGTCGAAGCTCACCCCGAGATAGCCAGGTGCTTTGACGAATACACGCTGAAAAACATGAAGCTAATGACCCGAACCTGCCGCGCGGTATGGGCGTTATGCGTGTAATTCCGGTGCAGAAGGCGATAGACCTCAATCGTCACGCAGTTTCATCCGATCAGCTGAGCAAATACATAGATAACGCGTGGAAGATCGCCGTTACCGCATGCTCGTGCCGACGCACTCGCAGGATAATGGGCGAGGGCTGCGGACACCTTGAAGAGGATATGTGCATCATGCTCAACAAGGCGGCCGACTTCCATGTTAAAACCGGCCACGGCAGAGAAATAAGCAAAGAAGAAGCTTTATGCAATACTTAAAAGAGCCGAAGAAAACGGACTTATACACGAGCTTTCAAACACGGACGGTACCGGCGAGGTATCCGGCATATGCAATTGCTGCGAGTGCTCCGCCTGTCGCTGCGCGGCGGACGGCTTTTCAACGATCCGACGATCATGAAATCCAACTATCGCGCGCAGGTGGACAAAGAAAAATGCGTTGCCTGCGGCCAGTGTGTTGAAAACTGCCAGATGAACGCGCTGCGCCTCGGCCAGAAGCTTTGCTCAACGCAGCCGCTTAATATCAGGAAATCCGAAACCCGGACGATAAGATCTGGACAAAGGAGCACTGGAACGAGGACTGGCGCGAAAATCGCGAAAACGTCGTCGAGACCGGCACGGCGCCGTGCAAGACAAACTGCCCGGCTCACATCGCCGTTCAGGGGATACATAAAGCTCGCCGCCCTGGGCAGATATCAGGAGGCGCTTGAGCTTATAAAAAGGAGAATCCCTTCCCCTGCCATATGCGGTCGAGTGTGCCCGAAATTCTGCGAGGACGCCTGCACTCGCGGCGATATTGACGATCCGATAGCGATAGACGATATAAAAAAATTCATTGCCGAGCAGGACATGAAAGCCGAGCACAGATTTGTTCCCAAGATGGTCAACCAGATTGGCAAAATGTATCCGCAGAAGATCGCGGTCATCGGAGCCGGTCCTGCCGGACTGAGCTGCGCGTATTACCTCGCGGTAAAGGGCTATCCCGTGACAGTTTTCGAGAAAGAAAACACTCTCGGCGGCATGATGACCATGGGCATCCCGACATTCAGGCTTGAAAGGACGTTGTTCTGTCCGAGATCGAGGTTTTAAAAAGAGCTTGGAGTTGAGTTTAAAACCGGAATTGAGGTCGGCAGAGACATAAGCCTCAACGAGCTGAGGGTTCAGGGATACAAAGCGTTTTACATGGCTATCGGTGCACAGAAAAGCGCTCCGATCGGCATTCCCGGTGAGGAGCTGACGGCGTTTACGGCGGCATTGATTTTCTGCGCTCAACGCTTACCGGCAAGCACGTTAAGCTCGGCGAGCGTGTTGCCGTGATCGGCGGCGGCAACGTTTCGGTTGACGTTGCGCGCAGTGCGATAAGGCTGGGGCGCAAAGGAAGTCACGCTCATTTACAGGCGCGGAAGAGACGAGCTCAAGGCAGATCCCGAGGAGATCGAGGACGCACTAAACGAGGGCGTGAAGCTTCACCTTCTCGCCTCTCCTGTCGAGATAATCGGAAAAGACGGAGCCGTCACGGCGCTGAAGCTTGAAAAGATGAAGCTTGGCGCTCCGGACGCCTCCGGCAGGCGTTCGCCGGTTTCGACGGGCGAATTTGAGACTATGGACGTTGATAACGTTATCGGGGCGATCGGCCAGATCATCGACTGGGGCGGCATCGAAAAGGCTCAATGCAGCTTGACAGAAAAGGCTGCGTTAAGGTCAATGAGCTGTCGTACCAAACCGGCGAGCCGGATGTGTTCGCAGGCGGCGATGTTGTTACGGGGCCGGCATTCGTTATCCACGCCATTGCCGCCGGCAAGGAAGGCGCAGTTTCGATACACAGGTACGTTCACCCCGGTCAGACGCAGAATCTCGGCCGTGACAGGCGCATTTTCACCTCGCTGGATAAAACCAAGGCGGCGCTCGCCATCGGCGGATATGATACCGCACCTCGTCAGAAGCCGCCGTCGCCGGAGCCGACAAGGCAAGAAAAACGATGGACGATCTGCGCGGAACGTTCACCGAGGAGCAGATGAAAAAAGAGACCGAACGCTGCCTCGGCTGCGGCGCGGTCGTGCTCGACGAATACCGCTGCGTCGGCTGCGGAATATGCACAACAAAGTGCAAATTCGACGCAATAAAGCTCGTTTGGGTGGACGAATTCGTATCTCCCAAGGTTGAGAAGATCGCTCCGCATCTGATCGCAGGAATGGCAAAGCGCGGCGGCAAAATCGCCATAAAGGCGCTTAAAGATAAAGTTGACAAACTCTAATGCAAAAATTTGCCGGGCAGCAGTGCTGCCCGGCTATTTTGCATTTCTGTCTATTGCTTTTTTCTTGGTTATTGAAGTATTATTATAAAAACACTTCATTAAACGGAGGCACTTCAATGCACAGACCAGACGAGGGATTTTACCACGATCACGGAGACGGTATAATCCACTGCCATGAGGCCAAGCCTTGCGACGACATAAGCGAGCACGAGGAGCACGAGCATCCTCATCACAATCATTCGCACTCCCACACGCAGAGCAAGGCCGTGATAAACCGGCTCTCGCGCGCTATCGGGCATCTCGAATCGGTAAAGCGCATGGTCGAGGATGAGCGTGACTGCACCGACGTTCTTATACAGCTGGCTGCCGTCCGTTCGGCGCTGAGCAGCACTGCGCGCGTTATACTCAAAGATCACCTCGAGCACTGCATAAGCGACGCCGTTGAGACCGGCGACGATACCTTCATCGAAGAGCTTAACACTGCCATTGACAAAATATATTAACTGAAGCACAAAAACTTTGCTTCACGCAAAAACCGGCTGAGGAATTATCCTCAGCCGGTTTTTTCATATTATTTTAGTTGTTTGCGTTAAAGATTTTGAAGATGCTGTCAAAGGGATCTTCCTCGCCGGAAGCCTTAGCAGGCTCCTCGGGCTTCTTTTCGGCAGCCTTTTTCGCTTGCTGCGGTGAACATGCCCTGCTGCTTATCGAAAGCAGGCTCGGCCTTCTTTGCCTGAGCAGGCTGTGCAGGCTGCTTTGCTGTGGGAGCCTCTTCAAAGCCGGTAGCGATGACGGTAACGCGGATCTCGTCCTGCATGGACTCGTCAAAGGTTGCACCGAAGATTATGTTTGCATCGGGATGAGCAGCCTCCTGAACGAGGTTTGCGGCTGCTTCTACATCCTCAAGGCCCATATCCTCGGAGCCTGTGATATTGATAAGCACGCCGTGTGCGCCGTTTATCGAGGTCTCCATAAGTGGGCTTGCGACTGCCATACGGGCTGCATCCTCTGCCTTGCCCTTGCCTGCCGCGCGGCCGACGCCCATGTGAGCAAAGCCGGCATTTTTCATGATGCAGGTAACGTCTGCAAAGTCGAGGTTGATGAATCCGGTGTTCTTAATAAGGTCGGAAATGCTGGTGACGGCCTGACGCAGGACATCGTCGGCAATTTCAAACGCATTTGCGAGAGTGACCTTCTGATCGGTAGCGTACTTCAGGCGATCATTGGGGATTATAAGCAGAGAATCGACCTTGCCGAGCATCTCTTTAATGCCGTCGTTTGCCTGATCCATGCGGCGCTTACCCTCGAACTTGAAAGGCTTGGTAACGACGCCGACGGTGAGTATGCCGGCCTCGCGAGCGATATCGGCAACCGTGGGAGCAGCGCCTGTGCCAGTTCCGCCGCCCATGCCTGCGGTGATGAAAAACCATATCGGCATCTTCGACTGCTTTTTGCAATGTTGTTGCGGCTCTCCTCGGCGCTGCGCTTGCCGACATCGGGATCGCTGCCGGCGCCCTGACCATGGGTCAGCTTCTCGCCGATCTGGATCTTCTGGTCCGCGCTGGAGACGGCCAGAGCCTGCTTATCTGTGTTGACCGCTATGAACTCAACGCCCTGAGTGCCGGACTTGACCATTCTGTTTACGACGTTGTTGCCGGCGCCGCCGATACCAACGACCTTTATAGTTACAACATTTTCAGGGCCTACTTCGGCTTTGAAATCCATTTTGTTTCCTCCAGTACTGTTATTTAGAAGACACGGCAGATGCCGCGATCATTATTCGCGATATGTAACATTTATAACTTTTTGGCCGCAAGGTCAATAGCTTTTTCCCCTGCTATGTAAACAAAGTATTAATTCGGGTTGAAAACGACCTTATCACCCGTCGATAAGTCAAGCGTTCCGGCATCGTCTGCCGTAAGCTGCGAAACAGCCGATAGCATCTTGCCGAATTTATACTCGGTATTGTCGAGCGCGCCGAGCTTTACAAAGAAATCTGCCGTCATATTCAAAGGTCGGATTTGCAGCATCGCTCATATCTATGGCCGTTACCTTGCCGACAAGACCGCGCGCCTGGACCTGATAAAGTATGTCCGTCAAATAGGCAAGTTTATTCTCTTCACCGGCGGCGGATTTAATATGCTCTCCCGTTGCAGCTTCGCTCACGCTTATTCCGCTAATCATTGCGATATGCTCGCTGTCGCTGGCGCTTATGCTGCTCAGGAATTTTCCGTTGCTGCTGACAGACCACAGCTCGTCCCCCGACATTCAGGCAGCCGACGGCCTTACTCTCGGTCACAACGATGGTCACGAGGTTCGGCAGGCCGCGGTTTATCTGCACGGGTCCACATACGGAAGCTTAACGGCAACGCGGCTTCCGGCAGCGATACCGTTAATGAAAAACAGGTTATCGCCGGTTTCGATGCCGGAAGCTTTTATCACTTCGTCAGCCGTATAAATCGAATTTCCCTTAACCTCTATGCGCGAGACCTTGAAAAACACGCTCATTATAAAAACAAAGCGCAACTATGACAAGAAAAAAAGTAAGCGGCCGATTCACGTTCCTTGTGAATTTCGGCTTATACGGATCCTCGCGCTTTTGGTAATAATCATTAGTATTCGGCATTTTACAACTCAAAAATATATCTGCTCCGAGAGAGCGGAGCTTATGATCAAGATGCTCATAGCCTCGGGCAATATGCCCAGGATCCACGATAAGCTTTCACCCTCGGCAGAAAGAGCGGCAATTATCATTGCTGCGCCGCCGCGCAGATCGCCTGCGCTGACAACGGCGCCCCTGAGATCGCGCACACCCCACACACAGACGCCTGCCTCCCCTCAACGGAGATATCAGCGCCGAAGCGGCTAAGCATGCTTTTGCGTGTCCAAAGCGCGAGTCAAAAACGTTTTCGATAAAATCGGTTCGTCCTACGGCTTTGAGAAGCGCCGCCATAAGCAGCGGCTGCATATCCGTAGGAAATTCGGGATACGGCCCTGGTCGAAACGCGTCCGACAGCGTTCAGCTTACCGTCGGATATCAGCCTTTACGCTCCTGCGCGACGATATTATATCACAGCCGGCCTCGCTTTAGGAAGTGCTCAAGGCGCGAAAATTGCTTTTAAATCAACTCCGCGCAGCTCGATATCGCCGCCGGCTGCGGCAGCGGCGCAAAAAACGTTGCCGATACGATCCTATCCGGAATGATGCGGTGGCCGACATGGCTTTTCGCGCTCAAAGCCCGAGATCTTCACCGTGCTCGTTCCGGCTCCGGATATATACGCGCCGGCTTTGCGTAGATACTCCTGAAGATCCTCGATCTCCGGCTTTGCTGCGCCGTTATGACAGTCTCCCCGCCGCCGCGGCTATCATGGCATTTTCCGTTGCGCCGACGCTAAGAAGCCAGGATGTTGCCTCCCTTCAGCTTTTCGGCTCTGCATACTATGTCTCCCCGCCGCGCTCCGTCAACCTCTGCGCCGAGCGCCATCAAATCTATCCGCGGGCCGAGTCTGCATCCGCCCGGCATGTAAACCGCAGCGTGCCAAAAGCGCGCCCATGAACAGCACCGAAGATCGCATACTTTCCATCATGCTCTGAGGTATGACGTTTTCGAACTCAATGCGCGCGAGTCTATGTAAACGTCGTTTTCGCTGCTTCACCGTACAGCCGAGATGGCTGCGAAGGATGCGCAACATTTCAGCGTCGTCCTCAGGTGGGGACATTCAGCAGGAACTGTTTCTGTTGGCATACGACCGAAGCCGCAAGGATCGGCAGGACCGCATTCTTCGCACCCTGCACAAAGCATGCTCCCTCAGGCATTTTTCTCCGCTGCAATGCCATATTGCCATATAATAAAACCTCGCAGAAAGAACTAAAATCATGCCATTCTATGCTGCGAGGTGCATTTTGTATTTTCCGTTTTCCGGAAAAATTTAAAATTCTGTCGCAGATGCGTATCGCTCGGCAGCCTCGGGCTTTTGCAAGCTTTGCCATGGCCGCCGACATTTTTCGCAAGCTTATCATCCGATGACAGGATATCGTTCACCGCTTTGAGCAGCTCCTTCGGCTCAGCCCTCCTCGAATATAGCGCGCCGCCGGCATCCTCAACGCTTCTGGCGTTTGAACTGGTGATTATTCGTAACAAACGGAGACGGGATGAATATCGTGGGCTTATGGCATATGCGAAAGCTCGATATGGTGAAGCCCGGCGCGGCAGAAAACAAGATCGGCCGCCGCCATCACGCGCGGCATGTCGTATAATGCCTCCGTCCATGCCGTGTTTTTCTCGTAGTCTGGAACGGTTCTGCGAAGGTGCTCGACCATTTTCTCGTATCCCTTGCCTGCCGGTGGATGAGCGTAAATCGCCGGCTTTTTGCCTGCAAGCTCGATGAACCTGCCATGACCTCGTTCATATTCTCGGCCCCGAGCGACCCCCAACGGACACAACGAGCGGCTTATCAAGCGGCAGACCAAGCTCGGCTTTCGCCGCCTGCTTTGAGTATGACGAAAACTCGCCGCGCACCGGCGTTCCGGTCACCACGGTCTTTTCGGGATTTTTATAATTAACTTCCGGCTTTCCTCAAAGCCGAGCATTATGGCGTCAACTATGCCGGAGAGCATTCGGGTAGTAAGGCCCGGGATCTGCGTTGCTCTCATGCACGATGGCGGTCGGTATGCCGAGCATCGCCGCGGCCTTCAAAACCGGAAAGCACACATATCCGCCGGTCCCGACAACGACATCGGGCTTAAAGCGTTTTATGATCTTCCTTGCCTTTATGGTGGAGCGGACAAGATGCCACGCCGCGCTTATGTTGTGGAAAAAAGCCGCCGAGGTCTTTTCCCTGCTCAGGATCCTCTGACCTAACGGTCTCTATCCTATAGCCTGCACGGGAACAAGATCGGACTCCATCTGGCCGACGGCTCCGATGAACAGAAGGATCACTGTCCGGCATAAGTCTCCTTTATCCGGCCGGCAACGGCAAGCGCCGGGTTTATATGTCCGGCAGTGCCTCCGCAGGCAAAAATTATTCTCATATACTATCCTCCCACACGTCCTGCAGGCAAATCTCTGGATATGCTCAGAATAATACCCATTTCACCGAGCTGCATCAGCAGCGCCGTGCCGCCGTAGCTGAAAAACGGCAGCGAAATACCCGTGCAGGGCACAAGATTGGTAACAACGGCTACGTTTAATATGACCTGTATCGCAAGCAGCGTGGTTATTCCGGCCGCGACCAGAAAGCCGTATCTGTCGGTGCTGTGCAGCGCTATCCAGTAGCCGCGAATTATAAGAAGCGCAAAAAGCGTGAGTATCAAAAGGCGCTCCGATAAAAAGCCAAGCTCCTCGCACACGACAGAAAAATATGAAGTCATTATGCTCCTCCGGGCAGATACAAATATTTTTGCCTGCTCTGCCCCAGTCCGAGACCCGTAAGTCCGCCGGAGCCGATCGAATACAATGACTGAACGATCTGATACCCCTCGTCCGAGGTGGATGCAAACGGATCGCGCCGTCGTTATTCGCGTTGAAGCATACGGGAACATCGTCAAAAGCACGGCTATGCCGCCTCCTGCGGCAACGGCAGCGGCGATGAACCATATAAGGCGCGCTCCGCCCAGGAACAGCATAACACCGCCGATGGCGACGATTATGATAGAAGCCGAAAAATGCGGCTCCAAAACCAAAAGGCCGACTATCGCGGCAAGTATCGCGGCAAACGGCGGTATGCCGTATAGGAGGCTTTTTCATTCTCCCCCGACGGGCGCAGATCATTGATGCAAAGGCAAGTATTATGCCGATCTTTGCAATTTCCGACGGCTGGATCGTAAATGCCCCAAGGCCTATCCAGCGCTTTGCTCCGTTTGCGTTCGTTCCGATTATCGGAACAAGCATGAGCAGGATGACGGCAGCTATGAGAACCGGCATCGAAAATCGCTTGTAAAAAGCCGACAGGCAGTCGCGAGCATATTATCATTGCCGCAACGCCGAGAGCGGCGAAAATAAACTGCCTTATAAAATAATAGGTCGCCTTCCCTTTGTAACTCCGCCGGGATCGAAATACGCCCTTGCAAAAGCTTGCGGACAGCACCATTTAACCCAATGGCCAAAAGTATCACAACAAGCGCGAGGAACGATATGTCCATTCCTGCGCGCTTTGTTTTATCTTTCGTTTCCTTTATCCTGAGCTCGGCACTGCCGTACTGCATGGGCGACCCCTCCGTTATCAGAGCTGGAAACGATTATATATTCCTATGAATGAAATTATTGCAAAAAACAAGGGACACGGAAGTAAAAGTGCAAAAAGCTCTTTCTCTTTCCACTTTTACCCCGTCCAACCGCCCATTTCAAGGTGGTGGTGGAACGGAGCCATCTTAAACACTCGCTTGCCGTGGGTGAGCTTGAAATAGCCCACCTGCAGGATATCCGACAGAGTCTCGCAGATATACACGATGCCGAGTGTTATGAGTATAAGCGGCATATCGTGCAAAGGCAAGCGCCGCGATGGCGCCTGCCGAGAAACAGCGAGCCGGTATCTCCCATGAACACCTTGGCAGGGTTGAAGTTATAGACAAGAAAGCCCATAAGTCCGCCGAGGAGAGCCGAGGCAAATATGCCGAGCGCCATGTATTTATCTCCCCAAAGGAAGCTGACAGCCGCAAAGAAGAGACATACAGGTATGCTCGTTCCGCTTGCAAGTCCGTCTACGCCGTCGGTAATGTTGACTGCATTGACCGTGCCGACGATTATAAATGCGGCAAGAATAAAATATATCACTTCGGGGATATAGACCTCAACATTCCAAAACGGAATGTAGAGCTTTGTCGAAATATAGCCCATCTTGCGCAGCAGCAGCACAAAAACGAGCGCCGCGACAAGCTGGAGCAGGAACTTTGCCTTTGCGCTCAGACCGAGATTCTGCTTCTTGCGCAGCTTTTCCCAATCGTCGAGGAATCCTATGGCGCCGAAAAACAAGTGCAAACAGCAGGACGAATATATGCGTAAAATCTCCGCTGCGCATTGATTCAAAACCGACAGTCAGACACACGAGCGTACATGCGCTTATGAAGATGACGCCGCCCATAGTCGGCGTTCCTGACTTTGACATATGCCATGTCGGGCCGTTTTCTTTATCTCCTGCCCGCTTTCATTTTTTCTTAGCCAGGTACATAAAACTTGCCCACTATAACTGCGGTTATAAAAGCCATAACCAATGCAAGGGTCAGTTTAAGAGTCATTTTTGCTCCTTCTTCTCTATATGTTCTGCGACTATCTCGCGCTCATCCATGTGATGCTTTTCATGTCCGACGACCTGATAGTCCTCGTGGCCTTTGCCGGCAAGCAATATTACATCATTTGCCCTATGGTTGTCAATCGCCCATTTAATTGCCTCGGCACGGTCATCACATATGGCAATGTGCTCGAAGTTTTCTTACCCTCAAGGCCAACAAGTATCTCATCGAGTATCGACTGCGGCTGCTCCGTGCGCGGATTATCGCTCGTTACGATGACAAAATCTGCATTATCGGCGGCAATGGCGCCCATTATCGGACGCTTCGTTCTGTCACGATCTCCTCCGCAGCCAAAGAGCGCGACAAGTCTGCCGTTGTGATCGGCCCGCAGTGCCTTCAGCGCGTTTTTCAAGCGCGTCGGTGTGGGCATAGTCAATGACTATCGTATAGTCACCGTCGGTCGGAACAAGCTCCATCCGGCCCTTTACACCGTGAGCGGTTTTCATTGCCTTTTGCGCAGTCATCAAGGCTTATTCCCAGAGCCAAACCGACAGCAATGGTGTTAAGTGCGTTATACACCGAAAATTTTCCCCGGTATGGCAAGGCTCACATCGGCGCTTTCCGTCGCAGGTTTTTTAAATAAGCTCACACCCTTTTTGCGGAAAGCTTTATATTCTCCGCACAAGATGCCTCTTTCCGTCGGCAGAATAAGTGAGCAATCTGCATGGGGCGTTCTTCATCATGTTGTCCGCCCATTTATCGTCAATGTTTATGCAGCCGACGACAGACGGAAAACAGCATCGCCTTTGCTGCGGCATACTCATCCATAGTATGGTGAAAATCAAGATGATCCTGAGTAAGATTCGTAAACGCACCGACCGCAAAATCAATACCCGCAACACGGCTGGAGTACAAGCGAATGCGATGACACTTCATGACTACATGCGTACATCCGGCGCTCTTCATTTCAGCAAAAAGCTGCTGAAGCTCAAAAGCTTTCCGGCGTTGTACGCTCGGTGTGGATAAACTCACTGCCTATCATATTGCCGTTTTGTGCCTATAAGTCCGACCTTGGCGCCGATAGTATCCTCAAGCAGGTGCTTTGAGAAGATATGTCGTTGTAGTCTTTCCGTTTGTTCCGGTAATGCCGATTATCTGCATTTCTCCGGCAGGATCACCGAAAAAGTTGCGGCTTAAAAGCGCAAGCGCTTTTCGGCAGTCGCGAACCAGAACGTAAGGGATATCTACCGCACGGCTTCTGTCGCTTATAACAACGGCCGCCCTTTTTCGACTGCCGACGGATGTATTTATATCCGTCGGTTTCAAAGCCGAGATCGCCACGAAGGCATCTCCCGGGAAAGCTCTTTACCTTGCGCGAATAGTAGCTCACGCCGCCGATCTTCGCACTCGGAGGGCGCAGCGAGCGTTAAACGTTCTGTGTCTTTAAAAGCTTCAGACAATTTCATATGTGCATCATCCTCATATCTATCTATTAATATCGTGGCCGAGGATACTTCGTCATCCGAAACGAGCGTTACCTTCGACGACGCAGTCCCGTGCTTTATGTCAGCTCCTGCTTCTTCACGCCTGCGTCAGTACCTTGGTTTCCTACATCGCGCACAACGGTATTGCTTCTTGCAAAAACTCCGTATTTGCCGAGTTCCTTCACCGCGTCGGCATAGCTCAGGCCCTTAATTCCTGGCATGGTTTCCAGTGCAGCCGACGGGCTTGCGCCGGCATAGATAATCACCGTACTGCCCTCCGCAATGACGCAGCCCGTAAGCGGAAGCTGCGCCGTAACGGTAGTTCCGGAGCCTATAAGTCGGCAGTCAAAGCCGTTTCAGAAAGCTTTTCCCTTTGCCTCATCGACGCTCAGGCCGTTTAGCCCGGGAACAGGCTTATCAGCCTTCTCAGGAGCTTTCATCGTACTGTGGCTCAATGCCCATATACGGCAGGATATCGGCAAACATTTTGTTAACGGTCGGTGCCGCCATCTGGCCGCCTGAGACATAAACTCCCGAACCGCTTCCGGGCGAATCGAGCATGACCAAAGCGCTATCTGCGGATCGTCGGCAGGCGCAAAGCCGATAAAGGACACAATGTATTCCTTTTTACCTGTCTGCGCCTCATAGCTCACCTTTTCCGAGGTGCCGGTCTGCCGCCGATACGATATCCGGCAACGGCCGCATTTCGCCCGTGCCCTCGTTCGGGTCGCCGACGACCTGTTCGGAGAATAGAGCACACGGTTTTACTGGTTTTCCCTCACTTATAACGCGGCGCACAACTTTCGGCTTATGATTATACACCGTCAAGCTCGTCTTCGTCCAGTAAACTTTCAACTACATACGGCTGCATTAAATATCCGCCGTTTACACAGGCGCTGACGGCAGTTATAAGCTGCAGTGGAGTTATGGTAAAGGTTTGGCTGAACGAGGCAGCCGCGAGCTGTGATTTGTTCTTTTTTCGCTGTAGAAGGTATCCTCGCTCCACCATATGCTGCCGCTCTCGCCGCCGAGGTCAATGCCGGTCTTGGCGGTGAGCTGCTGCGAGCTGTCGCCTGTAAGCCCAAGCCGAAGGCATCGCAGTATTTATAAAGCCTGCGCGCCGACGCGCATTCCGATATTGACGAACGCTGCGTTGCACGAATGCTGCACGGCCTGTGTGAAGGCTCTGCGAGCCGTGGCCGCTTGTTTTCCAGCAGCGAACAGGATTTGTTCTGCCCTGCACCTGCACGCTTCCTCCGCAGAAGAAACTGTCGTCAAGACTCACTTTACCCTCTTCAAGTGCCATGGACAGTGTTATTATTTTGAACGTAGAACCCGGCTCGTATGTATCTGAAAGGGTTTTATTACGCCATTGCAAACGCTGTGCATCGGCAAGAATTTGATCCTTCTCCTCCTGCGTCGGAGCTTCGTTTATGGCGTTTTTAGCCTCGTCGCTGACGTCGAGGAATTATTAAGGTCATATCCGCCTATAGACGCCATTGCAAGTATCTTCCCCTGTTTTTACATCCATTGCGATAGCGCCGCACCGTTTTGAATGTCATAATCCTCAACAGCCTGATACAGCGACTTTTCAACATAGTGCTGTATTGTAAGATCGATCGTTGTTACAAGATCAAGGCCGTTTTCGGCGCCTGTGTAACCTTCGTATTGATCAAACAGGAGATCGGTGCCGTAGGCATTGGCAAGGCGCATATATTTCCCCCGACGTTCCGGAGAGAGCGGAATCGTACTGTGCCTCCACCCCGTCAAGGCCGTAGTTATCGGTTCCGACAAAGCCCCTATCACATGGCAGGCAAGCGATGAATACGGATAATATCTTTTCGTATCGCTCTCCAAACGAACGCCCTTGAGCTTATACTCGTTTTTAAACTCGCGCACCTTGTCGGCAGTCTCTTTTTCGACCTTGCGCGCAACGGTAACATACCAAGAGCCGTTATTCTCAGTCTTTTTAAGGATGTCCTCCATGTCGAGACCGAGGATCTCGGAGAGCTTATCGGCAATAAGCTCCCCTGTCTTCGCCGTACATGGCGATCTCCGCAGGGCTCAGATATACGTTATCGACATTTGCGCTCATTGCGAGAACGTTCATATTGCAGTCGTATATCGTTCCGCGCTCAGCAGATGATCCTGTTTCGCGAAGCTGCTGACTTATGGCAAGCTCCTCATATTTGTCATGATCGCGCACCTGCAGGATATAAAGCCGCACTGCAAGCACCGAAAACGCAAGTATGCCGCACACTGCCATCAGAAATAGTGTGCGGCGCACCATTGTCCTGTTAGGACTGCTTACCTGTTTTTGCTCACGGTTTTGCGCATAGCTGCTCCTTCCGGACAAAATTTATTAGTTAATACTATAATTTTGCCGCGTAAAATATGCAGCTTATCCGTTATCTGCTATGTATGCTCTATCTTCGGGTGAAGTGTCAATAGTCTCGGTGCGGCGCTGAAGCTCGCTCTGCATGCCAAGTCTCGATTTTGCATCCTTTTCGAGCGCATCAAGATCCTGCGAAAACTCATACTCAATGCGCAGACGGCGGTTTTCTTCATGAAGACTCTGTGCCTGTCGGCTCAGCTCAACATTTTTGTCGTTTATCTCGGTAAGCTCAACGCGCACGAAAAGTGACAGGACGAGCATAACAGCCGCCGCTATCGCAAGCGCTGCCATGAGCGCTGTGCGCATTGAGTCTCCGAGCTTTTTATCCTGCCGGGCGTTAACCCGGCGCTTTGCGCTTTGGAGCCGTATTGATATTCGCTGCCGGAGCTTTTCAAAACCTCTACACCCTTTCGGCAACGCGGAGCTTTGCGCTTCTCGCGCGCGGATTGAAGTTCAGCTCATCCTCATCCGGCACTATCGGTTTCTGTGTACACTCTGAGTGTCTGCTTAAAGCCGCAGACGCATATCGGCGCTTCTCTCGGGCAGGTGCAGCCGTTTTCCCTCGCGGCTATGCCCGTTTTAACTATTCTGTCCTCAAGCGAGTGGAAGCTAATAACGCACAGTCTACCGCCTTTTTTTAATCTGTCGGGCGCTGTTTTCATCATTCTGTCCACCGCGCCGAGCTCATCGTTAACGGCAATTCTTATTGCCTGAAAGCTGCGCTTTGCAGGATGCTGCTTCTCGCGCAGAGCGGCTGCCGGCATTGCCGAGCGGATGATATCCACAAGCTCAAGCGTTGTTTCTATCTTTTTCTGTTCGCGGCGTTCAACTATGCGCGAAGCTATTCTTCTTGCATAGCGCTCTTCGCCGAAATCGCGGAGAATGCGAACAAGCTCCGCCTCATCCCAATCGTTTACGACGTTCGACGCGGTAAGTGCGCTTGTGTTATCCATGCGCATGTCAAGCGGCGCATCGTTCATGTACGAAAAGCCGCGTTCGGCCTCGTCAAGCTGCGGTGACGAAACGCCGAGGTCAAACAGCATCCCGTCAACGGCGTCAACTCCGAGTTCGTCGAGGATCTGTGAAACGTCGCAAAAGTTTCCGTGCACAAGTGTCATTTTATCGGCATACTTTGCAAGGCGCTCGCCGGTGCGCCTTATGGCGCTCTCGTCGCGGTCAATTCCGATAAGTCTGCCGGTGTCGAGGCGCTTCAGTATCTGCTCGGGTGCCCACCGAGTCCAAGAGTACCATCAACGTATATGCCGTCCGGCTTTATGTTCAAATTTTCAATACATTCGTTTAACAGCACTGATATGTGCTTTGCTTCATTCGACATATCAAAACTCCAGTTCATCCATTACGGAAGCAATATTTTCGGGTGTTATCTCACTCTCGGAAAGCTTCTGCCAGCGCTCGTCATCCCATATTTCAGCATGATTATTGCAGCCGATCACGGCAACGTTCTTGCTAAGATGCGCATACTCGCGCAAATGCGCCGGTATGAGCGTTCTGCCCTGATTATCAAGCTCACACTTTGCCGCATATGCAAACAGAGGGCGCATTTTCCGCTGCTTTATATAGCTCATTGCATTTACTTTATCGGAAAATTCCTTCCAGCTTTCCGCGCTGTAAACAGAAAGGCAATCGTCCATCGAAAGAGTTATATAAAACACGTCGCCAAGCTCGTCCCTGAGTTTTGCCGGGATAAATAGCCTGCCCTTATTGTCAATGCTGTGTTTATATTCGCCTGTCAACGCGCTCACCTCCGTCTTTCGAGCATTTCGATGCACTTTTCACCACTTTGCTCCACTTTATTTTGATTATAGAGATTGTCGGGCAAAAAAAAATCAAGAACATTTTGGTAACATATAAAAATAGCAGGACGTTTTGCGTCCTGCTATTTTCTATATGAGTATTAAGTTATTTTAAGGCTGAATTTATTACCGAGTTTGAAACGATTATCTTGCAAATCTCAGTGGTTCCCTCGGCAATGGTCAGCATCTGAGCATCTCGGAAGCAGCGATCGACCTCAAAATCGGACGAAAGACCGTTTGCGCCGTGGATCTGGCGCGCGCTTTTTGCACACCTGGCATGCAAGCTCCGTGCTCATAAGCTTTGTCGCCGCAACATCGATCGCCGACTGCCGTTCCATTGCATCGTACTGCTCGGCAGAGCAATAGAGCATGCATCTTGACGCAGCAAGCTTTGTGTACATCTCGGCAAGCATGAACGCTATGCCCTGATAGGATGACAGATTGCGCCCGTATTTTCCAGTTGTCGTCGAATAATTATTTGCAAGCTCGAGCGCGCGTCCGGCTATGCCTGTGGCTATTGCCGAAACGGCGAGTCTGCCGAGCTGCAAAGTCGGCTTCAAAAAGGGTATACCCTGATTTTCGCTGCCGATTATATTCCTGAGCGGTATTCTGCAGTTTGTGAATGTGATGTGTCCGGTCGGGCAGCTATTAAGCCCGATCATGTGCGAACCGATGTCGGCTTCCAGCCCTTCTGTGGATGCATCGATATAGAAAAGGCTTATATCGCGGCTGCGGCTGTTAAGCGAGGTACGGGCGGCTATCAGATAGCCGTCGGCTTTTGCCGGATGCCGTTATCCATGATTTTGAACCGTTAATTACCCATTCGTCGCCAAGCTGTGTTGCCGTTGTGTTAATGCTCAAAACATCCGAACCGCCGCTTTCCTCGCTGATCGCATACGCAATAAGCTTATTTAGTGCAAATGCAGGCTCCATAATATCGGCTTTAAGCTCGGGCGATGCGGCCGTGTTCATTATGTCGCAGGCAAGGTAATGCGGAGTCAGCGCAAGCGCAAGACGACGTGCCGCGCGCAAGCTCTTCAAATATAACGCACATCTCTGACGCTCTGTAGTGACCGTCGGTCATAAGCTCGGGTGCGACAAATCCCAGCTCGCCGCAGCGCGCCATGAGCTGCGTCGGGAAAATTCCGTTTTGTCAAGCTCCTGAGCTACGGGCATTACCTCTTTGCGAACGAAGCTGCCGACCTTATCTTTAAGCGCCTTCTGGCTTTCATTAAACATATACATTATTTATTCTCCTTGCTTTGCCGTGAACATGAGTATCGCCTTTGTGTATGAGCAGCTGTCATCAAATATCTCCTCTTCAAGCGTGCAGCCCTGATCGCCGCGCCGGGTGAGCTTGCTTGACAGCATGAGACTCTCGTGCGCGTCAATGGTTTTGGATGCGAAGAAGGTTCCGCTTTCGATAACGCAGCCCTCGCCGAGAATTTCGCCGGCATGCCTCATGGCAGCCGTCAGGACGACAGGCAGCGTAAACTCCGACGGATCGGCAACTCCCCTGTTCGGTATGCGGATATTGTAATACTTCTCATCCTCCGTATCGGACACATCCGTCGCTTCAAGGAAGGACTCGAACATCGGAGCACTGCCGTTTCGGCCGGAAAAACATAAAGTAGCGCATTATACCGCTCGAATCCAGAACGCCGCTGACCTCACCGCCGTCGGTAACGGCGGCTATGCTGTTGCCGGAAAGCACCATCTCCTCGGCAACACGAGCCATAGGCGTTTCGCAATCAAAGTGCATACACTGATTTTCCGGGCGCAGGATACCCGATATGCGCTGCGACGGGTTTGCCGCAAAGGCCTTAGGCACATCGAGCGCGCCGCAGAGCATAAGATTCTCGTCAACTACGGGATAGGTCTGAATCGCAATGTCCTCGCACAGCTTGTTGCCAGTCGGCGACAACGTCGTTGCTGTACAGGTACTTCGGCATTTTCATCCACGACTGCGCATCATCTGTGCTTTCAATGGCCGGTGAATGAAGCTTTTCAAGAAGCATCATTATAGTGCGGCTGTCCTGCAAAGCACTTATAACGGCAAAGGCCGCTGCGCTCGGCCTGAATAAGCGTAAGCGGCTGCGCGCTTGCACCGCCAGTAAGCATAAGGTTTGCTCCAAGCTCTATAACGAGCGCCTGCATATCCGCCCTGTCGCCCACAAGGCAGAGAACATTGACATTATCCTTAGGTTCATCAGACAGTGCTCGGCGCAGCTGCTTCTCGCTGCCGTCGCATATGACAACGCGCCTGAGCATTCGCTCGGCATCGGCAGGCTCTATTATCATAGTAAGCCCCAAAAACTTCGCCGCACGCTTCAGGCTTACTGGCTCCGCCTCACCGATAACTCCGGAATCGATTTTAAACGTTCGGATTTGGGCTTTGTCACGACAAGTCCCTGCGCCTCGGCGGCTTTAATAGCTTTGTAAACTGTCCCAACGCTGACATTCAATATCTCAGACAGACGCCGAACTGATATCTTCGTTCCTGCGTCAAGCTCTTTTTATATAAGATAGTATAAGCTCATTCTTTATTGACATCTCTGTTTCCCCACTGTTTCAAACTGTATCTGTTTAGTCATTATACAGATACGCAAGGCCGGCCGCAAGCTTTTTTTCTATATTTGTTCACAATTTTAACGCCAAAATTATAACAGAATAAAACACACCACATTTGTTAACCCTAATTTTGAGAAAAACTGTTGTATAAGATTGGATGCAATTTGTTAGTTTTTGTCTGCGAAAATCAGTCTCAGCAGCAGTCACAGTAATGTAACAGTTGCATTATATCATCCCACAAAGTGCATTCTGTTATGTAACACATCAAAAATTTTGTTTGAAAAGGAGCCAGAAGAAAATGTTCAAGTTCACAGAAGAGCAGGTCATGATCCGCGACATGGTAAGAGAGTTTACAAAAATGAGGTTGAGCCTCGCGACAAATGGATGGACGAAAACGGCTTTGACTGGGAAGTCCACAAGAAGCTGTGCGAGGCCGGCCTGATGGGTATCCATCTTCCCGAGCAGTACGGCGGTGGCGGCGGCGACGCAGTCATGAGCGAGATCGTCATCAACGAGATTGCAAAGGGGCAGCGCAAGTGTCGCTCTGTTCCTGGATGCCGGTGTTGCCGACTACTACCTGATCATGGCCAAGACCGATCCCGAAGCAGGCGCAACGGGGGGCATCTCCGTTTTCATCGTCCCCAGCTACGTTCTCAAAGGATGCAGAAGGTCTGACCATCGGCAAGTTCGAGCACAAAATGGGCATGAGAGGCTCGGCTACCTGCGAGCTGAGCTTTGACAACATCCGTATTCCCGAGTGCGACCGCGTCGGCAGAGAGGGTCTGGGCTTCAAGGTCGCCATGATGGCGCTCGACGGTGCCCGCATCTCCATCGGCTCCATTGCTTCCGGCCTCTCCCAGCACGCGATGGAAATCGCCAAGGCATATGCCAACGAGCGCACCACCTTCGGCAAACCCATCAAGGCGTATCAGGGCATTTCCTTCAAATTTGCCGATATGGCGGCAAAGGTCCGCGCTATGGATCTGATGGTCTGGGATACTGCCGAAATGAAGGCGAACGGCCAGCGTCATTCGGCAGAGGCGGCGATGCTCAAGCTCATGAGCTCCAAATGGTGCAAGGAGATCTGCGATGAGTGCATTCAGGTGCTCGGCGGCAACGGCTACAGCGCAGAGTTCCATGTCGAGCGTCTGTACCGCGACGCGAAGCTGCTCGAGATTGGTGAGGGCACGAGTGAGATCCAGCGCATGGTCATCAGCGGCTCCGTCCTTGGATGACCGGTACACAGCACAGAGCAAATGGAGAGATAGAGATGAAAATACTTGTCTTCGTAAAGCAGGTGCCCGACACGGACGATGTCAAGCTTGACGAGCGCGGTAATCTGAAGCGCGACGGCGTTGCCAGCATGATCAACCCCCTCGACGCAAACGCAGTCGAGGCCGCCATCCAGCTCAAGGAAAAGTACGGCGCAACGGTCGTTGCGATCAGCATGGGGCCTCCTCAGGCAGAGGACGTGCTCAAAAAGGCGCTTGCGCTCGGCTGCGACGAGGCATACCTGCTGTCCGACCGTGCTTTCGGCGGCGCAGACACCCTCGCCACCGCTTACACCCTTTCCAAAGGCGCCGAAAAGATCGGCGACTACGACCTGCTGCTGTTCGGGCGCCACGCCGTTGACGGCGATACCGCTCAGACAGGTCCGGCGACCGCAGCCTTTCTCGGCATCCCGCAGGTTACCCTTGCATCGAGCATCGATGTAAAAGACGGCTGGGTCTACTGCGACCGCGTGCTCGAGGACAGCACCGAGAAGGTGCGCGCAAAGCTCCCGGCACTTGTGACGGTAACAGCGGAGATCAACACGCCCCGTTATCCCACACCGATCAACATTATGAAAGCGCTCAAAAAGCCCCGTGCCGTCTGGAACGCGCAGGATCTCGGCGCAGACACGGCGCAGACCGGCATCCCCGGCTCCCCGTCGTCTACCAAAGTCGTGTTCGAGCCGCCCAAACGCAATACCGACACCACCTACTTTACGGGCAGCGCCGAAGAGATCGCAGCAAAATTCGTTGACATGCTCGAAACAGAGCACCTGGTCTGAGGAGGTTTGGCAAATGGCTAAGGAAGATTACAAAGGCATATGGGTATTTGCCGAACAGCAAAGCGGAACGCTCAATCCTGTGACCTACGAGCTGCTCGCAAAGGCGCAGGAGCTCAAGGCGCATAACGGTGAAGCGATCACCGCCGTCCTTCTCGGCAGCAAGGTCGCGCATCTGGCAGCCGGTCTCATCGCCGGCGGTGCCGATCAGGTCATCGTCGCAGAGCACGAAAACCTTGCATCCTACAGCGCAAGGCCCTATCAGCAGGCGCTCACCGAGCTTGCGGAGAAGTACAAGCCCTCGATCATCATGTATCCGGCGACCAGCCTCGGCCGCGATTTTGCGCCGCGCATGATGATCTCCCTCAAGACCGGCCTCACCGCCGACGCCATCGACCTCGGCTACGATGAAGATGACGTGTTTTATCAGACCACGCCCGCATACGGCGGCAGCATCCTTGCGCACATCGTCATCCTCGAGTGCCGGCCGCAGATGGTGACCGTTCGTCCGAAGATCTTCACGCCCCTGGAGCCGGACGAGAGCCGCAAGGGCGAGGTCATCACGGAGCACGTCACGGTCGACAAGGAGGCGTGCTACGAGGTGCTGAATGTCGAGCCGAAGGTCGTTACCGGCGTGCCCATCGATCACGCAGACGTTCTCGTTGCCGGCGGCAGAGGCGTAAAGGGCGAGTCAGAGCTCGCGCTTCTCAAGGAGCTTGCAGACCTCCTCGGCGGTCAGCTTGCCGCCTCCCGCCCCCTGGTCGACAACGGATTTCTGCCGCACGATGCTCAGATCGGCCAGTCCGGCACCGCCGTCAAGCCCAACATGATCATCAACGTCGCCATCTCCGGCTCCGTGCAGTATCAGGTCGGCATGCAGAACGCCAAATGCATCGTCAGCATCAACCACAACGCAGCCTCTCCGATCTTTGACATCTCCCACTACGGCGCAGTGGCCGACTTCAAGGCCGTCCTGCCTGCCGTCATCGCAGAGATCAAAAACCGCAGAGCATAACAGGCACACGCTGCGGTCACCGCACCCCCCCGGCGGCCGCAGCATATCACGAGACTATTTTGTTAAAAAAATATTATTACAAAAGGAGATTATTCAAAATGAGCGAACGTAAACAGATCATCCCTCAGTACGGTCCTTTTGCAGGCATGCGCGTGATCGATTCCGGCTCTCTGATCGCAATGCCTTACGCAGCCACACTGCTTGCCGACTTCGGCGCAGAGGTCATCCACATCGAACGCCCCGGCGTCGGCGACACGCTCCGCGTCCTCGCTCCTTTTGCAAAAGAGGACGGCAAGACCGTCAGCACCTCCTGGGCGCAGGACGGCCGCAACAAGCTCTCGCTTTCCCTTGAGCTGAACCTGAAGCATCCCGAGGTCAAGGAGCTGTTCTTCGGCCTGATCAAGGAAGCCGACGTGTTCATGGAGAACATGGTTTGGCTCGAAAAGCTTGGCATCCGTGACGAGGAGCTGCTCGAGGTGAACCCCAAGCTCATCATCGCCCACATCAGCGGCTATGGCAACCCGGCATTCGGCGGCCTGCCCGAGTACTGCGACAGCGCATCCTACGACATGATCGGCCAGGCATTCTCAGGCTGGATGGGTCTCAACGGCGAAAAGGACGGCGACCCCGTCGTCGGCAAGCCCTGGCTCAACGACTTTACCTCTGCATACGCCACCGTGTTTGCGGTTCTGGCTGCATACATCAACGTCCTCAAGGGCGGCGACGGCCAGATCGTTGACATCGCGCAGTTCGAGGTTCAGGCGAGCTACTGCTGCGACCTGTACACCTCCTACACCATGGCAGGACGTGAGAACACCCGTTCCGGCAACAAGTCCGCCGCATTCCAGCATCAGAGCCGCGGAGACTTTCATCGAATACCGCGACCAGACTCTCGACAAGGATATCACCGCTTTCGGTATCGTTCCGAAGCTGTCCGGCACTCCGGGCAAGGTATGGCGCGGTGCTCCGAGACTCGGTCAGGATACCGACGACATCCTCAAGGGTATTCTGGGCTACGACGACGCTAAGATAGCTGATCTCCGTGAGAAGAAGCTCATCTGATCAAATCGCTATTTCTCATAATCCTCTTCCCCCATATTTCCGGAAGTCCGGTTTCAGATGCACCGGGCTTCCGGATACCCCGGAAAGCATCATTTAAACTTACCAAATCATTATTCTCCTTCCTTATTTCTTTTTATTGATTCCTTCCCCCAAAGAAAATCAGGAGTCCGAACGGACTCCTGATTTTTACTATATTCATTTAAATAAAGCTCAAGACTCACTCGGTGTCGTCATCGTCATCCTGCGTTACCGGCTGAGCCGGCGCTGCCGAGCCTGCGAGGCTGCGGGAAGCTTGCACGCGACTGATTGATCGATTTGAGCGCCGAGCCGACCGTTTCTTCCGTGCGGCGGAGAATCTCATCGACATACTCGTTTGCAACTCTGCGCAGTTCCTTTGACTTATACTCGGCATTGGACACAAGCTCTGCGCTGTGCTGCTTTGCAACGCGCACTATCTCCTGCTCCTCGAGCATTGCGCGAGCCTTTATCCGGCATTCTTGCGGATAGACTCCGCCTCGCGCTTTGCGTGTTGCCGATGAACTCATCCTCGCGGGAAACAAGGCGCTTTGCCTCGGCAAGCTCCACGGGATGCGCGTTTTTATCTCATTGAGTATCTCAGGACATTTTCTCTCTCAACGATGCCTTATCGTTTCCGAGGGGAACGCCCCATGCTTCGGTCACCATACTGTAGAGAGTTTCGATAAGCTCCATTACCTCAACGTTTTTCTCGCTCATATTACTGCTGCCCTCCATAACTTAGCCTTTTCTTCTATCTCGGCCACTATCTCGCGCGGCACAAAGCGCGTAAGATCGGCGCCGTATGACGCGACCTCGCGTACGACGGATGAGCTCAGAAAAGTATATTTTCGTTTGCCGTAAGAAACATAGTTTCCAGCTCGGGGTTTATCTTTTTATTGATATGGTTCATCTGAAATTCATACTCAAAATCAGATGCGGCCCTCAAGCCCCTTTACAATAACCGCGCCGTCAAACTGCTTTTGCATATTCGGCAAGCAGACCGGCGGAAGTATCGACTCTGACGTTCGGAAAACACTCGACGACTTTTTTGACCATCTCGACACGCTCACTTATCGTAAACATGGGCTTGGTCTTATTGGAGTTGAACATAATGCAAACGATGACGTTATCGAATATCTGCGCCGAGCGGCTGATTATATCAAGGTGCCCAAGTGTTATCGGGTCAAAGCTGCCGGGGCATATAGCAAGACTCATTTATCTGTCTCCCTGCTGTAGGTAGTAAGCTTTAACTTTGCCGTAGTTATACTCCCTTACACTTAAAGTAAAGGCATATTCATCTCCGGCATGGGCTTTTCGCGCCACTTTCGCACACAATTATACCACTTTCCGTCAAGATGTCTTGGAATTGATGATTTGCAGCGCTTTATCTATGAGATTTGTCGCATAAGGCGGATCAAGCAGTATCAGATCGAACTTTGCGCCGCGCTCGAAGGAAATTGAGTCGCTCTGCACAACGCGCGCTTCAAAGCCGCAGCTTTAAGGTTCTGCTTAACGATAGCTATGGCTGCCCTGCTCTGGTCAACAAAATGTGACCTCCTTCGCGCCGCGGCTGAGGCACTCGATGCCGAGCTGACCCGTTCCGGCAAAAAGGTCGAGCACTCGCCTGCCCCTCGACGTCAAACTGAACGATATTGAACATTGACTCCTTGACCATATCAGTCGTCGTCGGGCGTATATCATAATTATCCGGCTCTTTGAGCTTCTTTCCACGCTTTGTTCCGCTTATTATTCTCATTTCTTTTCTCGTCCTTATGATAATATTCAAAAACCGCTTTGGCCGTATTTTTTCGGAACAACTGCACATAGTTCATCCAATCCGGCGTTTTTATTGCCTTGATCGTTTATAAAGCTGCACAGCAGCTCGTTTTTCCTGACGCTGCCCACTCCGGGTATGGCGCTCAGCTCCGAACCGAAGCTTTCGTTTCGCAGCGAGCGCTGATATTCTATCGCAAAGCGGTGCGTTTCCTCCTGAATATTGCCTATCATCAGCGCAAACGCGGCCGGATTTCCGTTTATGCATATCTCGGCCTGTACTCGTAACGAGCGCCTCGTCCGATGACGATCATCGCTTTACCATGCCGAATACCGGCACGCTTATAAGCTCGCCCGACGCTCTGCCGCTGCGGCGTGTGTTATACCTCCGTCTATAAGCAGCGCTGCGGCGCTTCCGAAAAAACCGCTGTCGCCGTTTTTTAAATGAGCAAACCGACGGTAACAGCCTGGGTCATGCTCGCATAGTCATCGCGTATATCCAGATCTCGTATTCTGAACTTTCGGTAGTCCTTTTATAGGGCTTACCGTCCTTATGCACCGTCATTGCCGCCACAATGCCCGTGTCGCCGAGGTTTGATACGTCGAATGCTTCGATACGTTCCGGATACTCCGGGCAGCTCAAGCGACTTTTGAAGCCATATAAGCGTATTTGTTCTGCGCTGCTGAACGGTCGTCGCACGCAGTATCTCCTCGGATGCGTTCATCTCAGCGCGCGCTCGACAAGGCGAAGTCTTTCGCCGCGCTGCGGAACCTCGATGCTCACCTTGCGGCCGCAAAGCTGATTAAACAGTACGCTCAAGGCTTCTGCATCCTCGGGCATTTCACGCAGGAGAATATTTTTCGGCATTATGCCGCGCGATGAATAATACTGACACATGTAGGCCGATATGGCCTCGGCATCGCTCTCGATCGGCTCGGAGACAAGCTCGAAGTCCTTGCCTGTGAGCGAACCGTCGTTAAATGCAGCACAACAAAGCAGCTTTTGCTCCGCGCGCAAAGCCTATTGCATCGGTATCGGAAAAAAGCCGTGGCTATGACTTTCTGCTTATTGGACACGCTCTTTATCGCCTTTATCCTGTCGCGCAGCTCGGCGGCGGCTTCAAATCTCAGCTGCTCGGAAGCTTCAAGCATTTTGGCCGTAAGCTCCTCGATAAGCTCTCCGGTTTTCCCGCCGAGAATAAGGCAGACCTGCTCAACAGCAAGGCGGTATTCACTCCTGCGAAAGCTCTCCCCTGCACCAGCCGCGGCAATTGCCCATGTGGTAGTTGAGGCAGGGTCTGTCCTTCCCAATATCGCGCGGAAAATGCTTTGAGCAGGTTGACAGTCCACCGCCTTTGAGGCAGCGTTGATTATGTCGCGCGTTACGCTTCGTCCGCCGAATGGGCCAAAGTATGACGCTCCGTCCTTTTTTAGCGCTGCCGACGATAGTAAATCGCGGATACGGCGCTTTTTTATCAAGCCTTATAAACGGATAGCCCTTATCATCGCCAGGCAGGATGTTATAGTGCGGCTGATGCTGCTTGATAAGCGAATTTTCAAGAATAAGCGACTCAAACTCAGAGTTGACAACGATAACGTTAAAGTCGTTTACCTTCTGTACCATCGCCTCGACCTTTGGCAGGTGCGAGCCGCGAAAATAGCTCGTTACACGGTTTTGAGCTTTTTTGCCTTGCCTACATATATGACCTGCCCCGTCGCGTTGAGCATAATGTAAACGCCCGGGAGCATCGGCAGCTTATTTGCTTTTTCAAGCAGCTTCTCGCGCATCTGTCGCCTCACTGTCCTTACTTCCCGCAATGCACCAGACGGTTACGGAAACGATAACGATAACGCCGCCTATAAGCGCGAACAGGCCGGGCTTTTCACCGTCGAATATCAGCACCCACAGCGGGTTCAAAAAGCGGCTCTACGGCGCCGAGAAGGCTGCACGCAAGCGGCGGACAATACTCCGATGCTCTGCCATAGAGAATATACGGTATGCCGAGCTGCAAAACGCCGAGAATGACTATATACAAAACAGGCAGCGCGGATATCTCGGGCTTTGTGGTTATTATAAACGGCAGGCCGAATATAAAAGCGGTTGCCTGCCCTATGAGCATTGCCGAAAAACGCTCCTCGGTATCGGCCTTGCCCATGGCTATGAACATTCCGCCGAGGCAGGCTCCTGCAAATATGGCAACGAAGTTTCCGAGCAGATATCCGCCCTCGAGTTGATCGAGGAAGAACATCCGCAATGCCTATGAACGTAAAAATGACCGCAACAAAATCGCGCTTTTTAAAGCGCTGGCCGAAAACAGCGCCGAAAATGACGATGAATATAGGGTCCGGTAAATTGCAGGACTATCGCGTTTGCGGCGGTCGTGAGCTTATTGGCCGCTACAAAGGCGATATAAACAAGCCCCAGCAGCATTCCGGCAACTATCGTGCGGCGGTTTATGCTTATTCTGTAGCCTTTTATGCGTATGTATGCAAGCACCGTCAGTCCGCAAAAAAGCTGCGCAGAGCCGATATAACAAACGAATTCCAAGGTATGAGCTTTATAAATATTCCTGCAATGCTCCAAAGTGCCGCGCACATTAGCATTTCAAGAATTGCTTTGTTTTCTTTTTTCATCTATTTCTCCGTATATAGCGAATAAGGGCGTGTTAAAAACACGCCCTTAGCTTCGTTTTTAATATCACTCGGTAAAGTCGGATGCGATAAGCTCAGAAAGCGTATCGACAGCAGTTGCCTCGTCAGCACCGTCGGCAATGAGGTTGACAGCAGTGCCCTTTAACGATGCCCAAAGAGAGAACGCCGAGCAGGCTCTTGGCATTGACATCGTCTGTCTTCCTTCTCGATCCAGATGCTGCTTTTTGAACTCGTTAGCTTTCTGAATAAAGAAAGTAGCAGGTCTTGCGTGCAGGCCCACCTGATTGTTAATAACTACTTCTTTGGTTACCATTCTCGCCACTCCTCTTGATCACAAAAGATTAATCCTACTTTAGCAAATTATTTAAAAAAGGTCAACTGATTTTGTTCATTTCGTAGATTTACACATTATTAATAAATTTTATCGATTGCTTTTTATTTCAATTCGACTATTGTCACACCGCTTTCGCCCTCGCCGAATCGACCTAATCTGTAGCTTTTCACGGCCTTATTGCGTTTGAGCATCTGCTGCACGGCAGCTCTGAGGGCGCCGGTCCCCTTGCCGTGGATGATCGTCACGGTCTTGAGTTTACCCATAACCGCGCTGTCAATATATTGCTCAGCAGCATTCACCGCCTCAATACTCTCCATTCCCCGAAGGTCGATCTCCGGACTTACAGCCGCGCGAGGCGCCGTGCTGCCTGCAAGAGTTACGCTCTGCTTCTTCTGCTTAGCTGCATGCCCCTCTATAAGATACATCGTCCGGCTAAGCTTAACGTTCATGATTCCGGCGCGCAGATTGAGCGTTCCGTCCGGATTTACATCAATGACCTCGGCCTTGACTTACCCATGGACTTTATCTCCACCGTATCGCCTGCTCTTACATCGCGCGCCGATTTTTTCTCTTCCTTCGGCTGCTCGGGTGCCTTTGCTTTAAGTTTGCCCTGAGATTCATTGAGCTTGCGCCTGAGCTCGCTGCGTGCATGATTTATCTCCTGCGTCTGCTCATCATCATTCATTTTGCGGCGCATTTTCATCAAGCTCTGCAAAAGTGTTCTCGGCCGTTTGACGCGCTTCCGCAATTATGCGCTCAGCATCGCGTTTGGCCTTCTCGTCGGCTTTTTCAAGCCTTACGGAAAGCTTCCTCGGCACGCAGAAAAGCCGCTTTTTGCGCTCTCCTCGGCCTCACGCAATTTTTTTGGCAGTCTCCGCTCTATCGCGCTCCAAAGTGCGCGCGTGTCTGCTCGAGCTTTTCTATTGTCGCTTCAAAGCTTGCATTCTGAACGCCGATGCGGGCCTTTGCATCATCAATAATTTCTTTGCTAAGTCCCAAACGCTCGGATATTGCAAACGCATTGGACTTGCCCGGAACGCCGACAAGCAGCCTGTAGGTCGGGCTGAGTGTTTCAACGTCAAATTCGCAGGAGGCGTTCTGAATGCCGTTTTTCATTCGTTGCATAAACCTTAAGCTCTGCATAATGCGTCGTCGCGGCAACGTTCGCACCCATTTTGCGCGCATGCTCAATAACGGCTATTGCAAGCGCAGCCGCGCCCTCGGTAAGGGTCTGTTCCGGCTCCGAGCTCGTCAAACAGCAGAAGCGAATCTGCGTCGCACTCATTTAAAATATGCACAATGTTCGTCATGTGTGCCGAGAAGGTGGAGAGATTCTGCTCTATCGACTGCTCATCGCCGATATCGGCAAGCACATGCCTGTAAACCGGCACTCCGCTGCCGTCGTCTGCCGGTATGTGCAGGCCGCACTGCGCCATAACGTTTAAAAGTCCCATGGTCTTGAGAGTTACGGTTTTGCCGCCGGTGTTTGGGCCTGTTATGATAAGCGTATCAAAGTCCTCGCCAAAGCTCGAGGCTTATAGGCACTGCCTTATCCTTCGGCAGCAGCGGATGGCGCGCGCGGCGCAGAACAACGCCCTTTTCCCTCAGCTCCGGCTCAATGCCGTTGAGCTTATATGAAAGCTTTGCGCGCGCAAATATGCCGTCAAGCGTAATAAGATAGAATAGTCCGACGCGATATCCTCGGCATGGGATGCACAGCGTCTGCCGAGAGCTCGGCAAGGATGCGCTCGATCTCGGTTTTTTCCTTTGCCGCAAGCTCACGAAGCTCGTTATTTGCCTTGACCGCCGCCATGGGCTCAATAAAAAGCGTAGCTCCGGCCGCGCTCTCATCATCACTCCATGAGGTGGCCAGATAGATCCGAGGCCTCACCGGACAGCGCACACAGAAGATCTTCCCGCGTACCGGCTCTTTGCCGCTGGCCTTGCCGCAATACCGCAGTCGCGCTTCATCTCAACTCTGGCGGCGATAGGGCGGGATGCTTCCCAGGCCCTGGAAGGTGGCCATGCCCCCGACCAGATGGACGCCAGGCGCCAGCGCCGACGATGGTCCCCGGCGCGGTCCTCGCCAACCGGTCCGCCGAAACGTAGGGCGCAGCCCGGGGCGTCAAGGAGCAGGCCGCTGGAGAAGTGCTCCGCTGACCTGTGGCACGGCATTCAGGCAATATAATAAA
>VOFC01005135.1_pt1 | contig 31393 bp, 46 predicted proteins | sample 5384161 | NCBI WGS metagenome assembly VOFC01 (sample SAMN12384722, study PRJNA508395) | human gut metagenome | isolation source: healthy gut B | host: Homo sapiens
TTCCGATCTTTTTCCCTTCTGTCCTAGATTACTATTATGCTGGTCCATTTATACTTTTTCTTGCTTTTTACTATGGTTTGCCCAAAGTGCCCTTCTTCAAGGTGGACTACTCTCGAATGATGCAAATTGATAAAGCGAGACCTTGGTACAATCAACCTCTGTCGCCCTTTTGTGGCCTAGCCTTTATCTACTTTGCTTCTGAACTTCTTTCAACAAAGCATTCACCTTTACTATTGCCTTTCTTATTACAGCCTCTGATTCTATCTGGACAGGTTAATCTCTCTATAGAAAGGACCTCAATGCACAAACACAAGAAGCTCAAGAGGAACATTCTCAGCTTCTTCAAAAATAAGCCAGAACATCAATATGGTACCAGAAAAAAAGACTAGCCAAGAGCTCTTTAGCTCAAAGGGGACGAAGCTGAAAATCTCTACGATATCATCCGTTTCAAAACAAAACGAGGAAGCTCAGGGAGTTAATTGACTACTTGCTGACTCGAAGATCCACTAGACAGAAGATTGATCATTTTTGGTCGAGATAAACTTGAAAATGAAAACTGCCTGATTTACGAGTCACTCTTTGAAGCAAATTCCTAAAGGCAAAAGAATTGGATGTTTGGGTTAGTATGGAGGTCCCAGAACCCATTACCGTTTATCCTATTTATCCTTTAGATTGGGTATGCCTTTCAACGATCTTGGATCATGTCATTGTCCAAGCACAAGATAGTGAACAGAAAACCTTAGCTATGCTTTATTTTAAAGATGAGGATAGTCAACACTTTGTCGTTGAAAGTTCAAGCACTAAAGAAGATTCTGCCATTCATGATTTCCTCTGATCCCGAACTAAAACGCGTCAACAGCATCCTATCCACATATCCAAACGTTAACATTGTTTCAAATACGCGTGCTGGGATTTACCGCTTACAAATTGAGATTGACATGATAAAAGGAGGTTACAATGATTACTAATATTATCAATCCTCTCTACAGGCTGTTATTTCATTTCTATTTGGTACCTCAGACCATGTTCATAAGTTGCCACTGCGAGGACACCCTTACTTATTTTTGTCCTATGTAGCTGCAGCAAATCCTATTTTAGTCGTAAAAATCGTTATAGATCCTCTTTTCTTCCTTGTTGCTGATTTGGCCCTTGTCAAAGAGCGTTCTTTCTATCATCGATTGCTTTACGCTTTTATCCAACTATCCTTTTTGATATGGCTATTACCGACTACTTTCAATTGCTATTCTCCTCTTCCATATCAAAGGTGATATTACCCGACAATTAACTTACATATCTTGACCTACATCTTAGCTCCGTTAATCATTTACCTAATGCTTTAAAATCTTCGCTGTAGACCTCAAGTCAGATGAGTAGTCTTGACGAGGTTTGGGCTAGACGTAACTGGTTGCACTGCCTTCCCTTGCTGTCTATTATGTCTTCTTTACTGTTATCCAATGGTCTTAACAGCATTCTTCCAACAGCCAATACCCTAAAAATTTATTTGAAATAATTTTCAAGGTCAATGCTAATAGTTCTGTTATCTTTGTTCTATATATTGCTCTACTACTATGGGATTTTTACAATTGGAACCAGGCTATCCACCAACAATCTATTGATAATTGAACAAAGAACGTCATAAATTGTTGGGAACTATGACTAACTACAGCAAATCCTTTTATCCAAATTATCACGCAAAAGCAAAAAAATCCTTCGACCTATTCAAAAAAATCTCAAGGACGTTTCTTGCCTTGAAAATGAAGATACCGCCAAAAGCTATGAGCCTCTTCTTGAAATTTATAAAACGGACAATGCTAGCATTGGTAATCCAGAGACTCAAGAACACTTGGATAGGCCAAGCAATCCAATAATAGCAAGTTTTTTTTCAAATCGTATTTTTGGAAATGAGAGCGTCACATGTCGATATTCCATTAATATCAGTCCTCAGTTTGGTGAGATTCCTTTACCTGACTTAGATTTATATCAACTGCCCAAGCTTCCGATAAAGGATATTTAAACTCCTTCGTCCTGATATCAAGGTCAACAGTAGTTACCCCAACTGGATCACTGCAACTCCTTGTCGTTGAATTACCAGTTTTGGCTGATAAGGTTAGCAAAAGATAAAGGACTGAATGATTTGGTTAAGACTTTGCCAAATGTTGACTATCGCATCGGTTTACATGCAGGTTATCTTTTCAAATAATTGAAATCTTTGAACCTGGTTATTAAGATCATATTTAAAAAGAGCCACTGGCTCTTTTTTGTTTTTTTTTATCTCTTCACTCTCAAACTTCCTAGCATTTTTGAATGAAGATAAATTCTTCGACATACAAAAAGACACCCCAAAATCATAGACTGAGTGTCTCTACAAATAGTAAACTCCGACTATTGTAGCTTAGAAGGCACCGCCTCCGCCTCCTCCGCCACCACCAGAGAACCCACCGCCTCCAAAGCCGCCACTACCACTGTTCGAATTGATAGAGAAGCTACTTACGCTATCTGAGGCAGAAACGTAAGATTCTAGATAATTGACATTATTCATCATGATAAACGGTGCTGCTGAATAAGTAAACTCATCTAGAGATGGATTGCTGAGGTGGATGTTGTAACGTTTTTAACACATCACTAACTTTTTTCGCCTGTCCATAGAGGTTGCATAAACCAAGATACGATTCCAAAGGATAACAGATTCTAGTTCGGATTCTTTAAAACTAGGAATACTCTTAATCATATTTTTTAAAGCTATGCCACTGGTAATAGGTTGAAATTTGAGTTGCATCAAACATCTCTGACGACGTCTTTTCACTAAGTACCAGAATAAAATGGTAACTCCTGCTAGGTAGAAGACCAAGAATATAGTAAAAACCTAGTCCTGATCCAAAGGCAGCAATAAGAACAAGGTTGAAAGAATATAGCACCATTGAAAAGTGGCAAAGCTGCTACCCCAATATGTTAAATGTCTTTTCTTTCGGACTAAAAATCTCTATAAATTTTAGGAAGTCCAAGCGCAAATTCCCTCTTTTTTCTACGCCTTTTGCTACTTGATAGCGTCATTAGTGAATTGATATTTGACACGTTTTCCTTGGGAACGTATTGCTCACGCCTCATAGCTTGTTCTAGCACTCTTAAATTGTTTTTTCTAAGCCATCTTTATCAAGATAATAGCGCGAGAACATTTCCGTATCTCACAATTTCCATGCGACCATCAAACAACATATCCAAGAAAGACACTTCAAATGAAGAGAGAGGGCACCTCCTTTTCAATACGTGTCAAGAATATTACTATCACCTTCTTGTCTATAGGTGAGATGACCTCTATCAATCAAATCAAGGATGGTAGCTTGTACCATATATTTAAACCAGGAGGACCCGTTTCTTCTTTTTAGACCTGTTTTGTCGAACGACTGATTATAAACATTCTTGGCTAGGACCAAAGGTGCTAAATTTTGAGGGGCTTCATAAAGACGGCATCTCGAGGGAAAGAAGGCATCCTAGTGCTATAAAAAGAACAATGAGGTAACAGAAAATACCAATAAGAACAAAGCTTAAGATCACAAGTGGTAAGATGACATAAAAATGCGTCGAAAGTTTTCTTTAGATTTCTTGATATCTGCTTCTTTTTTTTTAGAAAGTCTGCCTTATTCGTCTTATTTAATAAATAAGCCTGATTATTTTCTCGTAAAGCACTGGTCATCAGTATGTAATTCCAATTTACCTGATGCTGGTAAATTGTCTACATGAACCTGATAACCTGTAGAAGTACGCTTAACCTGTGGGTCTTTTCCAAAATAAAGCCAGCGAGCGTAAAGCCTCCTTTTGACTTTGCATCTGCAACCATCAACTTGAAGTCAACTTGTCCAAATCCTTTTATCCCAATCAGAAATAGGAAACCAATTTAAAAACTGCAATATTCGAATATAGATTCAATAGGTGTTGGATCTGCCAAGTAACTTTGAGGACAACCCTATCACCATCTGAACCTGAATTATAAACTTTGAGTTTAACACCTTCATAGGAGTCTGTTTTTTTCAACTGTAATATCTGTTTTTCTTTCCCATTTACAAAGTTGCTGAAACCTTGGGATCATCCATAATAGAATAACCACCAATTTTTCTAAGGTTACATACTGACCTTTATAATCACTATCAAAATCATAAGTCGCCTTCCTGAGTAATGTCGCATTACCATCATCATGAATTGAAAGATGACCAACATAGGAAGGAGACTATACTCTACCTCATCAGCTTTGACGTGATGCAAAGACAATAATGGCAGAAAACAGACTAACAAAACAGTTAAAGTAACATATTTAACAAGACCTTTCAGTATCTTTTTTCATCATTTTTGCTCCTTCAAAGATTAAAAAGCAGGTGCAACACCAAGTGTCTCGATGTGCCCTGCTCTGATCCCTATTTAGGCTTGATAAACAATCTCACCGTCACAGATAGTGTATTTAACACTGCCAGTAAGCTCTTCGCCTACAAATGGTGAATTAGCCGCCTTAGACTTAAAGTCTGCTGTGACCTGACGTTTTTCCTTGTCCGCAAAGATTACAAGGTCAGCTGGTCCATTTTCAGCCAAATAACCGGCATCGAAGCCATAAAAGATCAGATGGGTTGCTAGTCATTACTTTCAAGAGTTCCGTCAAACTTAAGTGACCTGCTTCAACCAAGTAGGTCAATCCAAGAGATAGAGATGTTTCAAGACCAGTCATTCTGATGGTGCTTTAGTCACATCATCGACATTCTTTTTCATCGGCATGGTGTGGCGCGTGGTCTGTGGCAATAACTGAGATAACTCCAGATTTCAACCCTTCGATAACGGCCTGACGGTCAGATTCCAAACGAAGTGGTGGGTTCATCTTGGCATTAGCACCTTTTGAGAGCAAGAGGTCTTCAGTCTTAGAGAAAATGCTGTGGTGCCACTTCGGCAGTAACTTGCGCTCAAGTTTTTGGGCAAATTCAAACCACTTTTACAGATTCAGCTTTTTTGACAAGTGTTGAATATGAACATGTGCTTGTGTATCATAAGCAATCATGACCTCACGCGCAATCATACTGTACTCAGCTACACCAGTTGCCCCACAAATATGGAATTCTTTTTTAGCAATATTTTCATTGAAACCGAGAATACCATTTAGATCAGGATCCTCCTCGTGAAGGCTGATGAAAGGTATTATTTTCTTTAGCAAGTTCCATGGCTTTTTTGACAATACCAGCATTGGTCAATGGAATACCATCATCTGAGAATCCGACAGCACCAACCTCAAGCAAGCCCTTGAAATCAGTGATAGTTTTCACCATCAAAAGTTCTTTGTAATAGTCGCAACAGACTTAACATGGATATTTTCCTTAGCTGCTGAAGTCAAGACCTCCTCCCTTGTTGAAATCGTTGGGTGTTAGCCATCATAACAACTGTTGTAAAACACCTGCAGCCGCTGCAAGGCACCAGTATGAATGTCTTCTTTGTGGGTTTGACCTGGCTCACGGGAAATGAACATGGATTACCAAACCAGGAGCAACCACAAGACCAGTCGCATCGATGACTTGAGCATCTCCAGCTTCGATGTTTTCCGCAATCTTAACGACTTTTTACCATCAACAAGAACATCAGCTTGCGTATCCAAACCAGACTTAGGGGTCTACAACACGACCATTTTAATCAGTAACATAATCTTCCAACTTTCTATTTTACTTCAACCAATCAATTGGGGATTGGCCTTGAGATACAAGGTAAGCATTGGCTTTTGAAAAAGGCTTGCTGCCAAAAAAACCACGATAGGCCGACAAAGGACTCGGATGGGCACTCTCAATAATGGCATGCTTTGGATTGGTAACCAGAGCCTTCTTCTTACGAGCATAGCCACCCCAAAGTATAAAGACAACAGGAGTATCCTTTTTGATTGAGAACCTTAATCACAGCATCTGTAAATGGTTCCCTAAACCTGACCAGCATGCCTATTGGCTTGACCAGCTGGAACCGTCAGACAGGCATTAAGCAAAGCACCCCCTGCTCAGCCCCATGAAGTTAAATCATGAAAGGGTCTAGGACCCAAATCTTCCTCTAACTCCTTAAGAATATTTTTCAAAAGACGGAGGAGCAGGAAGGCTATCAGGTACTGAGAAGGATAGTCCTTTGTGCTTGATGAGGCCCATGATAAGGGTCCTGACCAAGAATTACCACCCGCACTTCTTCAAATGGGGTCTCCAACAAGGCATTAAAAACCTTGTCACGTGGCGGATAAACCGTTCCCTGACTATAAACCTGATCCATAAACTGATTTATCTTTGAAAAATAATGATCTGGCAGTTCCTCTTTCAGAAGCTTGTGCCATGTCGAATGTTCCATAAAAAAACCTCTTTTTAGACTGTTTTACACCCTAAATTATACCATAATTTGTAGGGGAATATTCGGAAAATACTGAAAAAACACCCTGATTACTAGGCATTTTCTATAAAGTTTTAAAATGAGTGACTCCACAAGTTTAAAGGGCTTACAACCTTTAACTCGTTATAGTTTTATGCTATAATTTAAACTTGTATTTTAAGAGAAAAGGTAATCCCTATGACTACGTATGAAAATTTAAGAGCAGCCAGACGAGGTCCTATTGTCAGCATTGCTGCCTACGTTCTTCTTACCATTGCAAAACTTCTAGCTGGACACTTTTTAAACTCTAGCTCTTTGATTGCCGATGGTTTCAATAACTTGTCAGATATTTTAGGGAACGTTGCCCTACTCATTGGATTGCACCTAGCTGTCAACCAGCTGATGCAGATCATAGGTTTGGTCATTGGAAGATTGAAGACTTATCAAGCCTAGTCACTTCCTTTATCATGTTCGTGGTAGGTTTCCAGGTCCTGATTCAAACTGTCCGAAAGATTTTTTCTAAGAGAGGAGACAGTGGTTGATCCACTTGGTGCTACTGTCGGTATCCTATCTGCTATCGTCATGTGTGGCGTTTACTTTTTACAATAAAAAGACTTGCTAAAAAAGCTAAAATCTAGTGCTTTGATTGCTGCTGCCAAGGACAAATCTCTCCGATGCTGTAATCTTATTGGTACCTCAATCGCTATCGTTGCAGCATCCTTCAACCTTACGATTATTGACTATATTACTGCTATTATCATTACCTTCTTCATCCTAAAGACAGCCTATGATATCTTCATGGAAGCAACCTTTAGTTTGTCAGACGGTTTCGACGAGAGAAATCTCAAGGCCTATGAAAAGCCATTCTTGAGATTCCAAAAAGTCACTAAGGTTAAGAAACAACGTGGCCGTTCTTATGGTAGCAACGTCTATCTTGATATTGTGGTTGAGATGAATCCTGACCTCTCTGTTTACGAGAGTCATGCCATCACTGAACAAATTGAAGAGGTCCTCAGCAAGCGTTTCTCTGTCTATGACACTGATGTCCACGTAGAGCCCGCTGCTATTCCCGAAGACGAAATTTATGGCAATGTCCTTCACAAACTCTCTCGCAATGAAAAGATTATTCTGTCAAAAATTCCTGACTATGAAAATCTCTTTGGCACCTGACTTCTACTTAATCGATGAAAATGGTCATCATCATACTCGTGAAGAAGTCATTGCTAATCAACAACCACTTCTCAATAACTTTGACAGCTTCAAGATGACATCTGTTAGTCAAAAACGAAACTAATTAGTTATGAGTTGGGAGGAAATTTCCACACTAGTATTCATGTCGAAATGAAACCTGGTTCATGATTTACCACCAAGTCACAAGGATAAAAGATGAAAAAGTAACGAGCAAGTGCAAGCTCGTTTTTTCTGCTTTCAAATAGATTTGTGTAACATTCAATTCTAAAAATTACATTAAAATACTAAATGTTAGGAAAACTCTAACTTTTATATGTTATAATGGAGATGTCTGTCACTACCGAATTTAGGGTTTTGACAGGCAAATGATATTAATAGATAAAAATAGGTTCTGCCAGCTACAGAACCCCATAGATATTAAAGGAGACACATTGTGAAAAAGAAAATTGTTGCCGTCCTTTTAGCAGCTTGTCTATCCCTAGCACCGAGTTTGTCTAGTGCAGACGAATTGATGGATATCACACGCGCTGCTGGTTATACTGAAGCCACTGAGGCCTATCGTCCCAAATCAACCCTCTTAATCGATGGAAATACCGGAGATGTCCTCTGGGAAGAAAAATGCTGATGAGGTGCGTGACCCTGCTTCTATGTCTAAGGCCATGACACTTTATTTGGTCTTTGAAGCTATGTCTAAAGGAGAGATTTCTGAAGATACTGTTATCACAGCTACTCCAACCGACCAAGCTATTGCCGATATTTACGAAATTTCAAACAACAAGATTGTTGCGGGGGTTGATTATACGGTTTCAGAACTCATCACTATGACAGCGGTGCCATCCTCTAACGTTACAACCGTGATGCTAGCCAACTACTTGACCAATAATGATCCTGATAAATGGCTAGACATGATGAATGAGAAATCTAAAGAGCTAGGGATGACCAATACCAAATGGTTTAACGCTTCTGGTGCCGTTGCTGTTGCCTTCAAAGGTTACTACAGTCCTCAACGTTATGATAACAACCAAACCAACCAAACAACTGCACGTGATTTGGCTATCATGACCTATAACTTCATCAAGAAATACCCTGACATTCTCAAATACACTAGCAAACCTGTTGTCACAGTTAAAAAGGGAACACCTTATGAGGAAACCTTCGAGACTTACAACTACTCTATTCCAGGAGCTAAATACGGAATTGATGGGGTTGATGGGTTGAAGACAGGATCTAGCCCAGAAGGTGCTTTCAACTATATTGATACCATCAAGCGTGGTGATCAACGTATGATTGCTGTCATCATGGGTTCTGGTGATTGGTCTGACCAAACAGGTGAAGAAATCCGCCATACCTTTGGTAATGCTCTCGTTGAGAAAGATGTACAAAGACTTCTCTTACAAGAAAGTTCTTAGCAAGGGTGAACAAGAAATCGACGGTAAAAAATACAATGTCGAAAAAGACGTCTATGCCACAGTCAAAAAAAGGCAAAACCCTAAAATCTCTGTTAAAGATGACCAAAATTGTTATTGATAATGGTCTGAAGCCAGTATCACCTAAGATCAAGGCTACTTCTGTTAAGGCAACTAAAGTTAAGGGATGGTTCGATTTTGGAAGTAACCAAAAAAGATAAAAAAAGGCTACTAAAGCAACAAATAATGGCCAACTCCCAGTTTATTTCTGGTTGCTATGCCTTATCCCAGTTGGTCTCCTCTACTTGATTTACCTTAATGAAAAAGGACGTCGTCAAAGAGTCAAAGAACGTCGTCAAGCAAGACAAATCAATAAATAAAAGAAAGCGTGTCCATGACACGTTTTTTTTTATACTCTATTCAAGGAAGTCCCCAAGAATACTGATAAAACCACCCAAAACTATGCGATAATAGACGAGTATGACTTTTTTTTACAAACATATAACAAAAATGGATTAAAGGATGCTTTTTAAAAAGAGTGTCTAAACGTTGTTACTAAGGAGATTATTTTGAAAAAAAAGAAATTGTTAGGACTCTTCCTGGTAGCTAGTCTGGCTTTAGCTCCCAGTCTGTCGTCCGCTGACCAACTGGTAGATATTGCACAAAAAGCGGGCTACAAGGAAGCCACCGAGACCTATCGACCTAAATCATCACTTTTGATTGATGCCAATACTGGTGATATCCTTTGGCAAGATAACATTGATGAAGTACGTGACCCCGCTTCCATGAGTAAAGTCATGTCTCTACTTGGTTTTTGATGCTTTGTCAAAGGGAGAAATCAAAGAAGACACCGTGATTACAGCCAAACCAACCGATGAGGCTATTGCTAATATCTACGAAATCTCAAACAACAAGATTGTTTCTGGAGTTAAATACACGGTTTCAGAACTTATCACTATGACAGCTGTTCCCTCTTCAAATGCGGCGACAGTCATGTTTGCCAACTATCTCAGTGATAATGACCCTGACAAGTGGATTGATCGTATGAACGAGAAGTCCAAAGAGCTCGGCATGACAAAGACCAAATGGTACAATGCCTCTGGAGCTGGTGCGGCATCTTACAAAGGCTACTACACGCCTAAACGTTATGATAATAACCACTCTAACCAGACGACAGCCCGTGATTTGTCTATCATGGCCTATAACCTTATCAAACATCACCCTGAAATCCTTAAATACACTAGCCAACAGACAGTAACTGTCAAAAAAGGAACACCGTACGAGGAAACTTTGAAAATTACAACTACTCCTTGCCTGGTGCTGATTATGGCCTTCAAAGGAGTCGATGGCTTAAAAACAGGCTCAAGTCCTCGAGGAGATTACAACTACATCTCCACATGCAAACGAGGGAATCAACGTGTCATTTCAGTTATCCTGGGCGTTGGAAATTGGGAAGATGAAAGAAGCGAAAAAAAATCCGCCATGCCTTCGGTAACCCCTTATTGAGAAAATGTTTAAAGACTATTCCTACAAGAAAGTCCTAAGCAAGGGCAAACAAAAGATTGATGGTATAAAAACTACGATATCCAAAAAAGATGTCTATGCCACAGTAAAAAAGGACTAGAGCCTAAGATTAGTGTTAAAGATGATTATGTCCTTGTCGATAATGGCTTAAAAACAGTGTCACCTAAGATTAAAGCAAGTACTGTCAAGTCAACTAAACTGGCTTCTTTCTCTTTTTCAGGAGGTCAAAAAGAGAAAACAAAAGCAATAAGCAAAACTTTATCAAACATTTTGCCTTGTTCTGCTTCCTCTTATTACCGCTTTATGTTGTCTACTTGATTTATATCAATGAGAAAAACGTCGTCAAAAAAGTCAAAGAACGCCGTCAAGCTCGACAAATGAATAACTAAAAGAACGTGCTCAACCGAGCACGTTTTTTAGTTGTCTCCAAGAAATTTTTTGAGATGAGACATCTCATTTCGCATTTGTTCCAAACCCTCTTGATAGATGGCCTCAAATTTTCAGGATCCTTCTCCAATCGACCAACTTCAAGCGCATGCGCTGGACGAATGGCACAAAGATTGCCAGTTTTTTCCAAAGCCTCAATCTTTTCAATACTCTTATTGTAGTGGATATGGCGATTTGATGCCACATCAACGAATTCAGGATATTTGCAGTAAAAGAGCTTGTAGATCCGCTTACTCGTTTTAGATGGCTCTTACGGTAGCCCTTAGGACGCGTCAGAACGACAATGAGTTTGTCAAAGCCCAAATTTTCCATAAAATCAATGGGAAGACTATCAGACAGTCCACCATCCATGTAGCGTTTACCCTTGTACTCGACAATTTCAGAAAAACCAAAGGTAGGGGCGGAACTTGCACGAAGAGCTTCCATCTGCTCAAAGACATGGTCAATCTTGATATAGTCTGGTTTGCCGGTCTCAATATCTGTAGTAACCACATAGAAGGGAACGCCCGAATCAGCAAAGGCCTCCTGATCAAAAACGTCTAACTCCATTGGAACCTTATAATAGGAGAACTCCTTATTAACAAAGTTACCGGTTGTCAGCCATGACCAGAAACTCATGTAGCGACGGTCTCCCATGAATCGTTTGTTGTAGCGAAGGGGCTCTTTTGGGCTGGTTAGAAAGGTAATTAACACCAAAAAAGCGCTCCAGCTGATACTGATACAACGCCGTCTACTTTGATTCCAGCTTCTAAAAAGGCATCTAAAACACCAGCAGTGTATAAGCCACGCATGCCTCCGCCTTCAAGGACTAAAGCCTACCTTCATTCTAAAATCTCCTTCTTGATTGGTTCTGCTAGGACTTGATAACCTTGTGGACTCAAGTGTAAACCATCCGTTGTGTAAGTGTCATTTAACTGTCCTTGGGCATCTGTCAGGTAATCATAAAGATCAACATAGGTCACACCAGGTAGAACAGCTAATTGTTGATTAAGTTCACGGACAGTTGCATTATTTCGAATCTTAACCTTAGAAGCATATTGTGATTTTTCACTAACTGGAAAAACACTCAGCAAATAGACCTCAGTAAGGAGAGATTCCTGACGAACTGTCATGATAATATCGGAAATACGATTGACAATATCTCGAATGGGGTAACCCCTTCCGATGTCGTTAATACCAATCAAGAGTACCAATTTACTGGGTTCCAAATCTAAAAACTTGCTCTTTAAGGTGTTCTAAAAGCCAAACTGAGTCTGTTCCTGCAATCCCACGGTTTTATCAAGGGGAAACCTCTCGACCCAAATATTTTTTCAACGCAAAAAACTCCGTGATGGAGTCCCCTGCAAAAACAATTTGGCCTTTGTCTAACTTCTGATTTTCATTCACAAATTTGGCTAAACGCTCTTCTTGATAGGCCACAAGCTCGGGCCTAGTTGTTTCAATCATACTTCATCCTTTTTCTTAAATATTATACGCACTACCGTGATTAAAGCTAGAAAGTTCCAAGTCCAAGAAATAGCCAGGCAAGATTTCCAAAACCTGATTTATTGGCCAAAAGGGCACCGGAAAGTAGAAATCCCAATGTCAGTAAGGCTAAAACCAGATTATTTAATACTTTCTCAAAAACTTTAATTCGGCCCAGAAAAGTTAATAAAATCATGGTTTACCACAATTCGTCCGTTTAAAATCTGCTCCAAGAGCTGATGCAGGCGACGCGGAATATTTTTTCCATTGCGAATCAGATAAAAGAGTTCAATCAAGATACTCTCTTTATTCAGGGCCTGCTTAAGCATGTCAGGTCCCATATTTTCTAGGAAGTAATCCTTGGCCAGGAGTCATAAGATCCATATTTGGCGCTAACTCTCTCGGAAAAATACCTTCAATTTGAAGCGAAGCCTTCTCCAAAATGGTAATTTGAGAGGAGGCTTTAAGATGGTTCTTCTGGAAAATAGCCAGTAAATCCTGCTAGCAAATCTGTCATCGATAGACTTCCCAAGTCAACACCAGAATAACGACCCAACATCTGCTCGACATCCTGACTTAGAACTGCACGGTTTAGGCCATTATCAAACTGGGTGACTGACAAGATAGCCTTAGTCATGCCGTCAACATCCTGAGCAGTAAAACTATATGGGATGTCATTTAAGGACGCACGCATCCCCACTTCCAACTCACCCATAATTCCTCAAAGTCAATGAAACAAATCTTGCCATCACGTACCAAGAGATTTCCAGGATGGGGGTCACCATGAAAATAGCCATCTTTGAAAAAACCTGCTTGATAAATGACAACATTAGTTTCTTACCCACATCTTCCAGGTCATAGCCAGCCTCAATCAGTTGGCTGTAGTCATTAAGTGGGAATCCCATCGATGTACTCTTTTCGACTATGAGGGTGTGGCGTCGTAAAAGGAATCATAGACCTCTGGGACACCTAGACAAGCAACAGCCCTGTTATTTGCCTTAAAAAACTTCATGGCCTCTGCTTCATTTCTGAAATCAAGTTCCTTAATTAGGGTTTCTCGCAGATTTTCCAAAAACCTCCTGAACATCGACCATAGGATAAAGTGCTTTTGGAATATGCTTTAGAAAAGCTTAATGAGAAGCTGAATATCTTCCTTAACGACCTCATCAATACCAGGTCGCTGAATTTTTACAATCACTTCCTGACCAGAAACAACAATCTAGCCCTATGGGTCTGAGCTACAGAACCAGAAGCTAAGGGCTCTTCCGAAAATCAAGGAAACTGTCAGAAAGCCCACTGGGTAATTCTCGCCTAATGGCAGTCATGACTTTCCTCTTTATTCAAGGGAGGAACTGAGCTCTGGAGTTTTGATAATTCTTCTGATATGCCTCTGGCAAAAGGTCAGAGCGCGTGTGGATAGGATTTGACCAATTTTAACAAAACTAGGTCCCTAATTGCTCAAAAGGCTTGGCGTAGCTTGACAGGTGTTGTCTGTTGGTCTTGAGGAAGGTGCTTTTTCACGATAAGAAAGGGAGACCAACTGACGAGAAAACCTTCAACACATGTCTCAATCGTTTACTTGCCATTTTAGTCTCCTTACATTTTATTTATTTTGACTGAGCAAAGCGTCAAGTTTTTCTTCAAGACGTTTCACGTCATCCTTAGTCGCATACTCAACTGAAGATTTCTTAGCATCAAGTTCGCTAAAAATTTTGAGACTTCTTCCTTACTTTGACGTTTGAGCTCTTGTTCCAGTTCCTTACCTTCTTCAACAGTCAAGCGCCCCTTTTTCAACCAACTCTTTGACAAAACTATCAGCTTTATCTACTGTCATAGCAGTCAATCCGATTCCAGCTAAGAGAACTTTTTTCAAATCATTCATTATCGTTACCTCCATCTAAGTGGGAAAAGTAAAGAGATAGACTAGCCACTTCTTCAGGAAAATATAAGAACGCTTTCACACTTTTATTCTACCACTTTTTCAGAAAATGTGTTAATGAACATAAAGTGATTAGTTCTAGTATTTAAATTTTTAAATCAAAGAAACAGAAACCCACTTATTTATCAATGTTGTTTTTAATATTAAAAAGAATCTCAAATATTTTTGATGAGATTCTTAAGCCATTTCTATTTTGTAAAGGGCTGCACCATTACTTTCGATAACAGACTTATACCAAACTAAAATGATTTTTTCTTATAACGAGCCAAGCTACCACTACCATCATCATTACGATCAACGTAGATGAAACCATAACGTTTACTGAGTTCAGCCGTGCTGAAGCTGATACCAAATCAATTGGCCCCCATGTCGTATAACCCCCAAAGTTCTACACCATCTTGAAGGGCTTCTACCAACTTGAATCAAGTGTTTTGAAGGTAATCAATACGATAATCATCTTCAACTGTTGGACCATCTGGACCATCAACAAGAACATCCTTGGCACCTAAAAACCATTTTCGACGATAAACAATGGCATTGATATCGATCATAGAAGTCATTCAAAACAAGAAGACCGATTGGATCAAGTGCCCAACCCCACTCAGATTTCTCAAGGTAGGGATTTTCAACACCACCCATAAATATTTCCTTTACCAATCGTTATAGTCTTTCTGGATTGTGGGCGGTTCGCCACAGACATATAATAAGAGAATGAAATAAAATCAACGGTATTCTTCAAGATTTCTTCATCTTCCAGGAGCGAATTGTATTTCAATACCATTGTCTTTTGAAATAGCGTTTAATATAGTTTGGATATTTCCCACGCATGGATATCTGAGAAGAGATAGTTTTGATTTTCAAACTCGTGAACAGCCAACTGATCAAAGGATTTGGCTGTCATCCCATAAGCTGGCATGGCAAGAACCATACAACCAATCTTAAAAATCAGGGTTGATGTCATGACCAATCTTGGTTGCTGAAGCCTGATGCGACTCAACTCATGGTGGACTGCCTGATAGAGATCCTGTTTAGAGAGCTCTTCCATAGGTGTCGCAATACCACCTGACATGAATGGTGCATGTAGAAACAGAGTTCACTTCATTAAAGGTCAACCAATATTTGACCTTATCTTTATAGCGTGTGAAGACTGTACGGACATAGTTTTCATAAAAACCAATCAATTTACGATTTAGTCCATCCATTGTATTCACGCGCTAAGTTGAGAGGTGTTTCATAGTGAGACAAGGTTCACAAGCGGTTCAATGCCATACTTAAAGCCAATTCATCAAAGACTTTTATCATAGTTGCTAGACCTGCTTCATTTGGCTCAGCATCATCACCATTTGGGAAAATACGAGACCATGCAATTGACATACGAAAGACCTTGAAGCCCATCTCTGCAAAAAGTGCTATGTCCTCTTTATAACGGTGATAGAAATCTATACCTTTCTTTTTAGATTATCTGGTGTTGGTTGGTCTGTAATCAAAGGATCCAAAGCCCCAGGTTCAAGTGGAACACCGCCCTTTGGCGTCACATCCTGTACAGACAATACCTTTGCCATCTAGGTTGTAAGCACCTTCAAACTGATTGGCAGCTGTTGCACCACCCCAGAGAAATTCTTTTTGGAAATGTATAAGTCATCTTTTATCTCCTCGTCTTGTTTAATATACTAATAGTATAACACTTAGAAAACGATTACACTTATACTATCTTATTGACATCTATGATACTATAGTACGAAAAAAAAAACAGACCTAAGTCTGTTTTAATTAATCATTATTTTCAATAGTATTTGCTGCTTTGGCCTCTTCTCGCCTAACAACATTATCTTTAACAATCTGATAAAGAGTAGCGGCTACTGGCACAGAAACCAACATACCCAAGATACCGCCCAAGGCAGAACCTATGGTGATAGCGAAGATAACCCAAATACCAGGAAGTCCGGTAGAACCACCAACCACATAAGGATAGATGAGATTTCCTTCAAACTGCTGCAAGATAACCACGTAGGCAACAAACAAAGTGCCAAGGTCACAGAGTGTGTCATAATCAAGATGGTACCAATTGTCACACCGATATAGGCCCCCTACAACTGGTATCATAGCTGAAAACCAATCAGGATAGAGATAGTCGCAGCGTATGGAAAATCAAATATAGCATCCCGATATAGCACAAGGTCCCCAAGATACAAGCCTCAATCGACTGATACACAAAGAAATTGCGGAAACGATTGTTGAGAATAGCAACCACATAGTGGAAAGTCTTACCATAATGTCCCTAAATAGACGTCTACTAAACGATTGACCTGACTTCCCAAGTTTCTCTTTCCCAGCCCAAGACATAGCAAGAAAAGACGATGCTAATAAAGAGATTAATCAAGGTTGATGGTAGACTCGTTAACGAAGTCAAGCTTGTCCAAACCATTCATGATTTGTTGAAGCAACTGAGCACTGTAGCTATTGATTAGCTCTCTAACCTGTGTCACACCACCAAGATCTTGAATAATTTTTGCAAGGACTTGTTTTTAAGCAGCCAATTAATCAAGTTATTAATAGCTGAACGGTCTTGACTAATCAAGGTATTGATACTGTCAATCAAATCGGGAAGAACAGTGAATACGACCCAAGTAAAGACCAGACCAATGGTTGCCAATGCAGATAGCAGAGCAATGGACGCTTGATCTTAGCGATAAAACCAAAATGGAATAAACTTAACCAGTAGCTTCTCATAAAAAGACATCAGGATATTGACCACAAAGGCAATCCCTGCTCCAACCTAGGAAGGGCTGACTGGCAATGTAAATAGTGTTACAAAAATTGAAACAACGGTTTCCCAGTATGTATAGATCAAGAAACAGCTGAAAAAAGAGGACAGCCAACCAAATGAACTGATTTTTTGTAAATTTCATAGGTACTCCAAAATTTAAAAAATACCCTTCCATTATACACTAAGAAAGGGTTTCTTACTATCTTTGATCGTAGAAAGCCGCTAAAAATTCCACCAACTCTTGATCAGCTATTGGATCAATCAGCTTGACAAAGTAGAAGCTAGATCCATCGTAATCAAAAACTAAGATGGCACAATTGCCTGGACACGACTCAAAGGCCCTCTCTGGCTCCACGGCATGAAGAAAAAGTCATCAAGGCTCCAGCGTGACTAACAGCTAAAATAGATTGGTCAGGATGCTTATCTACTATCTCCTTAGCACTCGCAACCACACAGCAACGAACTGATCTTGACTTTTCCCCACCAAACTGGGCATAGTGGTCACCAAAATGCCCCTGACTATAGATGTTTGGGATGAAGATACTCTGGCTGACCTCAAAGATACCAAATGCATTTCTTTTAGCCCTTAACACGTTGATAATCAGTACGCCCAGTAGCCAATTCAATGGTATCAGAAGCTCTTTCAGTTGTCGTGCAATACTGATCAAATGTCATATCATGTCTTTTGAAAATATGCTCGGACCTGACGAGCTTGGTCCCTGACCTTTTTCGGTCAAATGGAGAATCACACCAACCTTTGAATCCGATTAAGTGTGTTAAAAGTGTCTGTCCATGTCGCATTAAATAGAGTCGTGTCATTCTTCGCCTCCATAGATATACTCTTCTTCTACAGGATTATATACTGAAAGCAGATTCAAATTGACCTTTGATCATAAGTAAAAGTGTAAGATGCAACAATTTTTAAGACCACGAATATCTAGGTCGGGATTTAAAACACGTCTACAGAACTGCAAAATAGATGGTCCATGACTAACAAGCAAAGACTTAGGAACCATCGGCCACTCTCCATGATGGCCCTAATCGTCAACTCCATACGATCCCTAACCTGGAGTCGTACTCTCGCCACCAAATTGAACAAAGTAATCACCAAAGCCTTGTCCATCAGGTAAGGTTTTAGGAGTAAGATACTCTGGTGGCCCTCAAAAGCTCCAAAATCCTGTCCCTTAAGACCTTTAAGTCTTTCATAGTCTGTTCGTCCAGTCACAATTTCTAGAGTATCACTGGCTCTCTCAGAGGCTGACGTAAAGACATGATCAAAAATTGGCTCTTGCTTGGCTAGATACTGACCAGCCTTTTAGCCTGTTCTGATCCCGACTTCCGTCAAAGGGGCATCGCAGACCCCCTGAAGTCTATGCTGAACATTAAATCGTGTTTGCCCATGCCTCATTAAATAAAATTCTTTCATAATGTTACCTCTAAACCAGAAATCGGATCAATCACCTGAAGAAGCTCCAATTGACCTTGGTTATAATCATAAACACAAATATTACAATTCCCAAAACGTACTCCTTCAGGAAAGGCTAAGTCCATGGTAATGATTAATCCCCATAAAGCCGCCCCATGACTGACAAATAGGAGATTCTCAGCACCATCTTTAGTGTGTTCTTCTGCTTTTTCTAAAACAGTCTTCAAAACCCTCTGTCCAACCTCGCGAATATCTTCACCACCGTATGGGACCAAGAGATCTTCAAAGGATCGTGAACCTGGTCGATGTTTGGGGAGGAGGTGCTCTGGTTGAGCTTCAAAGATCCAAAGTTCATTTCTTTTATTCCCTTGAGCTGGGTTACCGAATAGTCAGGCGCCACAATCTTTGCCGTATCAGTCGCTCTCTTGCGTAGAGGAGTAGACAGCATCAAAAGAAATACCTTTCTTTTGCAAAGTACTGTTTCGCTTGTTCTGCCTGCCAAATCCCATTTTCAGTCAAGGGCGAGTCACACCAGCCCTGAACACGCTTTTTGCGTATTAAACAGTGTCTCACCATGTCTCATTAAATATAACTTCATTACTCTACCACTCTATCTTTAAAACCAATCCTAAATAATCTTCTAAGACAGTCAATACTTCCTTGGTCTTTGTGGTGGGGAGCAATCTGATCAGCCACTTGTAAAATAGCTGGACTGGCATTTTCCATAGCATAAGAGTGGCCAGCCATTTGCAAGAGCTCAAGATCATTGTCTCCATCACCGAAAGCCATGACATTTGGACTCAGACAAGCCCCAGTGTTTAAGAAGCTGCTTGAGTCCCCAAGCCTTATGCATGCCTTTTTTGAATGAAGTCAATAGCACCAAAAACCACTGGGAACAGCAACTAGATTGCCATCAAAATCACGATTAAAAGCCAGAAACACGATTAGCCTCTTCAGGACTCAGCAACATGGTAATTTTGATGAAATCATCATCTAAATCCTCCAACCTATTCAAACGGTGAATGGATGCTTCCCATAGCGGCTTGCTCTTCTTCTGTTATCATCTCAGCAAAATTAACCCTAGACCCTTTTAACATATAGGAGCCTTGAGCACCATTAAATATAGTTGGTTTATCCAACAAATCATAATTAAAATAGCTTAGCATAATTTTTCAACATCATTTAATGCCATGAACTCCTGACACAGAAGTTTGCCATAGCTAACCACCTGACCACCATTTTCAGCTACAAAATGCAGTCGGTCAAAAAGTCTCCGCAAACATGGGTTTAAGGCGACTCATACTATTACCTGATGCAACGACAAAGTGCATATCACGCGCATCCATAGCATCTAAAATCTGACTAAAACGCTCCTTGTCATAGCTCCCTTTATCGTCTAAAAATGTACCATCCATATCTGTTGCAATCACCTTAATGGTCATAAAGCACCTCCTTGACTAACTTATCCTTATTATAACCCTTTTAGAAAAACGCTTACCAGTACCATACTAAGAAAAACTGATACTATTCTTGGATATAAAAAAAGATTCCATCGGAATCTCTTAAACAGAGGCTCTATAATTCTGTAGTGGGTAAAAGTACTGTAGAGATTATAGAGCTCTTTTTAAGTGTACACAAAAAGTCCAAAAAGACAATCGACAATAGCTTCAACTAAGCCACATACGATTGCCTCTATACATCGTCTCATTCGAACAATATATTACCTCATTACGCATAACAAACTTTACGATTACTCTTTGACCCAAAATCGATAAAGCTGTCTATGCCGTATTATTGTAACACCTTGTTTCAAAAAAAATACCAGATGAGGTGTTTTTTTAGCATGCCCTTTTATGGATCAAAAGTGTTAAAAATAAGACAGTAACCTCAGAATAGCTACTGTCTTCTCTTTTTTTTACTTAAAGCCTTGATAGACTTGACAAACGGTAGAAAAGAGCATTAGTTTTTCGTCACTCACAACAGTTGACAGAGAGCCACTTTTTTCACTTTTTTAGAATAGCACAATAAAGAACTCATAATACACTACTTATTTTTGATCTTTACGAAAAAAATTTACTTTTTATTATATATAGTCTACTTTTAAATTCCCAAATACATTCTTTATTGTTTTATCCCTAAGTAAAAAGAAGTAAAAAACATAAATTAAAAAGAACAACAAGCCTGATACAGTTAACTGAATAAGAGCATCCTTATAAATAAAAAGTGACCTAGTTAATAATAATATTAAAGCTGAAATAATAGCTGAAATAATAAATTTAAAGATTGAGCTAACAGAGATACTTTTTTGTAAGAAATCTATAGAGTATTTAACCTGTATAACCATCTGAGTAATCTCTGCAAACAAGGTTGCTAAGCCTCCCCCTAAGATTCCATATTTCGGCATGAGCAAAAAAATTTAATATTAAATTAACAAATGCACCACTGCTTACTGCAAGCATAAAATATTTTTCTCGTCCTGTCGGAATCAAAATTTGATTTCCAGTAATATTTGAAAAGCCTGAAATTAACAATATAGGCATTAGAACTTGCATAGTTAATGTTGCATCTAGATATTTATTACCTCCTAAAAGTAATATACTATCTCTTGCTTCGATTAGAAAAAAACAGTTAATGGTATTGATATGATAAAAAAATCACTGAAATGGATTCTCGTAAAAACTTCTCTAAATTTTGAAATATCTTTCTGACTAATATAGAACGAAAAGCGAGGTAATAAAACAGTGCTAATAGAAGTAACTAATGATAGTAAAATCCATTTAACTTTAGTAGCAACTGAATAAAGACCGACTGCTGAATTACCACTAATAAACCCTAACATCACCGTGTCTAAGTTTGTATATACATTTACCGCCAAAAGAGATGCGAATAAATACCACATGGGTTTTAGATGATGTTTGAATTTAAGATCATTTCTTAATTTAAAAGATATAAATTTCCTACTTTGAAGAATATTTAAGATATTAGAACTTAATATAGAAAATAAAGTTATACTAGCATATACGATATAATCGTTGGGCTTTTTAACCAATAAAAAAGTAAGAATCAATGATATAAACTTTAATAAGATTGACCTTTTTGTTATATAAGAATATTCTTCTATACCACTGTAAAAACCAATTAAGTGAAAAAGGTGAAGCCAATACAGTAACACAAGTAATGACTAACAACGCCATTTCAGATCTTAATTGTTCTATCCCCATTGCTAATAACAATAGTAAAACTGAAACAATGATTGCCATAAATAAATTAACTAATAATAACTCTTGAAATACTTTAGTTAATTTATTTTTTTATCATTACGAACCTTTGCAATAGCACGAATACCATAGGTAGAAATTCCGAGCGATGCTACTTAAAGTACAGTAACTACTGATTGAAGTGAAAAAGAAGTTACCCCAACTCCAGTGGGGGTTTAAAACTCTAGAAATGTACGGAAATCATTGCATTATTATATTCCATTTCATTATTATATTCAAAAATAAAGCGTTTTAAAAAGAAGACGAATAACAATACAGTTTTGAGAAAATTTTTCCCAAAACTTATTTATAAAAAGCCATATATGCAATCGACCCAAAGAAAGTCCATCTTTAAAAGAAATAATGATTTCTTTTGAAAGTCTTACTTTCTTTTTTATAACAACTTCACCAAAATTTTCTATTACATTATCACGTAATCTTTCCTTTAAAAGGTATAATTTAGGAGCGAAGATACATTCCTTTTTTAAAGAATTAATAATAAATAAATTATAACAATCATACGGAAGTTTACAAGAATTACTATAAACCCTTCCAATAAAGTTTTAAATCCCTGTAATCATATTTTTCTTGGTAGCTATGTACATTTCATAAACTTTAACATGTTTCCGGTCATTATCAAGGATTGGAATTAGTTTTTCCATTAGTTGACTTATACGCAATTGTCGGGCCATGATCAGCTACAAAAAATATCCTCATAAAATTCATAATTTCTACTAATAATATCAAAAACCTCCGTCTTCTTCAGGAAAATCATTAAACATTATACCGAACTTATTCTTTTTTTCGAAATGTTATCATTATCTTGATATTTAAGACCAAAATAATACCCTATAATAATTTTTATCAGATAACGCCCTTTGAATATTATCTTGAATTGTACCTTTCCAACCTATATCAACCAAATAAATAGTATCATCACTAGTTAAACTATTCACATAATCTCTAAAATTCGAGCTCTTTGATTTCTCAAACATATATCTCTTAAGAAAAACAGGGTTGATTTCAGTAACTCTAAAAGCTTGAATTTTTTTCAAGAGTCTCCTTTAATTTCAACTCTTAAATCACCAGCTATCTGTTTAATCTCTTCATCTGAAAAATTTAAATTCAGAAGAAAATTTTCTAAACTAATTTTTTTTTATATTGTCTAAAAATGATATCAAAATCTTCAACATCAGGATTAGTTAAAGATGGAATTAACGTTGAACGTCTCGAACATAAAAAAATAATATGTTTGAATCTTATTCTTATGTAAAAAAGTACTTTGATAAAGATCAAATAATTTCTTTAATAACTGACCTTCACGTGAACAGAATAAAAACTTTGGTCACTCTATCCTTTGTAAGTTGAACATGTAATTTCGAAACAAAAATATAAAATGTCTGCTAAGAATCCATTAAATGGAGCATCCTCGGCATCGGAAAAAAGAACATCTTTTATAAAGTTTCTCAAGTCCTTTATCGTCAATTAAACTATCTTCAACTGGAGTATACTCTAAAATATGCGTTTAACCCTAAATTACTGGGATTGACAAAGTCAGAGATATAATTATCTCCAATCATAGTTACTTGGTGAGGCTCCAGTCCTGTTATAGATAAGAATTTTTCAAACAACCTACCACCAGATTTACGTGCATTATATTCGCTAGAAACTATAATATCTTCGAAATAATGTTTTATACCTAAATGTTCCAAAATCTTACCTAAGCTACTATCGGCATAGAAATCGAAATAACGTATAATTTTTTCTCCCATTTTCATAATGAAACTTTATAATATCTAAAATTTCATTATCTATATAAATATGCTTTATTTCTAAAAGTACTTCTAACTTTTCGAAAACTCAACAAAATCTTCAATATCAGGAAAAATATTCTGATTTAGAAAGATTCTTTAACCTATTATAAAGCTCAGATAAGAGATCTTGATAAGCAACTTCTTCAAAGCCATTACTTTTTTTTCAGTTTCAATTTTCTTTCTTATTTGATAAATTACAGATGAACTAATTGAAAATCTTAAATAGCACGAAACCTCTTTTGGCCCACTTAAATAAAAATAATTTCAGGATTACAATCACGATGAACAATAGTATCAAAGAAATCGAACGCGACAATGTTGGTCTTAATTTTTTATAATCAATTACAGACATCATTTCACCTAATTATCTAATAAAAATTTCAACAATCTGTTTACAAGCCGTACCATCACCATAAGGATTGCTAGCTTCACTCATTTTATTGTACTCAGTTTGATCTTCCAGCAATCGCTTGAAATTATTATAGATGTTTTTCCTCACTTGTTCCAACTAATTTCAAGGTTCCGGCAGCGACACCTTCAGGACGTTCTGTTGTATCTCGCATCACTAACACAGGTTTGCCTAACGAAGGTGCTTCTTCTTGAACGCCACCTGAATCCGTTAAAATCATATAACTTTGGTTCATGAAATTATGAAAATCAATCACTTCCAAAGGTTCAATTTTTCATTCGTTCATTATTTCCAAATACTTTATTGGCTAATTCACGAACTTTGGGATTCTTATGAATCGGATAAACCACCTTCACATCTTCGAATTCATCCAAAATACGATTGACCGCTCGGAACATATGCTCCATTGGTTCACCCAGATTTTCACGACGATGCGCTGTCAACATAATGAGCTTACTTCCTTTGGCCCAATCTAAAATAGGATGGCTATAATCATTTTGAACTGTAGTCTTCAAGGCATCAATTACAGTATTCCCATTAACGAAAAATGTTCTCTCGACCTTCTCTCACTAGGTTTTCTTTTTTTTGAAACCTCTGTAGGAGCAAAAGTTGTAATCAGAAACTATAGACGTTGCTTGACGATTAAATTCTTCTGAAACGGACTATGTAAATTATAAGTTCGAAGGCCTGCCTCAACATGCCCCTACTTTAATACCTTTATAAAATGCTGCTAGAGCTGTTACAAAGGTCGTCGTTGTATCACCATGAACTAGAACAATATCTGGTTTTTCTTCATCTAAAACTGATTGTATTTTTATCTAAAATAGATGTTGTTATTGTAAATAGTGTCTGATTGGTTTTTCATGACACCTAGGTCATAATCAGGTATAATCTTAAAAACATCTAAAAACTTGTTCTAGCATTTCCTTGTGTTGACCAGTAACGCACACTACTGTTTCAATAGTAGTATGCTGTTTCAGTTCTTTAACTAAGGGACACATTTTAATCGCTTCTGGGCGTTCCAAAAACCAACATTACTTTTTTTCATTTTACACCTTCAATATATTAATCATTTTCAATCACAATAAAACGGATATTTCGAATCAATTACTCCTCTTATACCATCAACGTAATACCTAATAATCTTAATATTTTTTCTTTTCCTAAAAGAAGACGATAAGTAAATCTAAAAAGTAGATACATCAGAAATCTAATATATTTAATTTTTGCTATTTATATTTATTTTTAACGAAAACTACTTTATTTCTATTCATCAAATACTCTTGTAATCCATTTATAGCATTAATAGATACTGATCCCTTTGTGGTAAATATAGTAGTCCGTTAGACATATATTTTTAAAACCCTTGTTCTTTGGCCTTGTAACACCACTCGGTCTCCTCATAAAATAAAAAATAACTCTCCGGTATATACTTAACTTTTTTCAGAACTTCAGTTCTGAATAACATACAGGCACCACTGATATAATCGTTCTCAACAATGGGAGGTAATTTTTCTTCTTGAAACTTTTATTATTTTTCAGATTAACGTATCCTTTTTTCAATACAAATATCACCTCCAGTAGATTGAACTAAATCATCATCTTTATATTCCACAAGTGCTGGACTTATAAAAGCAATTGAACTATCATTCTTCAAGAAATCAACACAGGGTGTTAAAAAATCAATATCAATAACAGTATCATTGTTTAATATACATATATATATATATCCTCGGCTTTCAGCAATTTTTATACCAATGTTGTTACCATTAGCATATCCTCGGTTCACCTTATTGGGAATAATTTCAACATCATTCAAGCATTTTTCTCAATTGACTAACACTATCATTAGAAGAGTTATTATCAACTACAATAATGTCGTACATCATCACGTCGAATCGTTGACTGTAAACTATGAATACAATTAATCGTATCGGTGTAATTATTATAATTTAGAATGATAAAACATACTTTTTATTTAACATTTATCTCTCCTTAGTCAACTGGATAATCATAAAAGAATATTAATGCAAAAGATCAACACTAAAGAGTAAATCCTCTGACTACCAAATATGTTTAATGATGCGGCAGTTACCAATATGTTAGTCAACAAACCTATAAAATAGAGAACATTCACATATATATTTTTTTTATTCTTTGTTCTTCTTATCAAGGTCACCAATTTATATATCAAATAACCATATAAAAAGAAAGAAAGTATTCCAAATTGAACGAAAAGTTCTACGAATCCCAAGTCGTCAAGATACATCTGAACCATACCGGGACCAAACAGTATAGAAAAACTATTTTGCGTTTAAGGAGGTTAATATACCTAATCCGTATATCCAATGATTGTCTCTCAACAAACTCAAATAATACTTAAGTTCCCAATATCTAAACCCTAAGCCCAAATCAGTAGATCCATTATTAAACAGATTAATATACCCTTTTTATCAAGTCTAAGCCACCAGTTAATAAAAGCATACTATTCCTGCAATAATACAAAAAAGATAAAATGCATATAAGGTTTTTTATAGTATAAATACATTTAAAAACATTGATAACAACTGAGGGAAGATTAACATACGAGTTTGATTTACAAAAACTACAAAAAATCATCATAAAAAGTAGTTTATAAAAATACTTTCTTTTCACCATACTTTAAGAAAAAGTAAAAAGGATAAAAAAAAGTGCTATAGAAATTAGAGGTGTGCCATCAATTCGAATAGAAGTTTCATTTCTATACCATAACTTTCCAAACTCCATCAATATTTTTGGAAACAATTGAAATTTAAGTAATAAAAAATGACAGCCATGATATAAAACGAATAACCAATGAAACAAGTAAAATGTTTATTGTATTATCAATTACTCGTTTCATCTTTTTTCATTATTCCCAAATAAATAAATTAAAGTAAAGAATAATAAAACCCAAATATATTGTCTTATAGCATAAAAATATTCGATAAATGAATAAGAATAAGAACTTGCGGCTTTTATCGATGAAAATAATACACACAAAATATATGCAGCACCAAAAAAAAACGCAGACCTAGATATATACCTTCTATTAGCTATTAAAAGTGGAAGCATAAGGATAATAATAAAAATAGAGATAAGTGTAAGTAAATTCCTATGAATAAATAAACTTACATTTAAAAACAAGAATAATCCCACCGAAAATGCTACAGAAATGTAATACAACAGCTCCATTAATTCTATACGAAAGCTTCTCAATTTTTTCCTCCCAGAATATGTTAAATACAGATTATAATTTTTCAATCAATGCTTCTATTCTTGAAATTCGATTTTCCCAACTATTACAATTCAAGAAATCTTTCTCATCTTTTCATTGTATTTAATTTCTTTTATTGCATTATTTAAGCTGACTCTTAAATTCGTCATAACCATCGTAAGAATAAGTAAATTTACTAAATCTTTCTATCTCCTTATAACTTATCGTCAAGATATCCTTATTAAAGTTTATGTACTCATACAATTTTACGGGATCAACTGCTTCCACAATATCATTTAATTTAAATGGCATAATCAACGCATCAGCATCTTTGATATTAGAATAGATATCTTTGTGATCTACACTACCAACATACTTTTATTCTTTCATTTTCGGGAATTGTAACTCCACTTACTGGTCCTATCAAACGATATTCAATATTCTTAAAATCTTTTAAACTTTTTCAACAAAATATCGAAATCAAACCAATGACTTATTGTACCAACATAAGCTAAAACATATTTTTTGCTTTTCTTTTTTTCAGCCGAAACATCCAATACATCTCCATTATATCCGTTTCTAACAACTTTAAGTTTAGAGTCATCTAGTACCTCTTTGATAATCTTTCAACAGATTTGATAGTAATTTTCACTAGATACCAAAATGAGGTCTGCCCTTAGCAATTAATTTAGTTTCAAGTTTCCTTGATTCGTTGCTGCTCGCTATTTTCAGTAATGAAAGCAGTATGATAATCCATACAGTCATAAATGACCTTTCCTTTTATAGTTATTATCAAATTTCTCAAATTGATTAGGTGTTAAATAAACAATATCTGGATCAAACTTTCTAGCTACTTTTTTATCTTTCGAAACAATCCAATCATTTACTGCCTTAAGTTTTGCAAATCTAGTTACAAAGGGGATACTATAAATTCGAGAAAGCTTCACACTATTTTCATTCCTATTTAGAGTAAGACCTTTTCTATTATACCAATACCGATAAAAGAACTTCCACATGGTGATTCTTAGACAATCCTTCTGCAATAAAGTGAGGTCGTTGTTTTATCCAATTCCACTCAACGTTCATTACATAAAAGTATTTTTTCATGTTATTTTTCCTTCCCCCATCAATTCTAAGAAATAACTAGTAGATTCAAAATTACACTTGTTTGAAAAGATGGTTTTTTCTACCAAATTTGAATATACCTGATTTGTCGCAACATTTTGATGATGGAGAACTTTAATCTCTGGTGTATATAAACGCTTGTATCCTTTTTTTCACATTCATAGTCCAGAATTTCTGTTTCAAAATAGAAAAAACGTATTTGGATTAAAAGCAAACTCCTCATTTTTTTATATAATCTTTAGAGTATACGATAAAAGAGCCATGTAAAATTGGATTTACGACGGTTTTCTTATAATTGGTTTCTGAGTTTCTTCTTTTCTGATAGATAAGTGTTCGTAATTTTTTTGCTTTTAAGCCAACACTTTATTTTCAAAAGAAAGACTAATCTGACTTTCTTTTTAAATTTTTGATTCAGTTTCTTGACTTCATCATAAGTATAATGCGAACATCGTTTTGGATTCTGATGAAGATGATAAGTCGTTGAATAAATATCAGGACCGAGTAAATGAAATTTTTCTCGCTCATATATTTCACTAACTTTTTCCTCAAAATTGTTAGTTTCTATTTCTACATCATTGTTCATAATGACAATAAAATCCGGTTTATATTTGAATTTAGAATATTGATAAGCGACATTATTTCCTCTAGCAAATCCTAAATTTTTATCATTTATTAACACATCAATTTCTTCATCATCTTTATAAAATTCCTGTAACTGTTCACCTGTTCCGTTATTTGAGAAATTATCAATGATGATTATTTTTTTTCTGATTGCAATTACTTTCCTGTATAGATTTCACACAAGAAACCGTCTCATCACAAACCTTGTAATGTAAAATAATATAACAAAACAAATTCTTACCCTCCTATATGCGACTTTCTATCTTCTTCAGCAGGTTCTTCGTAATAATAGTTTTCACCATACAACCTCTTCAAATAACTATCATAATCAGACGGAACTCTATACTCTGTGTCTTCAAATCTCAAAAAAAAACACCTTTTTCCCCAAATATCGGAAGGCATCACTTCTTTTTTTAGTGAATAAAGAAGCATTTACTGTACCAGCATAATGTTGTTTCTTCCAATCATATCGCTTATACAACCTATCCAGTCGGTTGTATACTGAATTTTGAGGAAACAGTTTTGCAAAAACCTAATTTTTAAATAATCCAATCAGCAATTTCTGCTTTTTAGAATGCATATCAATATGATCGCCTTTATAAGTTGTTCCCAAACTAGCTAAAAACGGTACCAATACACTTTAAGGTAGTACACCTTTTTCTGACTAAACTATTGTTAGGAGCGCCATCAAGAGGTATGATATCAATAAGATGCAAGCCAAGATTTGTATTCCTGGGTAGTCCCAATTTTATTCTCTTCATCTTCAAGTAGAAAAAGACGTGGAAAATAACAGTGTAATTCTTCACAATACTGATGACAAAGAACCTGATACTTACCTGCAATTATTTTATTTTCAAAAATTTGTGGTAGCTGATCATAATCTTCTCTGGGAACGGCAATATCCACATCATCATCCCAAGGGATAAACCCTTGGTATTTAACTGCTCCCATCACACTTCCGCCTCTCAAGAAGAACATTAGATTTTCTTTACAAATCTTGTTGAATTCTTTTTAAAGCATCCAGCTCAATTTCTTGAATTTTTTTAAGACTTCAAACTGTCCCATTATTTCACCCGCTTTTTCTCTTTTACAACTTTATAAATAAAACTAACATTTCCCACAAAATAACGCTTAAAGAGCCGTTTGGGTTCATTGGCCACACGAAACAACCACTCTAAATTTGCTTTCTGCATCCACATTGGCGCGCGCTTGATATGACCTGATAGGACATCAAAACTTCCTCCAACTCCCATAAACACAGAGTTTACTCCATTATCCATAAACTTCTGGATCAAGTACTCCCTTTTTAGGAGAAGTAATGCCGACAAAGACAAAATCTGGATTTTTTTTCGAATATCTTCTTGAATAATTTCTTCCTCTTCAGCAGAAAAATAACCATTTCGATGGCCAACTACCTGTAAATTCGGATAATTCCTTTTTAAAAATGGCCAACATATCGGTTAAGACTTCTTCTTTTGCTCCAAAGAAGTAGACAGAGTAACCTTTTTATTGGCTAGAACAAGCAGTTCTTGCATCAAATCAATCCCAGCTACACGCTCAGGTACTGAGTATCCTAAATAGCGAGCAGCGATTACAACAGAAGCTCCATCTGCATTGATAACCTCAGACTCGTTGACAATCCTCTTTATCTCGTCATCAGAGTGACACTGGTTTATTTTTATCAGCATTCACTCCCATTAAGTGAAGGGGCCTCTTTATCTGAAAAACAAATTGTTCCACAACACTAATCGTTTCATTCATTGTTAATGGATCAATATTAATGCCAAGTAATTGAATTCCTGTTTTTCATACTATTTATTTTGCTCCATCTTTCATTACTACAACTTTAATCGTTTTCAGTAAGATTTGAATATCTCGCCAGATTGTCCACCCATCCATATAAGCAACATCCAGTTTAACAACCTCATCAAAGTCAGTGATTTCACTTCGTCCACTTACTTTGCCAAAGACCTGTGATACCAGGTTTAAAAACTTAAAACGTTTCTGTTCAGGGTGTATATTTTCATACTCATCAACTGTTGGAGGACGTGTCCCAACCAAGCTCATATCCCCTTTTAATACATTCCAAAATTGTGAAGTTCATCTAAGCTAGTTCTCCTAATAAAAATGCCCAATTTTTTTGTAATACGGGGGTCATTGTCTATTTTAAACATCCCCCCTTCATTTGATTTTTTATCCATCAATTGCTTTTTAATTTCTCAGCATCAACACGCATTGAGCGGAATTTATAAAATCTAAAAAAATACGTCCATTCTGTCCAACACGATTCTGTACAAAGATAGCTGGTCCTCCGTCTTTTCGAATAAGAGGGTAAAAGAAATAATCCTCTGCAACCCCACAAATTACAAGGCCAACTAAAGATCCTACAATGTCGAGCAAACGTT
>VOFC01006228.1_pt1 | contig 31387 bp, 58 predicted proteins | sample 5384161 | NCBI WGS metagenome assembly VOFC01 (sample SAMN12384722, study PRJNA508395) | human gut metagenome | isolation source: healthy gut B | host: Homo sapiens
TCCTTTTTCTGCCAATACACTATAAAGTGCAGGTGCAACATGACCTTTTGATAATACAAATCTGTCTCTGTTAGAATCTTTTTGCCTTTTCAGGTGATACATTCATCTCTTCAAAATACAAAAAATGTTAACATATCTGCTGCTGAAAGAGATCCACCCGGATGACCTGATTTTGCATTGTAAACACCTGTTACAATGTCTTTACGTACCTGGTTTGCAATTTTTGCAAGTTGTAAATTTTCCATTTTTACATCCTTTCCTGTGTTAAAAAATAAAGTCTGATTCTATTAATATATATAATCCATCATCATTTTTATTTGATGAGAATAAACCTGATAATTTTCTGCCAAGTTTATGAGAATTAGCAATGGCTGTATCTACAAGTTTCTCAACATCAGCTCTTCCGATTCCCTTGTGTTCACCAAAGTAATCATCGATAGCCTTGTAAAAGGCAAGACTTGCCAGTTCTTCCATTACATATCCCTTGTCCTTAGCATATCTTTTCCGTATTCAACCCATTCCTTTATATCGTACTGTTTAATACGGATAACGTGGTTAAATACCTTTGATAAGCGTGGTGAGTCCTTAAGCATTTTTTCCATTGGCTCAGTTTCACCTTCAAGTATTATAAGCATATCGTCAGTAAACATTCCTGAAACGTCCACAACTTCACTTAAAATCATTGCACCAAGCTTTTTCTGCATTCTCAACAATCAAATCACTTCCAAGTAATTTGTTAAGTGAATTCCTAAATCCTCTCTTGTTAAGTGCTGTAGCATCAATCTTAGCCAATCTTCTGTTACGTCTGCCACGTTTCTTATTTACTAATTTTATGATTTCAACTGCTAATGATGTTTTTCCTGTTTTTCTTCGCCAAGAATAACCACATTACCATCTGTTGACTTACCGTTAGGTGTATAACCTGCAATAAGTTCCTTAACTACTTCCTGAATATTGTCTTCCAAACCTTCTACATTAAAGAAGTTCTTAAATACACTTAATTCTTCCTCTGTAGCTACTAATTCCGGTTCAGGAATTTCTTCATTGTTCTTATTCAATATTCTGTTAAGTAACTCACCTTCACTTGTGCGCTCAGGAGTGCCTTCTTCTGCTTCCTCCTTTGCTACCTCTAATTGCTCTTCTTCCTCTTCAAGTTTTTCCTCATACTCAGGTTGCTCCCAGTCTGTCCCTGAAATCACCTCAACCTTGGCACTTAAGTCCTTAGTTGAATGTATATCTAAATTAATTGAATTATCCTGTGCCAGTTCTTCCTGTACAGCTTCTTCATTTTCAGTACTTTCTGATTTTTTCAGCATCTACACTCTCTGCATTTTCGTTTTCTGTGCTTTCTTCTGCATTTTTAGTATCTTCACACAAATCCTGCTCAGGAATACCTGTTTCTAAATCTATTTCAGGTGCATCAATATTAGGAAGTTCCTCATCTACTACAACCTCACCTGTATTATTACCTGTTTCAATGTCGGCTTTAGGTATAGTAAATATTGCTGTTTTGCCTAAATCTTCTGCTGTTTCAGAAGCTTCTTTCTGAACATTTTCAGCTACTTCCTGTTCAGACGGAATTTCTTCCGGCTGAGCCTCTTCTGCTACCTGAATTTCTTCTATATCAGGTATGCTTTCTGCTATCTTCTCAATATCAACCTCAGGTTCTTCTTCCTGACTTTCTATTACTTCCAATTCAGATGCATCCTGATTCTCTGTGGTTTCAACTTCTTCTTTTTCAGGTTCTTCCGGCAAATCCTCTACTTCATCAGGTATTTCTTCCAAATCAGGAATCTCAACCTGGGATGCCTTATTTTCTTCATTATCTGAAGTATTGTCTTCAACCGAAGTCTGCTCTTTTTTCCTCATTATCTGAAGTATTGTCTTCAACTGAAGTCTGCTCTTTTTTCCAAAGGCTTTTTCTACTTCAACATTATCCTCCTGCCATCTGTCAAGAGTACTAACGTCTTTTTCATCAGGCTTTTCTTCTTTAGATTCTTTCTTAGTCTCTCTTACATTCTCAATAATGCTTACGGCACTATTAACAGTTTCTGCTTTAAGAATCCCTCTTGCCTGCAACTGATGAAGTATATCTTCTACATCATCAACATTTAATATGTCTTCTTTCTCTTCATCTGATTTCATAACCATATCCATATCTTCATCAAATTCCATATCAACCGTTTCTGTTGTATCTTCACCTAAGTCATCTATAACCGGTTCTTCAACTTTAGACACATCATCCGGGTTAATCAATTTAAAATCTTCATCTTCTTCAAGTGGAACCTTTGTATTAACCGGTGCTTCTACCTTTTTATCTTCCTTTAAAGGATTTTCTGTCTTTTTAGGTTTAACACTAAAAGGTCTAAGCTTCAATCTTTTCTTCTCTTTGTCAGTCTTAGCTACAACATCTTCCTTCTCAGCTTCAGCTTTATCACTTGAATCTGATTCCAGCTCATTAACATCATCACTAATTCCCGGAATTTTATTTCTTCAACTTCCTGCGGATGAGTCATTCTGTTAACATCAATTGTTGCCCCTTCTATATCATCATAAGGCTTGATTTCTTCCACTACAGATTCATTAATTTCCGGAAAATCAAAAGATTCTGTATATGCCGCTTCTTTTCCAACAGCTTTTATCTTATCTATATTTTTCTCTGTGCCTGTAACTTCTTCTATTGTTTTAGATTCTGCCTTACGTTCGTTGGCTTCTTTTACAGCTTCATCTATTCTTGACTTAATAGATGTTTTTTCCATTATTTTATCCATAAGCTCCTGAGTTGAAGCTTTCTTTTCTTCCTGCTCTTTAGACTTATTTTCTGATTTTTATTGTAGTTGTCCTGCTGTGTGGATGTTAAAGATTCATATTTTTTCTTTAAATCCATTGCCTTAACAACGTATTTTCCTTCCGCAAACCATAAGCTTATTTCGTCGCACATATTGACACATTTCTCGCCCTCGCCTGCAATATCATATAATTTTGCAAGTTCATAAGCCCACTTTTCTTCCATGTCAATGTTAACGTAATCTTCAAGAATCTTTATTAATTCTTCCACCGGCTTCTTATTAGCTTTTGCCATTTTATATTTTAAAATAAATCTTGCCGAATCTCTTGGTGCCATTTCAATAAAGTCCTGATAAAATTCGTTTGCCTCATCAAGTTCTTTTTAATTTTATGGAAATAAGGCATAATCTATATGCTAACTGTCTTCCTGTGTTAGTATTCTCATATGCCATAAGCAATATTTTTCTTAGCCTGCTCATTATCGCCTGTTAATTCATAGGCGTCGGCAATAAGACTTAACAGATTGTTGTCACGGATTTTTTTGATATCCAATGAATCTGCCACGTCAACTGCCTTTTCAAAATCGTGAGCGTGCATAGCTGTTTTTAACTCTTCTATTTTTAAGTTGTACTCGCTTTTTATCCATTTGACTTCCTCATTCCTTTGTCAATTCTAAACTGTAACTCTTCCCTGAAGAGCCCTAAAGCAAAGTAACGTTGTCCACATATTCTAAGTCCCCACCTACGGGAACACCACTTGCTATTCTTGTAACTTTTTTTATTCCGAGTGGCTTTTATGACCTTTGTAATGTACATAGCTGTAGCCTCGCCCTCCACGCTTGAATTAGTTGCAATAATTACTTCATTAACATCGTCCTTCAAACGCTCAAACAATTCCTTAAGTTTAATGTCATTCTGGCCAATACCCGCCATGGGATTAATTGCTCCGTGAAGAATGTGATAAACGCCCTTGTATTCACCTATTTTTCTCATATGCAGCCATATCCTTTGTTGTTTCCACTACCATAATGGTCTTGTGGTCCCTTTCCTTTACTACTACATATTGGGCAAATATCCTGGTCTGTAAGTGTGTAACAACACTTACAATATCTTACATTCTTCTTTGCGTCTATCATAGAATTTGCCAGACTTTCAACCTGTTCTTTGGGCATATCCAAAATATGAAAAGCAAGTCTCCCTGCTGTTTTAGGTCCTATTCCCGGCAACCCTGATAATTCTTCGATTAGTTTTGTTATATAACCACTGTAGTAATCCACTGTGCTTACCTCTTTCTAGAAAAGTCCACCTAACCCGCCTGTTATCTTCGACATCTTCTGTGTTGACATTTCATCCATCTTACGGATAGCTTCGTTAACTGCCGCCATAACAAGATCTTCTAACATTTCTATATCATCAGGATCTACTACTTCAGGATCTAATTTAATCTTTGTTATTTCTTTTTTGTGCCTGAAATAGTCACTTCAACAGCTCCACCACCTGATGTTGCTGTATATTCTGAACTTTCTAATTCTGCCTGTGCCTGCTCCATCTGCTTCTGCATCTTCTGAGCCTGTTTCATTATATTATTCATATTTCCAGGCATTCCTCCCGGAAATCCTCCTCGCTTTGCCATTTTAAAAATCCTCCTCTTCAATGTCCATGTTTATTTTGCTTACGACTTCCTGATAGTAATCGCTGAAAGTCTGATTATTTTCAAGCATAGTTACTTCAACTTTAACCTGCTTCTTTATTTCTTCACTTATCAAAGTGTTAAGCATCTCAATTACTTCCGGTTTTGAGCAGCCTTCGTAGCCTATTGCTCCCGGATTAAAAACTATTAAAAGTGTGTTTTCCCCTTTTACGCTAAATCTTGCATCCTGCAGGAAAGTCTTGTACGGATTGGATATGTGTCTTCTAACTGAACCCCAGTTATCCACAACATACTGCACATCTTCCGGTATAGCCTTTTCAAATACCTTTTTAGGCTTTGGTTCCGGATTTGCACCTGAACTGCCTGCCGCCTGTGGAGCTGCCCCCACATTAACCGTAAAGTTTCCTTCTTCTATTTTCTTTTCCAAAATAGCAATTCTGTTATTAAGTGAGCTTACGTCTCTTTCCATTGCCGGTTTTGCAAGCTTTATTAATGCAATCTCTATTAAAACACGTTTTTGTGACGAATATTTGATCTGTCCTGATAATTCTGAAAGAATTCTAATGTATCGCATAATAATATCTACATTAACCATCTGTGCTTCTTCTTTCAAAGCTTCTATTCTTTCTGCTGACGCATCAATTACTTCCATTATTTCGTCATCATCTGATGTCTTAATTAACATAAGATTTCTTAAATACCATATAAAATCATTAACAAACTGTCCCGGCTCTCTGACCTGCATAATTATTTCATCAAAATATTAAGGCTTGTTGTTACATCTGAATCTATTACGCTTCTTGTAAGTCTGCTGAATATTTCATTGTCTACAGCACCAAGAACGTCAAGCACATTGTCATATGTTAACTTCTGTCCCAAATAAAAAGCAATGCATTGATCTAAAAGACTTAAGGCATCACGCATTGAACCGTCTGCTGCTTTTGCAACGTATCTTATGGCCTTGTCCTCAACCTCAATTGATTCTTTTTCCATTAATTCGGACAATCTTGCCGCAATTGTGTCTATTGATATTCTCTTAAAATCATATCTCTGACAACGTGACAATATTGTTATAGGTATTTTATGTGGCTCTGTTGTAGCCAAAATAAAAATAACATATGCAGGAGGTTCTTCCAATGTCTTTAACAATGCATTGAACGCTCCTATTGAAAGCATATGAACCTCGTCGATGATATACACTGTGTACTTACCACTTGAAGGCGAATATTGTATTTCATCTCGAATCTGTCTAATGTTATCTACACCGTTATTGGATGCCGCATCGATTTCAATAACATTCATGGCACTTCCATTGGTTATTCCACGACATGTTTCACATTCATTACAGGGACTTCCATCAACGGGATGCTCACAGTTGACAGCCTTGGCAAAAATCTTTGCCACACTTGTTTTACCAGTTCCTCTTGTTCCGCAAAAAAGATAGGCATGTCCGATACGGTTGGCATTAATCTGATTCTTTAATGTCTGAACTATGTGGTCCTGTCCCTTAACCTGATCAAATGTTGAAGGTCGAAACTTTCTATATAATGCTGTATAAGACATAATATCTCCTTTCCTAAAAAGTAACTGCTATGGATTCCAAGGGCATTGTAAGCCCTTTTACACCTTTGGAGTTTATTATATAATAAACTGGAAATGGTTACAAGCAATATATTTTGGTAATTTGGCATTTAAAAAAGGTGAAACACAATTCTTTCTGTGTTTCACCTTTTTATTAATTATTAAATCCGCGCGATCTGCTTTGTGAGTATTCCATAAGCGTTACCTTTACAGTTAACTCGGTCTAGGCTTCCTCATGTCACATGAAATGATCTGCTTAGTGCTGCTTCATTCCTGACCTGACACGGTTCGCAGGATTCCATTGCATAAGACCCAAACGTCAACATCACTTATAAAGGGCAGCCCTACAAAATAAACCCGAGGCCGACCATCACCCCTGCTATAGCGGATTGCAGGTACAGGACGCCGCTATCTTCCCGGCTGCGCGGAAATGTTATATCAAATTTAGTACTGACAACTGTCGGTCAGAAATATAGTATACCTTATACTAATTTTCTTTGTCAATAAAGATTTTGAATTTTTTGCCTAACTTTTCAGACAACGTTCTCTGTTCTTTCTGTTCAATCTCTTTTTGCATATTTCTGCAAATAACCAATATGTTTACTATGCATATTGGTTATTCATCCTTCTGCTTTTTCTCAAATTTCTAAAAAAATCTTTCAGCAGATTACTGCACTCTTCTTCAAGTATGCCTTTTTTCCATTTCGACCTGATGGTTAAATTTATCAACCTGAAGAAGATTCATAATAGAACCGGCACAACCTGCCTTTGGATTCATACAACCTATGTAGACTTTTTTAATTCTTGCCTGAACTATGGCACCTGCACACATTTGGCAAGGCTCAGTAGTTACATACAATTCGCAATCATCAAGGCGCCAGTCATCAAGTTTCTTGCTGGCTTTCTTTATTGCGTTAAGCTCTGCATGAGATAACGTGTTCTTGTCAACCATTCTTCGATTGTAACCACGACCTATTATCTTGTCCTGATAAACAATTACACAGCCAATTGGCACTTCACCTATTGAAGCAGCTTTCTTAGCCTGCTTAATTGCTTCTTTCATGTACTTATTAGCTTTCTTAGCATCATAACTTTCTTCTAAATCAGCATTGTTACTAATATCTTTATTTAAATCATTAACCTTGCCACTCATAAATAGTCATTGCGAAAACCACTTTTTAATAAACGATTTCCGATTATCCTTTTCATCCTTATTTAGATTAGTTTGTGAAAACATCCTATTTGAAATACGGATAAATTGTATCCCATATGCTGTCTGTTTCCTGACCTAATCTCCAGTAAGCTGCACCTGCAAGCTTGTATTTTTTCCATAATATCAAGTCTTGATTTTACAGATGTAGCATCTTCAAGCCAAATGCTCACTGTGCTGTCTCCCTTTTCATATGAAACAAAATTCTGACCTGTTGTTTCATCGAATGTCGGCTTTACTTTTGCATTAGTGTAAAGTTCTTTAGCTTTATCCATTGTAATTGCCTGACTTGAAAGGTAGTAATTGCCATTAGTTGCATCTTCCACATAAACGCCTTCGCCCTTTTGCCATCAGTTGCAGGAGTTGTAATCCAAGCTCTTGTGTAGAAAGGCATACCGTTAATTACTCTTGACGCATTACCTGTTAAAGCAATGGCATCGTTTACGGCTTTTTCCGTGAAAGTCATTGATGAAACAGAACCTGCTTCCTTACTTCCTGCGTAATGCTCATCGTAACTCATTATAATAATGTAATCTGCAACCAAAGACTGATGTGCAATGTCGTAATATTCTGAGCCTGATGATGGCACATAATTATCTATTGAAAGAACCTTTCCTGCTTTTCTGCATTCAATTGAAAGTTCTCTCAAAAACTGCAAATAACTGTTAATAATATCCTTATTAATAAACTCAAAATCAATGTTAATGCCATCAAGATTATAATCTTTTATGTTTGTCATAATGTTATCAACAAGATTTTTCTCTCTTAGTAGTATCTGTTAACACTTTCTTCGTGTATTCCTTGCTTGCCTTGTCCTGAGTTCCAAAATCATTAACCAAAGCCCATACTTTAAGCCCTTTGCTGTGAGCCTTTTCAACATAAGTTGCTGAAGCATATGATCTTAAGTTGCCTTTATTGTCAGACAAAGAATACCATGTTGGAGAAATAACATTTAAACCTTTTGTATGTTCAATTATTGTTTCCAAATTGCCATTAGCAGTCAGATTCGTTATTGCATTCCAACCTAAACTAATCTTTTTATTCATCAAAACATGTGTATATGTATCTGCGTCAGATTTAAACTCAGTCTTCTTTGTTTCTTTATCTTTTTAATTTCTTTGCAGGCACATAACCCATGAAACCGTCGTCAGTTCAACCTTTGTCCAGTCGCCGCTTTCTTCCAATACTGTAACCTTGGTATTTTTTCTTCAAAGTAGTTACAATAAAGGTTCTGGTAATCTGCCTTTGTACGCATTTCAATGTTGCTCTTAACAGTCATCTGATTTTTTCTCGCCTGATGTGTATTTAAGAACAATTCTTGCAGGAGATTTTCCCTCCGCCTTCACAACTTTATAATCAAAATCCACGTATTTCTTAACAAACTTTACATTAACATAGCAATTTTTTCCGTCCATAAAAGAAATAACATAGTCTGTATTTTCAGTTTCATTTATTGTCTTACCACCTATTTTAGTTTTGTAAGTTTTTGTGGCGTCAGTAAACATTACAAGGTTGTTGGTTGCATCCACATAAAATCTTTTGTCAATATTTTTTTTATAATGGTGTTGATATTAAGGTAAGCTTCCTCGCCCTTTATAATCCCGAACTCATCACCATATCCATCTTCCAAAGCCACTGCTGCAATAGTTCCATCTGTCCCTATTGTGTAATCCGTGTCGTTGCCATTGTCATCCTCGTAGGTAAGTCCCATGTACCATTTCTGGTCAACCTGCCCCTTGTTAGTCTTTATAAACAAGTCACATCCTGTAGTTAGCAGAAGTGCTGATATTACGGTTATAATCAAAAATAGTTTATTTATAGTTTTTCTCAAATCAAAAATCCTCCTTAAGCTAATGTCTATCTACTATGATACCACATTCAACATAAAAAAAAAGAATAAATATCCACGATAGGTTTTTTTCATTAATATAAATTTTTTCATAATTTTATTAATGAAAAAAAGAGCCACAAAATATGACTCTTTCTCGTTCTTAGGGAAACTCCATAATAAATCTAACTATATTAACTAAATAGGCGGTCAATGCCTTGTGATATATATTAAGTTAAACAGTTGTTATTATGTGTACATTTCCGTATTCGTATTATCCGTGTTTTTATTATACACATATTGAATGTACTTTTCAATCATTTTTCAAATAGTTTTTTGTCTTAATTTATTATTTTTCAAAAAAATTGTAATATTTCGTACATTTTTTTCGTATATATATTATATTACAGTATTAAAGGTCTTATTTCATATTTGCTTATGCAATTGGGATAACGTCATTTTGGATTTTTGTTTTACAGCAATTTTTTATTTTGCAAATACTTGTTTTTTATATATTTTTTACATAAAAGCTTTATTTACTACAATTTGTAAGATTTTACTACCTTAATAACTTTACACTATTTAAGATATTGGATATACTAATAGCAAGAAATAGTTGTTTTAATTATTTTGAATTTACACGAATCTAATGATAGAGAGGTGATTTTTTATGAAAATTGAAAAATCAATGATAATCAGATTCGTTGCACTCTGAGTAAGGAAGACTTAGCTGACCGCAACATTAAACTTAGCGAATTGGCTTACGGAACAGGCAAAACCCGTGAACTTTTTCAGGATATGATGCAGCAGGCTAATGATGATTTCGGTTTTGAGGTCAATGACATCCCACTAATGGTAGAAGCAATACCTGTTTCTCCTGAAACCATCGTCCTTGTTATAACCAAGGTTGAGAATCCTTCCGAAACCGAAGAACATCTCTCAAAATTCTTTTCTAAGGAGATGAAAGACGGTATTCTTTCACGCTTAGAAGATTCCGATATGGACCTTTACAGATTTCGAAGAATTTGATGATGACATGGAAGATATTGACGCTTCCGCTAATGACAAGAAAGATGACAACGATGATTCATTGTTGTATAGCATTTATATATTCGACAGTTTAAGCCAGGTAATTGATGTTTCAAGATTGATTGCTCCAACATTTAAAGGTGACAGTTCAGTATACAAGTCACCATTCAATGACAAGTATTACTTATCTCTATGTGTTGAAGCTTCACAGGGTAAGAAACTTAACCGTATATACAGTATTCTTACTGAACACGGAGTTCGTGAGAATCCAACATATGCCAAAGAACTTTTCTATATGGAACACTTTGACGAAATACTTGCAAACAAAGCAATTGAAACACTTGGTGCTTTATAATAAACAAAAACCCTGTGTTGTACATCGAATCGGTACAACACAGGGTTCTTTATTCTTTTTATTCTAATTTAATAATTTACAAACCCATTCTTATTCTTTTTTTTTGTAGATTGAGTTGTCTTTTTGATATTGCAAAATTTATGATACTCTAATGATATTTTCACTATTAAAGCAAAAAATTATGCAACAATCTATAATCCATATATAAATACTATATTTACCGGCATTTATTGTAATAATAATCAAAGGTATTAAGCACCAAATTAGCATTCCCACCATTTTCAAACAACACTTTAAAAACACAATTTCAAGTTTTCCAGGTATAAAAAACTTTCTATTTTTATTTCTTTTCCATTAATAATAATCTGAGGTAAAAACAATTTTTCTGTTTTCTTTATCATACTTTGACTTATTATATTCTATTTCCAATGTTTTACAGGCTTCACATATATAATTGTCAACCTGGAATATACATGGTTCAAAGTTATCTATCCAATCCCATTCATAATTCATAAATATTATATCAAATATTGCTACTATTAATCGTAGCGGAAATTTACATATACAATAAAATAATTCTATTGTTTTCGTATTGACAGACGAAAGAGAAATCGGCATTCTGTTATCTATTAGAGTATTTTCTCCGTTATATATTACTTTTTTGTTCTTTTTTTGTTGTATACAAATAATTTTTTCACCGTTTCCCTTCAATATAACATTCATAACGTTCCTCTTTTTATTTTTGAATATTTTTTCAACCATTTTTATATTTTTTCTTTTGAAAATAATCGAAAATCGCTTTGAACTTCCTATTTTTTTCCAAACACCTTTATCATCTTGTTGATTTAAAGTTCTTTTATATTTCTTTTTCTACAATTAACTCCTCTAAAATTTTATCATCATACACTACCATAATATTAACTCACGAAATCAGTTAAATCCATTAAATTCTGTCATAACCAATTCACTTTAATTTCTACTACCTTTCATCAGCTTATTTTATCTTGCCGCTTCGTACATTAATATTGCCGTGGCAATTGCCGCATTTAATGATTCAACTTTTTCCGTGCATTGGAATTTTTATTAGCTTGTCTGCCTTTGCGGATATTTCCTCGCTTAAGCCCCCTTGCCTCATTGCCTATTAAAAGTGCGCAGTCCTTTGTAAGGCTTCCTGAATTGTAAAGCTCTCCCTTTAAGTGGGCAGCATATGTTGTAATGCCGTTGTCCTTTAATGTGTCAACTGCTGCTGCCAAGTCATCCACTATTGCAAAAGGCACTCTGAATATTGAGCCCATTGTTGAGCGTATAACTTTAGGATTGTATATGTCTGCACTGTCTTTGCTCATTATTATGCCTGATATACCTGCTGCTTCCCCGGTTCTTACAATTGTTCCCATATTTCCCGGATCCTGAAGTCTGTCAAGCACTACTATGCAACTTTTTTTCCTTGTTTCTTTTTTTCTATAATGTAGTCTATGCTATATGATTTCTGCTTTACAACGGCAACTATTCCCTGTGGTGTAACTGTGTCTGATATTTTCTTAAATACCTGGTCGCTTACTATCTGATATTTTTTGTCTTTTACCAGTTCACCGTTTTCTTTCAAAAAGGTTTCTGAAACATATACACTTACAAGGTCCTCTGCCGGTATTTCAACAAACATTTTTCTTGCCTTCCACTGTAAATGTTCCTGTTGTTTTTCGTACTTTTGATTTTTCTTTTAACTGTATTAATTTTTTTATTTGTTCATTTGATGTTGATGTTATTACCATTTTACTTAAATACCTTTGCCATTTTTTCTGTTTCGCCTAAAACTACCAAATGCATTCCATGTTTAAAAAAGGAATATTAACGTCAGGATTAATTTTGTATTTTCCTTCTTCTTTTATTGCTATAATGTTAAATTTATATTTTTTTCTAAGGCTTAATTCCATTAGATTCTTTCCAACCCAACTTTCAGGAACTTTTGCTTCTATTATGCTAAATGTGTCAGATATTTCTGCAATATCCATAAACTTTTTCGCCGTGAGCAAGGTTCTTTGCCATTCTGATTCCTGTTTCACTTTCAGGATAAACTATTTCATCTGCCCCAACTTTAGTTAAAATATTGCCCTGCAATTTGTCACTTGCCTTGGCTATTATATAATGGATTCCTATTTCCTTACATACGGCAGTTACGATTATGCTTGCCTCAAAGTTTTCACCTATTGTAACTATTGCCACGTCCACATTTGACACTCCAAGACCTTTAATTACGTTTTCTTCAGTCAGGTCTGCACGAATGGCAAAAGTAACATAATCTGATATTTCATCTACTTTTTCCTGTGACTTGTCTATGGCTATAACTTTTCCACCCATATTTGAATATGATATGGCAAGGCTTTTTCCTAAAGTTCCAAGTCCGAATACTGCGATTTCTTTCATTAATGCTGTCCTTTCTTTAATCTATCCTATAAGCACTTTTTTTCTCAGGTAAGTCCTTTATGTGCTGGTCTATTCTTCGTTTTTCTCGCCAATGCTATTACTATTGTTATAGGTCCTACTCTTCAAAAACATTAAAACGATAATTATTAGCTTGCCTGCAAGAGAAAGACTTGCCGTAAAGTTCATGCTTAAGCCTACCGTTCCTATTGCCGAAAATGCTTCATAGCATATCTTGGTAAGAGAACCTGTTTCCGTAAATGTAAGTGCTATAACTGCAATCATTAATATGCTAATGGCCATTGTCATCACTGCCAATGCGTTCTTAATGTTGTCTCTGTTTATTCTTCTCTTAAATGCCTCTGTTGCGTTTTTTCCCGTAACAACTGATTTTACATCAAGGAATAACAAAGCTACTGTTGTTGTTTTTATTCCTCCTGCAGTTCCCATTGGTGAGCCACCCATTAGCATTAAAGAAAAGCAAGAAGTATTGAGGCATTTCTAAGCCCCGCCTGATTTATTGTGCAAAAACCTGCTGTTCTAAGAGTTACTGACTGAAAGAATGATGCCAGAATTTTTTTCACCTGTCTTTAAAGTTCCCAATGTTTCAGGATTGTTGTATTCAAAAGCAAATGTTAAGATTGCTCCTCCAAATATTGCAATTGCCGTTACTGTAAGAACTATTTTGGAGTGAAGTGACAACCTTTCAGAGAATTTTCGAAGTGGGTACTTTTTATTTCTAATATTATTTATGTTTTTCAAAATATCCCACCATACTATAAAGCCCATTCCACCTACCACAATAAGGAACATTGTCGTTATATTAATCAGCACATCTCCCTTGTACGCCATAAAGCTGCTGTCTCCAAGAAGGTCGATTCCTGCATTGCAAAAAAGCTGAAATTGCATGAAACACAGAATACCACACGCCTTTAGCCACTCCGTATTTTGGAATAAATCTAAAACCGTAAAGTATTGCTCCAATGCCTTCCACTGCAAAGGTTCCCGAAAATATTCTTATTATGTGCAAAACAACGCCCTGACTTGTGTCAAGATTGTATGTCTCCTGAATTAATCGTCTTTCTTTTAAGTTTATTTTTTTGCCTATTATAATTAATACGCCTGTGGCTATGCTGATAATTCCAAGCCCGCCAAGCTGTATAAGTATTAATATGACTACTTTTCCAAAAAGACTCCAGTAGGCATAGGTTGGCACCACAACCAATCCTGTTACGCAGGTTGATGTGGTGGCTGTAAATAATGCTGTTACAAAATCCGTCCACTGCCCTTTAGCTGAACTTACCGGCAACATTAGTATTAATGTTCCAACTATTATCACACAAAGAAATCCAACTATTATTATTCTGGCAGCGTTGAATTTTGTTTCTTTAAGCATTTTCTTAAAATTTATATTTAAATTAGTCATTATAATTCCTTTTGAATATTAAACTCTTAATTTTACAAAATCCTGTCCGTAAGTTTTCTTTAGTTCTTCAACAAACTGATTATTGGCATCAACTCTGTATTCTATTGGCAATGCTTTCTGCTGACGCTCTTTTGCCAAAGCTATCATTACCTTGTCGCCACCTTTGTGAAGAAGTAATGTTTCAAGTAGTTCTTTCTCCTTCAAGCTGGAACCGAATATCTTAGGATCATTGTAATCCAGATTATTTATATCTATATCTACGCCATACTGTTCCTTTGCAAATCTTACTGCGTCATGGATAACCGTAAGGGTTCTTAAGCCTAAGAAGTCCATCTTAAGAAGTCCCAGACGCTCAATGGTAGTGGCTGTGAATTGTGTAATAACAGAATCATCACCGCCCTTGGCAAGAGGAACATACTCATCTATGGAATCCCTGCCGATAACAACGCCGGCTGCATGCATACCCGTATTTCTCGGAAGTCCCTCAAGCTTAAGTGCCATATCTATAAGGTGCTTGACCTCAGGTTTCTGTTCATACATATCCTTAAGATCCTTGCTTACTGAAAGAGCCTTGGTGATGGTCATATTAAGCTCCATTGGTACCGACTTGGCAACTGCGTCACAGAGAGCATAAGGCAGGTCAAGAACTCTTCCCACATCCCTAATTACATTTCTTGCCGCCATTGTCTGGAAGGTTACGATCTGCACAACCTTTTCCTTACCGTACTTTCTTACAACGTAATCTATTACCTCCTGACGTCTCTCGTAGCAGAAATCCACGTCTATATCGGGCATGGATACTCTCTCAGGGTTAAGAAATCTCTCAAAGAGAAGATTATATTTTATTGGATCAAGGCTGGTTATATGAAGGCAATAGGAAACTATACTTCCTGCTGCAGAGCCTCGTCCCGGTCCTACAGGAATGTCATTATCCCTGGCATATTTTATGAAATCGTGGACTATAAGGAAGTAATCCACATATCCCATGTTCTTTATGGTATTAAGCTCATACTCCAGTCTGTCTGTGATCTCCTTTGTCGGAACCGGATATCTCTCCTTAAGTCCCTCCATACACAGCTTTGTGAGATACTCATAGGCAGTAAGTCCGTCCGGAACCTTAAACTCAGGAACCTTCTGCTCGCCAAACACTATCTCAACATTACATCTCTCAGCTATCTTATGAGTGTTCTCCAGAGCCTCCCCGGCATATGGGAACAAACTGTACATTTCCTCCTTTGATTTAAGATAGTACTGACCGCCATCATATTTCATCCTGTCCGTATCCGAAACTTTTTTATTTGTCTGAATACACAGGAGGATATCATGGGCGTCTGCATCCTCCGCATATATGTAATGAGAGTCGTTGGTTACTACCATAGGTATTCCAAGCTCCTTTGACAGTCTCATAACCCCTGCATTCACAGTTGCCTGGTCCGGAATACCATGATCCTGCATTTCAAGGAAATAATTATTCTCCCCAAATATATCCAGATGTCTTAAGGCAGCTTCCTTTGCCCCCGCATAATTACCCTTTCTCAGATTAACTGCCACCTCACCGGCAAGACATGCGGACAGCGCGATAATGCCCTCATGGAATTCCTTAAGAACCTCCATATCCACTCGGGGCTTGTAATAAAAGCCCTCGGTAAATCCTCTTGACACTATCTTGGACAAGTTTTTATATCCTGTATTATTCTCTGCCAGAAGCACCAGATGATAATATCTGTCTTCTCCCTTATTCACCTCTCTGTCAAATCTGGATCCGGGGCTTACATAGACCTCACATCCGATTATGGGCTTTATGCCGACAGCTCTGGCAGCCTCATAGAAATCAATTACGCCATACATGACACCATGGTCTGTTCATTCCATGATATAAGTTTCATAAGCTTTTCCTTTTTTTTTTGGTAATATATGTTCACTGTTATTCTTCTTTTTTATAGTCTACTTTTATGTTACTCTTTAATTCTTTTATATTCTTCTCATTAACCTTACTGCTAACTAAATAATTATACTATATATTGGAATTAAGAGCAAAGACTTATGAGGAATTACCAGGTTTAATTGCTTTTGAATTTATACTATAAAGCTTGGAATATGTTTCTGTGGGCAGATATGTATAAGTTTGAATGTGGACAAGCTTTATATCTACGACACGTAATCACCACAAAAAAATCCCTTCCGTCACCGACAGAAAGGATTTTTTATTTCATGCTATTTTCGATTAATTAGCTGTTAAGTAATTTACCATTGTATCAATTGCATTCTGCTCGTCGTCTCCTTCAGCAGATACTTTTACTTCTTCTCCTGAAAGAATTCCTAATGCCATCATTCCCATGATTGACTTAGCATTAACTTTTTAGCTCCATTTTCAATATATATTTTACTCTTGAACTGACTAGCTAACTGTACGCATTTTGCCACTGGACTTGCATCTGTAGCCTGCTTAATATCAATTGTTACATCCTTTGTTATCATTATAACCTTTCCTCCTTGGGGATTCCCCTTATTTCCTCTGCAATCTGGCAAATCTTTCTCAATCTGTGATTAACCCCTGATTTTCCTAATTGCGGTTCAAGCATCTGACCTAACTCCTGCAACGAAGCGTCAGGATTTTCAACTCGCAATGTTGCTATATCCTGTAACTTATCAGGCAAATATTCTAAGCCCTCATTTTCAATGATATAATTAATATCATCTATCTGTCTGCATGCAGTTGTTACTGTCTTCTTAATGTTGGCAGTCTCACAATTAACCTGCCTATTGTAATAGTTGCTCATGCCTTTTAGGATTCGGACATTCTCCATTTCCATTAAAGCTACCGGAGCCTCCATTACATTTAAAACATCAACTATTCCTTCGCCTTCCTTGATATATACCACAAAATGACCTTTTCTTGCAACTGTTTTTGCCTCAATATTAAATTTATTTAGTAATTTTATTAATTGCTCAGCCTTTTTTCGTTATTACACTTAATTTCAAAGTGATAAGAGCTGTTAGGATCACTTATGGAACCTGCTGCCATAAATGCCCCTCTTATGAAGGCTCTCTTGCAACAATCTTTCATTATAACAACATTATTGGTCACTGAAAGATTCTCTCCTATCTGCCCCTGATCATCAATTAATTTAGTTGCCTCTAAGACTTTCATTGCCTGATTGTGATCTTTTATGGTAATAGTATATGTCTCTGCATTTTTTGAATATGCATTCTTTTTACAACAATTTTTGCATCTATATGAAATGTTTTCCACACCAAAGTCTTAAACTTTTCTGCCGTTGAATCGGTTTCAGTTCTGACTCTTATGGAATACTTTTCATCAACGTCTATCAGCACACTTCCGCACATAGAAATAATAGCTGCAATTTCTGCTATTCGACAATGTGTTGCATTACTGATATGACCTGCTAATTCCTTTTTAACCTTACTTGAAAAACTCATGCCACTTCCTACTATTTCTACTATCTGTCTATGTCTCTATGAGATAATCTGATTCCATAAGAAGCGTCTGAACTATTTAATTGATTATATAATTCATTAGCTATTGTTACTGATCTGTGATGACCACCTGTACAACCAATTCCTATAACCAACTGATTCTTTCCCTCTTCAATATAGTTTGGAATAAGAAATTTAATCATATCTACTAATTTATTAAGAAATTCGTGTGACACAGGCGAGTTCAAAACATAATCCTGTACTTCCTTCTGATTACCTGTTTTATGTTTCAGCTCAGGCACATAATATGGATTTGGAAGAAATCTTACATCAAATACCAAATCACAATCTGCCGGAACACCATGCTTGAAACCAAAAGACATTATTGTAACAAAAAGATTTCTGTAATCTCTGTTTAAAACAAATATCTTTTCTATTTCTCCTCTTAGTTCTTTTTACGAGAAGATTGCTGGTGTCGATTATATAATCAGCCTGTTCTCTTAAAAATTCCAGCTTTGCCCTCTCTTCATTAATTTCATTTTCAACACTATCTCTGTCACCCATTGGATGACTTCTTCGTGTTTCTTTAAATCTCTTTATTAAAGTATTATTGTTGCAGTCTAAGAACAAAATCTCATAATTCTGTTCTTTTGCTTTCATATTCTTAAGAACTTCTGACATCTTCTCAAGATTTTTTCCGCTTCTGATATCTACTCCAATTGCAACTTTATTCTTTTCATTAGTCTGTCCAAAAAGAATATCTGCAAAACTTTCAATTAAATCTATTGGCAGATTATCTACGCAATAATACCCGTTATCCTCAAAAATCTTAAGGGCAGTTACTTTGCCTGCCCCTGAGATACCTGTTACTATTACTAATCGCATTTGTACTCCCTCATACTTAGACCTTTAGATAATTCTAACTTCAGGTTCTAACTGTACATCGAACTTCTCTTTAACTTTAGCCTGTACATCCTTCATAAGATTAATAACATCTGTTGCTGTAGCATTATCGTAATTAATTACAAAACCACAATGCTTTTCTGATACCATGGCTCCACCTACTTTGTATCCTCTAAGCCCTGCATCGTCAATTAATTTACCTGCAAAATATCCTTCAGGTCTCTTGAAAGTACTTCCTGCACTTGGATATTCAAGTGGCTGACTTGCTCTTCTCTTCTGCATAAACATCTGCATAATCAAACCAATATCCTCTGAGAATTCAATGTTAAGACCAATTCTTGCCTGAAGAACAATATAACCTTTCTTCTCAATAATGCTTGTTCTGTATCCCATTTCAAGCTCAGATGCATCAAGTGTAATAATGTTTCCTTCATTATCAAGTACCTTAACCCATTTAAGAACCTGTTTCATTTCTCCACCATAAGCACCTGCATTCATCATTACGGCACCACCAATGTTGCCCGGAATACCGTGAGCAAACTCAAAACCACCTAGGTCGTTCTCCATTGCAGTAACTGCCACTGCTGAAAGCTTTGCTCCTGCGTCGGCTACAATATCTTCACCAATAACATCAATAAAACTTATTCTTGAATTAACTTCGATTATTACACCCTTTGTAGCCTTCATCTTTAACTAAAAGATTGCTTCCGTTTCCTATAACAAGAAATTCCACATCATTCTCTCTACAAAAGTGCTACAACCTGTGTTAACTCATCAATACTGCCCGGAGTTACGAATAATTCAGCGTTTCCTCCACATCTGAAAGTACAATGAGATGCCATGCTCTCATTCTCTTTTACATATTTTTCTCCAACTACTTCTTTAATCTTTTCTATGAATGCGTTATCCATTGAATCCTCCTAAAACCTCTAGTTACTTTTTTATACTATAAGTGCTGCCGCACCATAAATTCCTGCATCATTTCCTAATTCTGCAAGAGCAATTTTTGCTTCTCTACAAGCTTGGAAAGCATATTTAACATAAACATCTGCAATGGCATCAATAAGATACTGACCTGCCTTACTTACACCACCGCCAATAATAAATGCCTGTGGGTTTACTACTGTTGCAATACTTGCCATGGCTTTTTCAAGATATGTACTCATCTGTTCAACAACAGCTACAGCACCCTTATCTCCTTCTTTTGCCAAGTCGAAAACATCTTTTGCTGTAATGTCTTCACCAAATTCTGTCATCTTAGTTGATTCACTATTCTTTGCAATATATCTGTTTGCAAGTCTTACTACACCTGTAGCTGATGCATACTGTTCAAGGCATCCGCAACCGCCGCAGTTACAGTTAAGTTCTTCACTATCTTCAACATGCATGTGACCGATTTCGCCTGCTGCACCGTTATGTCCTGTAAGAATTTTTCCTTCTAAAATAACACCTCCGCCTACACCTGTTCCAAGTGTAACCATAACGATATCATCAAAATTCTTTCCGCCACCTTTCCACGCTTCACCAAGAGCTGCAACGTTGGCATCATTGCCTACCTTTAACCTCTATTCCGTGGAACATTTCAGACATTTTTTCTGATACATTAAACTTGCCCCAACCTAAGTTAACACACTGTAATACAGTTCCGTCATCTAAAACAGGTCCCGGCAAACCAATGCCGATTCCCTTAACTTCATCTAAATCAATAGACTTTTCGTCTAACTTAGCTTCTAATGATTCACATATATCAAATAAAATATTTTCACCATTATTTTCTGTTCTTGTAATAATCTCCCACTTATCAAGGAGCTGACCTTCTACTGTAAAAAGTCCTACTTTAACTGTTGTTCCTCCAACGTCAACTCCAAAACAATACTTTTTCATAATTTTTTCTATTCCTCCTCGTCATTCTGCTTCATAAGATTGTCAGTTACACGTTTATATAATTCTTTGGCAGCATTGTAACCCATCTTCTTCTGTCTGTGGTTTACTGATGCTGACTCAACAATAACTGCTACATTTCTACCCGGTCTGATAGGAATAGAATAGCAAACTACTTTATTTCCAAGAAATTCTGTATAATTATCTTCAATTCCAAGTCTATCATATTCTCTGCTTCTATCCCATTCTTCTAACTTAATAACCATGTCAATATTGGCTGTGTCAAGAATACTTTCAACACCAAATAAAGCCTTAACATCTATGATACCAATACCTCTTAATTCAATAAAATGCTTAGTAATTTCAGGTGATGCACCAATTAATGTTTCATCACTTACCTTTCTTATTTCTACAACATCATCAGTTACAAGTCTATGGCCTCTCTTAATTAATTCAAGGGCTGCCTCACTTTTACCGATTCCGCTTTCACCCATAATCAAAACACCTTCACCATAAACGTCTACCAAAACACCATGGATTGTAATACACGGTGCAAGCTGAACATTAAGCCATCTTGTAAGTTCTGCATCAAATCTTGATGTAGTCCATTCTGTCATTAAAACAGGTACATTATATTTTCTTCCTGCTTCAATCAAATCATCATCTGCTTCATGCCCTCTACATAAAATCAGACATGGAATTCCACTACTCATTAACTTTTCGTACACCCAAAGTCTGTTCTGTCTTTCCATACTATCAATGAAAGCATATTCCACGTTTCCAAGAATCTGTACTCTTTCCTTATCGAAATGATCAAAGAAACCTGCTAACTGTAACGCCGGTCTATTAACTTCCGGAGTATTAATATAAATCTTATCCGTATCAATTTCAGGTATATAATTCTTTAAATTGTAGTTTTCTATTATTTTTGTAAATTTAATTTTTTCCATAAATTTACTCCTTTCGCTGCAAGTATAATTTTCACGACCATTTTTCACTGTCATACATTATTTTAACATTACAGCTTTTTTTTGTATATATTAATTAATGAAAAAATTTGTATATGTCCTTTGCCACTTTTTTCGCTTATAGTATCAACCTGACTAAGCTGTTCCACTGTAGCTTCCCTAATTCCTTCAATGGATTTAAATTCTCTCATTAATGCCTTTCTTCTTGCCGGACCTACTCCCGGAATGTCATCAAGTATTGAATGTACTTGTTTTTTGTTTCTAAGACTTCTATGATACTCTATTGCAAATCTATGAGTTTCATCCTGCATTCTTGTAATCAGTCTGAATCCTTCCGAATTCTTTGCTATAGGAATTTCCTCATTATTGTAATAAAGTCCTCGTGTTCTATGGTTATCGTCCTTTACCATTCCACAAACAGGAATATGAAGATTAAGGCTGTCCAAAACTTCAAGAGCTATGTTTACCTGACCTTTTCCACCATCCATCATAAGAATATCCGGGAAGTTACTGAAACTTCCAAGTTTGTAGTCTTTTTTCTTCCATATCAAGCTTTTTCACGTTCTTCTATTCCGTGACGGAATCTTCTTGTAAGAACTTCTCTTATGCTGGCATAATCGTCAGGACCCTTAACAGACTTAATTCTAAACTTTCTATAATTATTACGCTTCGGTTTTCCGTCCTCATAAACTATCATTGATGCAACGGACTCGTAACCGTTAGTATTGGATATATCGTAGGCTTCCATTCTATGGATTCCCGTAATACCAATAAGTTCCTCTATTTCCTCCACTGCACCTACAGTACGTTTTTGTTCCCTTCTATATTTTTTTTCTTTATTTTGTTCCAAAAGATTGCCTGCATTCTTTGCTGCAAGTTCAACAAGCTTCTCCTTACTTCCTTTTTTAGGATTTACAATTCTAACTGTATAATTCTGATTTCTGCTAAGGAGCTGTGACAAAAGTTCCGGCTCCTCCACTTCTTCCTGCACCAAAAGCTCCCTTTGGAATAAAAGGCGTTCCAATATAATATTGCTTTATGAAACTTGTAAGAATATCTTTGCCGGTATCTCCCGGAACAGTTGTAAGATAAAAATGTTCACGACCGATAAGCTTACCATTTCTAACAAAAAACACCTGTACAACTGCATCGTTTCCTTCCTCTGCATAAGCAATAATATCCCTATCCTCAAACTGATGAGTTGTAATCTTCTGATTTCCCGCAACATGATTAATGCTATTAATCAAATCTCTACATTCCATTGCTTTCTCAAAATCAAGATTAGCTGATGCCTCCTGCATCTTTTCCTCCAACTCCTTGATTGTCAGAGTGTAATTGCCTTCTAAGAATTTAATGGCTTTATTAATATTTTCCCTGTAATCTTCTTTGGAAATATATCCCTGACAGGGACCTTTGCACTGTCCAATATGATAATAAAGACAAGGCCTTCCATTAATCTTTGGAATATTCTTATATTCTCCATCAGCAGTATACGTGCCATCACTTACAATAGCCTTGTTGCAACTTCTAATTTGATACATTTTCTGTAACAAATCTATGGTATCTTTTAACTGCTGCACTACTTGTAAAAGGTCCAAAATATTTATTATTGTCCTTCTTCATCCTTCTGGCCAAAACAATTCGTGGATAATCCTCACTTACTGTAATCATTACATAAGGATATGTTTTGTCATCCATAAGCATTGTATTATATTTGGGTCTGTATTCTTTAATCAGATTACATTCAAGTATTAATGCTTCCAGTTCTGAATCTGTAAGAATATACTCAAACCTTCTTATTTTTGAAACCATGGATTCTATTTTTGTTGTTCTTTTTGTGCTTTTTTCTAAAATATGAGCTTACACGCCTTTTAAGATTAACAGCTTTTCCCACATAAATAACATCATCGTGGGCATCGTGCATTAAATACACCCCCGGTGTCTGTGGCATTTTTTTAGTTCTTCCGCAAAATTAAATTCACCCATTGTTCTACCTGCTTTTATAAAATCGTATTTATTCTATAGACTAACTTTACGAAAGCTGACAACTTTGAATAATCAAAGGTGCCAGCTTTCATATAGTCATCCGGTAATAATCTTTGTGCTGTTTGTTTTTGAACAAACAATCTGTATTCTACATTTCAGTAGTTTCTAAATTACCTGCATTCTATGCTTCTGTATTCTGTGTATCTAAATTTTCAGCATTTGCATTGTTTTCTGTATTCTGTGTTTTAGAAGCTTCTGCCTTTTTCAGCTTCTTCTCTCTCGCACTGTTCAAAAATATCCATAAATTCCTTGCCTGTGATTGTTTCTTTTCGTATAAGAATTTTGCAATCTTGTCCATTACTTCTCTGTTATTTCTTATAATCTTCTTAGCTTCTTCGTATTTTTCTTTAAGAAGAATCTTAACCTCTTCTTCAATCTCTGTTGCTGTCTTGTCGCTACAGTTGAGTGTTGTTCTGTTGCCTAAGTATGGATTTTCAACCTGTTCAAGACTCATTAAGCCGAACTTTCTGACATACCATACTGTGCAATCATTGAGCGGGCTATCTTTGTAGCTTTTTCCATATCATTTGATGCACCTGTTGTCACTGAATCAAATACAATTTCTTCTGCTGCTCTACCTGCAAGGAATGTTACAAGTCTTGCATTTAATTCTTCTTTTGACAAGACCGCTTGTTGCCATTGCAATCTCATCAAAATCAACTGTATCGTCCATAAGCACATCCTTAGAATGTACCTTAAGAGTCTCAATTCTTCCCTTCTTATCAGGTCTGTCAACGGTAATTCTTCTGTCGAGACGACCTGGTCTAAGTAAAGCCTTATCAAGTACTTCCGGTCTGTTAGTTGCTGCCAGAATGAATATTCCCTTAGATGAATCAAAACCATCCATCTCTGCAAGTAACTGGTTCAATGTCTGCTCACGCTCGTCATTGCCACCGCCATACTTGGAATCTCTGCTCTTACCAATAGCATCAATCTCATCAATAAATATAATACATGGAGCCTGCTTAGTTGCTTCCTTGAACAAATCTCTTACTCGTGATGCACCAACACCAACGAACATCTCTACAAAATCAGAACCTGCAAGTGAGAAGAACGGTACATCTGCCTCACCGGCTACAGCCTTAGCAAGAAGCGTCTTACCTGTTCCCGGAGGTCCTACTAAAAGTGCACCCTTAGGAAGCTTTGCACCAATCTTGGCATATTTCTCAGGGTAATGTAAGAAATCAACAATCTCTGTAAGTGATTCCTTAGCTTCATCCTGACCTGCAACATCCTTGAATGTAACACCTGTCTTTTTCTGGACATATACTTTGGCGTTGCTCTTTCCAACGCCCATTCCGCCCATCATTCCACCATTCTTAGCAATTCTTCTATATACAAATGCAAAGATTATATATATGAATAAAAATGGCAGTACATATGCAAGCAGAAATTCTACAATTGAAGAACTCGAATCCGGAATATCCTTCAAACTCAATACCCTTTCTCTTAAGAAGTGGTACAAGAGTATCATCATTAACATACCCTGTATAATATGTGTATGAAACTCCTGCTATGCCAGACTGTTTCTCCTCTTCAACAGGTGTAATAAGAATTCTGTCCTGCTCTAATGCTACTTTCTTTACCTTATCTTCATCAATCATCTGCATGAACTGGTCGTAGCTTATCTCCTTGTAAGTTGCATTCCTAAACATATTGCTAAGAAGCGTAAGTCCGATAAATGTTACAACTGCCGCTATAATAATGAATATTATAAGGTTAACATTCTTTGGCTTCTTGTTATTATTGTTGTTATTATGATTATTGTTGCGGTTATCGTTATTATTATAACCATTGTCATAACCGTTGTTGTTATAATTATCCATACTCTTCTCCTGATATGATACTGTACTTATCTTAAGCATTTCCAAATAAGTCTGTTTTCATTATAAAGAAGGAAAAAATATAAATCAACCAAAATCTAAGTGTTTAATAAGATGTTTATATTTACTTTATATTCTTAGTTTTTTTCTTTAAACTATGGAAATTTGTAATACAGGGCTGTATAATATTGCATATTTTTTTGATTACACATTCAGATTGGAGGAAAAGATGGCTGTTAAATATGTATTTGTAACAGGTGGTGTTGTTTCCGGTTTAGGAAAAGGTATCACTGCCGCATCTTTAGGCAGACTGCTTAAAGCCCGTGGTTTTTCTGTAACCATGCAGAAGTTTGACCCTTATATTAATATTGATCCAGGTACTATGAACCCTATCCAGCACGGAGAAGTTTTCGTAACTGACGATGGTGCTGAGACAGACCTTGACCTTGGTCACTATGAAAGATTTATTGATGAGAGCCTTAATAAGAATTCTAATGTAACTACCGGTAAAGTATACTGGTCTGTATTACAGAAGGAACGCCGTGGAGATTTCGGTGGAGGCACAGTCCAGGTAATCCCTCATATTACTAATGAAATAAAGAGCCGTTTTTTCAGAGATTATTCAACTGATGAAACTAAGATTGCAATTATAGAAGTTGGTGGTACTGTTGGAGATATCGAGAGTCAGCCTTTCCTTGAGGCAATCAGACAGTTCCAGCATGAAGTCGGACATGAGAACGCAATTCTTATTCACGTAACACTTATTCCTTATCTTAAAGCATCTGGTGAGATGAAGACTAAGCCAACTCAGGCAAGTGTTAAGGAACTTCAGGGAATGGGAATCCGTCCGGATATTCTTGTGTGCCGTACCGAACATCCACTTGAGGCTGGTATCAAGGATAAGATAGCACTTTTCTGTAATGTACCTAAGTCTCATGTACTTCAGAACTTAGATGTTGAGATTCTTTATGATGCACCTCTTGCGATGGAAGAAGAACATCTTGCACAGGTAGCATGTGAATGTTTACACCTTGACTGTCCAGAACCAGACCTTGATGAATGGAGAGCGATGTGCAAGGCCTGGAAGAATCCTACTAAGAAGGTAACTGTTGCATTAGTCGGTAAATATATCCAGCTTCATGATGCTTATATCAGTGTTGTAGAAGCATTAAAGCATGGTGGTGTATATAATTCATGTGATGTAACTATCAAATGGATTGATTCAGAAACTGTAACTCCTGAAACTGCTGATGAGCTTCTCTCTGACGTATCTGGCATATTAGTTCCAGGTGGATTCGGTGACAGAGGTACAGAAGGAAAGATTGAAGCTATCCGTTATGCCAGAGAACATAATATTCCATTCTTAGGATTGTGTCTGGGAATGCAGCTTTCAATTGTTGAATTTGCAAGAAATGTTATAGGATATGACGACGCACACAGTGTTGAACTTAATCCTAACACAACTCACCCTGTTATACATCTTATGTATGGTAATGGTATTCTGAGGTGATTTGTTCAAGGGAACAGAAACACCTCCTTTTATGCCATCAACATATCTCTTTGCATCCATTCTGGATTTTATATTCATCTCAACACGTATTACTCCATAAAGCTTGTGGTATACGAATACATCTTCCACTTTACCACCGCAATCTACTATAAGATTTAATTCATCAAGCATCTTTTTCGGCACTGTGTTTTACCTTAAAAACTCTCTGAATGTTTCCTTTGTCCAGAAGTACATAGCCTTTGTGTGTTGATATTATATCGTGATTTTTTGCGCGAAGTAATGCTATATCCTGAACGATAACCTGGCGGCTTACCTGAAACTTTGTGGCAAGTTTTGTTCCTGATACTGCACTTTCACTTTCCTGTAAAATTTTTAATAGATTCTCTCTTCTCTTTTCTCCGCCCATTTCTCACCTCTATTAAATACGATGAAGATTCTTTAATGAGATATCCATAATAGGTGCAGAATGTGTTAAGCACCACTTGAAATATAATCAACTCCCAAATCTACTAATTTAGAAATATTTTCCTTAGTTACATTTCCTGATACTTCAATTTCAGCTCTTCCATCAATTATTTCAATAGCTTCCTTCATTACATCATGGTCCATATTGTCTAACATGATTATGTCGGCACCGGCTTCAACTGCCTGACGAACCATATCTAAGCTTTCAACTTCCACTTCAATCTTTCTTACGAAAGGAGCATATTCCTTAGCCATCTGGATAGCTTTTTTTCAACGCTACCTGCTGCACCGATATGATTGTCTTTTCAGCAAAAATACCGTCTGAAAGGTTGTATCTGTGGTTATTTCCACCGCCAACTCTAACAGAATATTTTTCGAAAATACGATTATTAAGGTGAAGTCTTTCTTGTATCAAGAAGCTTGATGCCTTGTTGCCTTCTAATAATTTTGCGGCAATTGATTTAGTATATGTGGCAATTCCACTCATTCTCTGAAGATAATTAAGTCCGGTTCTTTCACCAACTAAAAAAGAATTCTGATGTCACCTTTTACAGTTCCCATAAGCTGACCTTTTTTTAACCTGGTCACCATCTTTAACTAACAAATTAACTTCTACATTTTCATCTAATAACTGAAAAGCTCTTGCAAAAACCTGAAGTCCGCAGATAACTCCGTCTTCTTTACAAATAAGGTCTACCTGTCCCATACAAGCCTCTCTCATAACTGAATTAGTTGTTACGTCCTCGCTTGTTACGTCTTCCTTTAATGCACTTAAAATAAGTGGATCTACTGATAATTTTAATGTTATTGGATCAAACATTTTATATTTTTCCTCCCAGTTTTTATGTTAAATTTCGATTAGTTTTCTAAATAATTTTTATGTTTTTCAAATAATTTATCAACTTTTCAAATAATTTATCGGTGTTTTTCAAATAATCTTTCGATTTTTTAAGCATTGTGAAGATTAATTTTCCTGTTTTTCTTCATCATTCATTTTTGCATTTTCTTTATCGATTTCATCTCTAATTAACTGCTTGTATTCTTTTTCAAGCTTCTTCTTGTCTTCATATGGTGTGAAATCAACATTGTCAAAGCTTTTTGTTTTGGTCTTATCAAACTCTGCTGTCATTTCTTTTGCAGCTCTCTTAGCAAAAACCATGCTTTCAATAATGAGTTGCTGGCAAGTCTGTTCTTTCCGTGAACTCCGTTGCAGGCTGTTTCCCCAATTGCATAAAGCTGATCCATTGAAGTCTTACTCTGAAGATTTACTTTTATTCCACCCATAAAATAATGCTGAGCAGGAACAACAGGTATCATTTCATCAGGCACATTATAGCCGTGTTCTTTACAATGTTCAACAATATTAGGGAAGTGTTCCTTCAACTGTTCAGGATCAATAGTCTTCATTGAAAGCCATACATGTTCGCTGCCTTCTCTCTTCATTTCCTTTCTGATATTTCCTGTAAGAATATCTCTTGGAAGAAGTTCCTCTGTAAATCTTTCCTTACTATTGTTATATAACTTGGCACCTTCACCTCTTACAGACTCGGAAATCAGAAAACTTCTGTCCTCTTCTTTTTTTCTGAATAAAAAGTTGTTGGGTGAATCTGCACATAGTTTACATTCTTTAATTCTACACCATGTTTAATTGCAACTGCAATACCATCACCTGTTAAATGTCTGTAATTAGTTGAATATCTGTAAATACCTCCGATTCCACCACAAGCCAAAACTGTATAATTAGCAGTTATTGTATCAAGTGAACCGTCATCCTTTCTTACAACAACACCATAGCAGCAATTGTCCTTAGTTAACAAATCGACCATTGTCCAGTGTTCCTTAATTGTAAGATTATCAAGTTTCTTGCACTGTTCGTATAAATGGCTTGTAATCTCCTTGCCTGTAATGTCCTCGTGATAAACGATTCTGTTTCTGGCATGGGCGCCCTCTCTTGTATAGGCAAGATTTCCATCTTCATCTCTCTGAAAATCAACCCCATAACTTAAAAGGTCTTTCACCAAATCAGGTGATTCCTTTATCATAGTTTCTACTGCTGCAGTATCATTTTCAAAATGGCCTGCTTTCATTGTATCATAAAAATAACTGTCAAAATCATCAGGATCTTTAAGCATACACATTCCACCCTGTGCTAAATAGGAGTCACTATGTTCTACTATATCCTTTGTTATCATTAAATATATTTTTGTCCTTCGGCAAATTAAGTGCGCAATATAAACCTGCGCAACCACTGCCTACTATCAAAACATCTGTTTGCATTTCTTCCTCCTAATGTGCTATATGGACTTAAATTGCCATATTTTTTTCTACATTGCCACTTAGTATAGCACAAACATATAGAACTGACAAGACAGTTGTAAATACATATGAAGAAAATCTGTAAAGTTCTGTCATTACAGATGATTTTTTCAAAAAAAAAAACGGATGCTCAACTGAAACATCCGCTCTTTAAAAAATTCTTATTTATCTGGAAACACCCGGCTTTGACATTAACGCTTCCTGCCTACTTCAACGCTGCAAGTGCCTTAACAACTAACTCCCATGTACGCTGTGTTGATGAAATACTTAATTCTTCATTTGTTGTATGGATATTATTCATCTGTGGTCCAAATGATACAGCATCAAGTCCAGGTAGCTTAGATGCAAAAGATTCCACACTCAAGTCCTGCGTGAATTCCTTCTACAACAGGTTCTTCACCATTATATAAATCCTTGTAAGCATCAACCATTACCTTACGTAATCTTGAATCTGCCTTATATTCCCATCCAGGGTAAGGTCCTACTATTTCTACGCTTCCTCCAAAGATTTCTGTAAGAGATTTTAATTTTTCAATTAAGTACTGCTTTTCTGTTTCGCTTGAACTTCTAACTGCAAATGTCATTTTAACTTCTAACATTTCAGTTCTTAAAATTCCCATATTAAGTGATGTCTGTACTAAACCGTCAATTTCAGGATTCATTCTCTGAACTCCATTAGGCATATTAACCATTGCAATAATTGTTGCAAGTGTAGCTGCATCTGTAAAGGCATCAACCATATCTGGTTTTCTTACATTTAAAGTTAAGTTAGCATCAGGATCTGTAACCCTGTACTCTTCCTTAATTTCTGCAAAAGTATCTTCGATAATCTGTTTTTAGCCTTATCTACTGAGTCAGGAAGTACAACAATTGCTGCTTCACTTAATTTTGCTATAGCATTGTCTTTTTCACCACCGTTAACAGAAACTAATCTCATACCAACATTCTGGAATACGTTAAGAAGAACTCTTGCCATTGCACAGTTTGAATTTGCGCGTTCCTTAATAATTTCAACACCTGAATGTCCACCTGTGAAACCGTGTAATTTAATCTCGATTACAGGAGCGTTAACAAGATCTCTCTTGTATGGGAACTTACATATTACTGATGCACCGCCGGCACAACTTACTGTAAACACGCCTTCATCTTCTGAATCCATATTCATAAAAAGACGTCCTTTAAGGTCTGAAACATCAATTGATGCTGCACCAAGCATACCAATTTCTTCATTTACTGTAAAAATAGCTTCGATTGGTGGATGAGCCATTTCTTCATCATCCAAAACTGCCAATGTATAAGCTACTGCAATTTCCGTCATCTCCACCAAAGAGATGTTCCCTTTAGCTGAAATGAAATCTCCGTTAATTTCTAAGTCTAATCCTTCTTTTTCCATATCTTTCTTGCAATCAGCTTCTGAACTGCAACCATATCCATATGTCCCTGAAGAATTACAGGTTCTGAATCTTCGTATCCCTTAGATCCGTCTTTCCAAATAATTACATTTAAATCATCATCCTGTCTATATTTTAAATTATGTGCTTTTTTTGCAAAATCTACAAGATAATCACTTATCTGTTTTACATTATTTGAACCATGAGGAATTGAACAAATCTCCTCAAAATACTTAAACACTTTGTTTGGTTCTAACTCTGATAATACTGCCATAATGTCCTCCTTATTTTTTGTGCCATTTATAACGGCTACCTTCTTTTTCAATCTGGTTAGTCTTTAGCATATATTCTATAAGCTT
>VOFC01003646.1_pt1 | contig 31386 bp, 43 predicted proteins | sample 5384161 | NCBI WGS metagenome assembly VOFC01 (sample SAMN12384722, study PRJNA508395) | human gut metagenome | isolation source: healthy gut B | host: Homo sapiens
GTTTTACCAATCTGTGCTCCATAGTTATTATCAAGTCCTTCCTGAGCAATCGCAGAATTCAGTTTAATCTGTCGATCAATGATCGGCTGCACATCTTCCATACGAACCTGATCCGCAAAATCAAGGATATCTTTAACCGTAAGTTTTGATTTATCTACGGTAGTCTTAACCTCTGATTTATAAGGATTATCCAACAGCACTTCACCATCCTTTTCAATTCTTGTAATATTCGTGTGCTGATGTTCGATTGTTACAGAAGCAAAATGCTCTCCTTTTCTTACTTTAGCTGTAATATAGAGGTTATCAACTCCTTCAACTAAAGAACAGGAACAGATTTTCTGATTGATCAGTTCTTTCGTTTTCGCAATATCTTCACAAGTCACTTCACTCAACACTTCCAGTGCCTTATCCGCATTTCCCCCTACGATACCAAGAACTGCTGCCACTTCCATTCCTTCATTCCTCCGGAATTCGGAACTGTAACGCCCTTAACATTCTTGATAATATTTCCACTGAGTTCCATTTCTACAGAATCCGGAAATTCTCCAAGAATCTGACGTGCTTTTGCCGCTGTATAGGCAATTGCGATCGGTTCTGTACATCCAAGAGCAGGTACCAGTTCCTGCCTTAGGATATTCAGATAGTTTTCGTATAATATAGAGTCCATTTAAAAGGTGCTCCTTTCTCAAAATAACGTAAAATATATATGAAACAAGTATATACTTTTTTGAGAAAATAAAACAATCATTTACGGATAGAATCACATTTGTGAAGAATTGCTATATATAAAAAATAAGAGTAGATATCTTCTCTCAAGACATCTACCCTTATTTTTTTTATTGTTTATCTGATTTGATTTTTCTGTATATTCCATGGCTTACAATCTTCCGCCCCATCCGTAAGTATTACCCATTAATTTTACATAACTTTCAAGTGCTTCTTCAAACCATTTTGCTAATTTTCTCATAATTTTCTTTCTCCTTTTTTTTTTTTTCTAGTGCTTATCGAAAATACATTCCGTTCATCTGTCCGAAGAACTTGATATCTTCTTCATAAATCTCATGCAGCCATCTTTTAATTCTCTTCATCATCTCTAAACACCTCCTTTTCGTTTACAATTGCATTATAGGCGAAAAGAAGATGCATTTCTTGCCAAATCCAGATGAAAAGTAGCCAAAATCTGCAAATATATCATATATTAAATGTTTTTCTTGATTTTTTAAGACATTTTCCAGTAAGTTATGTATCTCACATAAAGAAGGGGCTGTCGGTAAATAACGTTTTTTAAAGCTGACAGCACCAAACAAAAATATCCTGACAGTTACAAGGCTTTCTGGCTCTGCAACTTGTTCAGGATATTTTTATTTTGATAAATACTTTCTGTTTTTGGCCGCAAAAAATCCTTGTTTGGACTTTTTATTATCAATTTATTTATTCTCTGCATTTATTTTCTTGTAAAATGCTTTGTCTGTATAAATCTCATCCTTAAACGGATTCAACTTATTCTTGCGGATTACGCTGAACTGGTAAATAACTGCTGCCGCATTCACAACTAAAGAAAGAAAGCTTACAGCAAAGAATGCCTTCGGATTATGTGTTGTCGGAACAGGCGCCAGTCTGTCTGCAAACTGTGGAACTGTCATGATAAACATAATCCAAAGTGCCAGTGTGTGTGCTCTATGCTGTAACCAGCATCCTTTCTTGATAAAGAATGCAGGGATAGTACAGGATAACAGCAGAATCACACCACAGTATACAGAATGGTCTGAAATACAGTTATATGTATATGCAAAGTTCCAAAGATCATATCCAAGGATATAGATCCAGTCCATATCCGGCCACATCATATCTTTACTCTTTTCTTTGGAAATGTAAATACCTGTCCACCCGCAGATCAGCAGGATGTTTAAAATACCTGCAATTCCATTCATGATATTCCACGGTCCTGACATAACCCAGAGATTGTTTACCTTCTCGCCTGCAAATGCATGGAAGCTGTATGCCTCGAAATCACGGAAAACTGCCTCACAAATATTGATTGCAAGAATCAGTGGCGGGAAGCAGATTACCCATTTATGCTTTGTCGCATTCGGAATATAACGCATCAGCATGAAACCAACACAACCTGCAAGTGCAGAGTAAGTCTTTGCCCAGTTGAACCAGTTTCCGGTTCCGTACTCATTTCCCGGCGCACAGGTTGTCGGCCATACAAAGATTGTCAGCACAACCGGAACAATCACAAACAGTAAGATTCCACCCCATTTTGTTTCACGTCCTAATTCATTCAGTGCGATCAGGACTACGAGGATAAAGAACATAATTCCCCAGGTTTTTAAGTCAGGTACATTATAAAGTATTCCCATTTACTTTTTTCCCCTTGTTTCCTTTTTAAAATTTTCAAAATTTCTTAGCGGATACGCTTGCATTTTTTAAGACTGGACCGACGACGAAATGCGTAGCATTTTGGAGGTTGGCTCTGAACAGTTACTTTAATTTCTTTCAAATTTATTTCTTCTTAAATTTTAGTTTGATGGACTGTTTTACCATGTTCGGAAGAACAAATTTCAGACGATCCTCGTAAGGAACCATTCTGCTACATTCCGGAAGTTCTCTATGTAACTTGATTGCATCAAACTCACATTTTGTTGTACAAAGTCCGCAGCCGATACATTTATTCGGATCAACAACAGATGCTCCACATCCAAGACAACGTGCTGTCCCTGCTTTTACCTGCTCTTCTGTAAATACAAGTTTTGCATCACGGAAAGAGTGTTTTGTATCGATGGAATCATTATGTCCAGGAATCTGACGACTGGAGTTGTCATAATTTTCCACTTTGATATCGTTTTTGTTTAACTCGATGAAATCATTTCTATTACGTCCGATCGTAAGGCTGGAATGTGGCTGTACAAAACGATGGATGGAGATTGCACCCTGTTTTCCGGCTGCAATCGCATCAATTGCAAATTTAGGACCTGTATAAACATCTCCTCCAACGAAGATATCAGGTTCTGCTGTCTGGTAAGTAAGCGCATCTGCAACCGCTCCGTTGCCACGTCCAAGTTCCACTTTGCTTCCCTTTAATAAGTCGCCCCATACGATTGCCTGACCTACAGAGAAGAATACATGTTTACATTCCACTGTCATAAGCTCACTCTCATCATATGTCGGATTGAATCTTCCTTCTGCATCAAATACAGAAAGACATTTCTTTAATACAACACCGCGGACCTCACCATTCTCGTCTACGAGAACTTCTTTTGGTCCCCATCCCGGATTTACAACGATTCCCTCGGACTCTGCTTCTTCGATCTCCTCCACAGAAGCCGGCATTGTCTCTCTGGATTCCAGACAGAACATGTTTACTTTTGTATCGTCACTTGCACATCTCTTGGAATCTCTTGCAACGTCGATTGCAACGTTACCGCCACCGATCACAACGACATCACCTTTGATGTCATATTTCTCATTTGCATTGACTTCTTTTAAGAGGTCAACTGCAGAAGAACATCCTTTTGCAGTATCGTTTGGAATTCCAGGAAGTCTTCCACCCTGGCATCCGATCGCAATGTAGAATGCTTTGTATCCCTGCGCACGGAGTTCATCTAATGTAATGTCTTTTCCGACTTCCACTCCGGTTTTGATCTCAACACCCATCTCTTTGATGACATCGATTTCTGCCTGCACAACATCTTTCTCTAACTTGAATGATGGGATACCGTATACCAGCATACCGCCGGCACGCTCATTTTTCTCGAAAATAGTAGGTTTGTAACCTTTTTCAGCCAGATAGAATGCACAGGATAAACCAGCAGGACCACCACCGATGATTGCGATCTTCTCTTCAAAATATCCTTTTGTTGCCGGAACGACTTTCTTTGGAATGTAACGTGTCTCAGCTTTCAGATCCTGGGCTGCAATAAATTTCTTTACCTCATCGATCGCAATTGCCTGATCGATGGTTCCTCTGGTACATGCATCCTCACAGCGGCGGTTACAAATATGTCCACAGACTGCCGGAAGCGGATTGTTTTTCTTGATCAGCGCCAACGCATCTCTGTATCTTCCCTGCGCTGCCATCTTTAAATAACCCTGGACTGCAATGTGCGCCGGACAGGCTGTCTTACAAGGAGCTGTACCTGTGTCATAGCAGTTGATGCGGTTGTTATCACGGTAGTTCTCATCCCACATCTCCGGTCCCCATTTTTTCTCTGTAGGAAGAACATGCTTCGGATACTCTACCTGAGAACCATCCTTCTTACAAAGCTTCTGACCAAGCTTAACAGCACCTGCAGGACAGTATTCCACACATCGTCCGCAGGCTACGCAGTTCTCTGTCTCAACCTTAGCAACATAGGCAGAGCGGGACATATTCGGTGTATTAAATAACTGTGAAGTACGGAGTGCATAGCAGACATTCACATTGCAGTTACAAATCGCAAAAATCTTATCTTTTCCATCGATATTCGTAATCTGATGTACAAAACCATTGTCCTCTGCCTGTTTCAGAATCTCTAACGCACGTTCCTTTGTAATATAGTGTCCACCTTTATTTGTCTCAACGATATAATCTGCCATATCGCCCACCGCAATACACCATTCTTCCGGATCATCCGCACATCCCTCATCGAATGTTTTACGAGATCTTCTACAAGAACATGGACTCGCTGCATATTTTCCCTCATACTTTTCAAGCCAATGTGAAATGTGCTCGATCGGCAGAGACTGATTCTCTGTTGAAATTGCCTTCTCCACAGGGATAACATGCATTCCAACACCGCCCTCAGGCATAAATGGTGCAAGTCCTTCTAATGCAATACGACTCATTCTCTCAAAGAAAATTCCAAGCTCCGGATGCTTCTCTAACATCTTCGCATTCATACAAGAGAACTCTGCACTTCCAGGCACGAAGATTGGCAGTACATACTGCTTCTCATGCTGTGGATTTTCCCAGTTATACTCCACCAGCGCAACCTCTGCCATTTCCTCTAACTGCTTCTCCAGATAACCTCTGTCCTTGCCTGTCACCTTCACCATCTGATCTAAAGTTTTCGGCTGGCGCACCCCCATCTTCAATGCGATCTCAGCCTGCTCATCCGTACACAAAAGTGCCAGTCCCCAATACTCCGGATCGTACTTTGTCATCTTCTCTAATCCGAGCTTTTTTCTTTGCACGCCCTGTCATCATCTTGGCAAGTTTTAAGATTGGTTCACGTTCTTTTTCGTTCTCAATATAGTCCGGATACCAGCCTTTAAATTTGTCTGTCATATTCCCTCTCCTTTTTCATAAATCTTTTCATAAATTATAATAATTTCCTATAAGACCAACATAACACTCGTTATGTGCTTTGTCAAACAAATATCGATGTTACATTTATCTTTTTTTTTATGCTATAATCATGTTACTGTTCACTCCCGTGTCAACCACACTGCCAAGAGACACGGATGATGCAGATTTTGTGAGTAATAACACAAATTCATTTCGAGGTGTAAAGAACATGAATGAACAAAAAAAGTCAACCAAAACACAGATCAAACAAGCTGCGATCCGACAGATTGAAAAGTTCGGAATTGATAAGACAAGTATGCGTTCGATTGCTGCCGAAGCCAATATGACAACCGGCGCGATTTATTATTACTATAAGAATAAACAGGATTTATTTGATGAGATTGTCACTGATTCGATTCATTTTGCACATCGTATTTTTCATGAAAATGAGAACGAAAAAATCACCGTAGATTCTCTCTTTTCTGATGTAGAAAAAGAAGTTCGGATTCGTTTCAAGCGTCTTCAGGAAGAAAAGCTATACTTACTTCTATTATCAGATGCAATGAAATGTGATTCAGAATTTTCCCAGAAATATACCTCCGGATTGAAGTCGATCCTGGATCAGGCTGCTACGCTTTTTGCTTCTGCATTTGCACTTGATGATCGTAAGCTTGCAGAACAATTCGCTTCTATCTTTATGGCTACACTTGATGGATTCGCGATTCAACAGGTACTTCATGCGATTCCAAAAGATGATACTTCTTATGCAGATACGATTCTTGATTTCTTCACAACCTGCGTTCCGTATTATATTGAGAAACATAGGGAGTCTTGATAGGAGCAGTAAAGCCGATACAGGAAATGAATCCTGCACCGGCTTTATTTTCTTCTATCCCTTTCTTTTTCACGATAAAAATTAGCTTTGCTCTTATACATTCTTTTGTCTGCAGCTTTCGCAATATCATACACGCTGTTCCATTTCTCTTCTGAACTGAACACATATCCATATGATACAGTCATTGAATCTACATATTTCTTGTCTACCTGTTCAGACGATATCCCGATTGCATCAAGTTTCTCTCCTCGTATTTCCATCAACACGGTTCATTTCCAAATAGATGAAAAACGGTTGAGAATTTGTAGGTTCTATGATAAGATATTAACTGTGTCTGGAATACAGATACAATTGTTCCCTTAGTTAAATGGATATAACGAGGTCCTCCTAAGACTTTATTGTAGGTTCGATTCCTACAGGGAACGCTTGATAAGAGGCGGAAATGATTAGCTGATTAGCAAAATCGTTATCCGCTTTTTTTTTTTTTTCGAAAAATAATTGCTTTGAAAATCAGCTGTTTCTGCTAACAAATCCATAAAAATGTTAGCTGACAGCTAATAAAAAAAGCAGTCTTTTGCTAACAAGAAAAATTTATAGTCCTGCTAACATTTGGGAAAGTGGTCTTATTAACCAAAGAAAAGGGATGTAAAATAGAGAAAAGTAAAGTAAATTCACTCATCCGATTTGAATCTTGCAAACATCGATTAGCTGAAATCTATATTTAAGAGTTAGCCCTGCTAACGAACGAATGGCATGCCCGTTCAGACTAGATTTATAAAAAATTCTAGTTTGGACGGGTTTTTTATCGTCCTAAGATAAGGAGGTAAATCATGCAGAAAGTAAAAGAAAAAAGTAATTGGAAAGGCGAAACCATAGTAGAAATTGAAATAGAACGACTCAAAGCATTTCGTAATCACCCATTCCAGGTAAGGGATGATGACGATCTGGAAAAGCTGAAAGAAAGTATCAAAATGTACGGAATTTTAACACCACTACTTGTCAGACCAATCAAAGATGGTACTTATGAAATCATTTCCGGGCATCGAAGAAAAAAGAGCTGCTGCGCTTTTGGGATATAGAAAAATACCGGTACTGATCCAGCCTATGAGCTATGAAGATGCGGTTGTAAAAATGGTTGATACAAATTTGCACCGGGAACATATCTCTTTCAGCGAGAAAGCTTTTTGCTTACAGAATGAAAAATGAAGCACTGAAACAAAAAGTAGGCCGGAAAAAGGGACAAAGTGGCCAACAAAAGAAAGGCAAGAAGACAATTGAATTAATTGGAGAAGAATTTGGTGACAGCCCAAAGCAAGTTCAGAGATATATCGCAGTAACAAGCTGATTCCTGAATTGCTTCAAAAGCTCGATCAGGGAGAAATCTCATTCAATCCTGCTGTAGAAATCTCTGCATTAACAATAAAATGAAACTTGAGGCAATGAAACATCAGGGAGCTCGGACAGATTTAACTTCGGGACAAAATGTCCCAAAGTTCAAAAAGAACGACTGAAATAATTGCACATGGAACAGGTGAAAGTTCTAAACAAGTCCAAAGATACATCCGATTGACAGAACTTATCCCGGATTTACTCGAATTAGTAGATAAGAAGAAACTACCATTCACCGTAGCTGTAGAAATCTCTTACATAGATAAAAAAATTCAGCAATGGCTTTACGAATATATTCGAGACAATGGATTCATCAAACCAAAGCAGATTTCTGCACTAAGAGAACATTTAAAAATAGAAAAAATAAATCAACAACAAATGATTACTCTTCTAAACGAAAATATGCCCGGGAGAAAATCCGTAAGAAAAAGTAACTCTATCGGAAGACAGATTATCGAAATATTTTCCACCATTCTATTCGCAGGATGATATGGAAAAGGTTTTAATTCAGTTACTTGAAATTTGGAAACAAAATCAAACACAAGATGATGAATGATACAAAGAAGCAGATGCTAAGAAGTTTGATTTGTAAACTTCTTAGCAGTAAACACAAAACCAAAAGGGGGAATTCCATGGAACAGAAAGCAACATTCCGGTATTTCTATGGCGAAGAAGCTGATATGCATAGCTTTTACCGGATACCAAAATTATTATTTACAAATGACTATTTTAAAGCCTTGAGCAATGATGCAAAAATTCTTTATGGCTTGATGCTGGATCGAATGTCCTTATCCGTAAAAAATCAGTGGTTTGACGAGGAAAATAAGGCTTATATCTACTTCTCTGTAGAGGATATTATGGAGCTGTTGAACTGTGGTAAAAATAAAGCAGTGAAAATCATGCAAGAGCTTGATGATGAAACCGGAATAGGGCTTATTGAGAAAAAACGTCAGGGATTTGGTAAGGCAAATATTATCTACGTAAAGAATTTTGTTATAGAGGATATTGTTGAAGAAAAAGCCTTTACAGGAGTTTACAAATCAAACTTCTGGGGATAAAGTAGAAGATACAGAAGTTTACAAATCAAACTTCATGAAGTTTACAAACCAAACTTCTAGAATCCCGAAAAAAACAAACCTCTAGAAGTTTACTTTTCAAACCCTAATAATAATAAATATAATAATACTTACAAGAATAATACAGAATCTAATCTTATCCCATCTGTGACTCAAGAATCAGAAGATGATACGATCAGATGTGATGAGATGGAACAGTACTGTATCTTGGCAGAGACAGTCAAACAAAATATCGATTATGATGTTCTTTTGCAGAGTTACCCGAACGAAGGACAGCTTGTACAGGGAATCTATGAGTTGATTGTTGAGACTGTGGCATACACTGGAAAAAGTTAGTGATTGCCAGTAATGAACTACCAGCAGAATTTGTTAAAAACCGATTCATGAAACTAAACTTCATGCATATCCAGTATGTAATTTCCAGCATGAAGAAAAAATACAACCGAAATCAAGAACGATTGTTAAGACTTTGGTATCACTATATGAGATTGTACACGGAATAGTATACTTGTTTGTAATCATCTTTAGCATTCTTCTCATAGCTGTTTATGGCGACTGGCTTCAGACAGGAATACTAGCTGTAATCGGCTTCACAAGCTTCTTACTATTAGCAGTAGGCGTCTTGGGAGAAGTGATGTTAGAATCGATAATAAAGCTGATTTGGAGCTTTTAATAGCATCTAGGAGAAAATTTGCTTTTATAACTAAAATTATAGGATTGGGAAAATAATATTGATTGAAAAGAAGTTTTATGTTTACTAATTTGGAGGTATGGACATGTTTACAACAAACTCAGGACGTTTTATTTCATACTATGGAAGAGAACATACATTAGATATCCAAAGGCAGGATGGAAATAATCCCACCATAAGCACAATTGATCAGCTATTTAATGTTTTATTAAATGTTTGGTGTAAAGAAACAGCTTACCCAAGTTGTCAAAAAGATTATGATTATGATAATGACCCTACATATGGACAATGTGCAATAACTGCAACACTCGTTTATGATCTATTTGGCGGCACGATTCACAAATTAAAAGTTGATGGTGGAGGAACACATTACTTCAATAAAATCAATGGCCACTATGAAGAATTTATTGAAACCGTCAATACAAAAACCGGATGCTCAATTCCATTATCGATGCATTTTTCATTACACTGCTTCGCAATCATGGTGCAAATGTTATCGTTCCGTCACTAGCTGAAGATGACCAGAATGAAAACCTGATATTCATCTTGAAATATATACAGGAGCATTTCGCTACAGTTACTTTGAAAGAATTGTCCTCTTTCTTCAATTACAGCGAACGACAATTACAAAGGATTATCAAATCCAGCACCGGTATGAGTTTCAGCGAAAATATCCAGCAATTACGTATGAACCAGACTACCCGCCTGCTTACTAATCCAGATATTTCCATCGCGGTTATTTCCGAGGAATTAGGGTATTCAGATATCGGTAATTTCAGACAAGCGTTTAAGAAGTGTTTTGGGATGACCCCATTGGAATATCACAATAAAACCAGATAGGACCAAATAGGGACGGAGTTTAACAATCCTGCCAAACAGTATGGCAGTGTTCTTTTACGGAAAACTGACCGTCTTTTTGCCGTGCGATTCCTACCGGCCATTCAGCGAAAAGACATTGACCAAATTCTATGCATTCCTTCAATTTCATCAGTTGTATGCATATATAAGCTTCCCATATGAGAATATTACAGAAAATCACATTTATTACAAACAGGCTGCTTTTTTGTCCTCTTTTTATTCAGAGCACACTTTGATTCCAGAGGATTATATCGTCTATTACCGGAATCATTTTCTGCAACATACATTCTCGCTATGTAAAGACTTTACGACTTTGAAATCAACCATTCATCCAGATATCTATAAAATCATCCGCCATGATCAGGAGCAGAACACGGATTATGCCAATACACTTCGGTCTTATCTGATGAACGGATGGAATGCTGTACGCACCGCGAATGAACTACATATTCATAAAAGTACCTTCTTTTACCGGCTTAATAAAATGGAAGAACTGTTTGATTTGGATATTACGCAGGAAGAAACGATGGTTGCGTATGAGTATTCTTTTTTTATATTGATTGAATATCTGAGGAAAATTAAATTATAAAAATATAAGGAGAGACCAACAACGCAGTCTCTCCCTTTATTTTTAGCATGCTCTTCTCACATTCTCACTATTTCATTTGTCTACAATATCCACCAGCTCCGAAAATGTTTTTAAAGACTCATCGGCATTTATACTTTTTGCTGCCTCTCAATTCCAGCTGCGTACATGCCACCCTTTTTGCAGCTTCGATTCCTGCTTCCGCATCTTCCACAACCATACACGCTTTTGGCGGTAATCCCAAATACTCTGCCGCTTTTAAGAATACCTCCGGATCTGGTTTTGACTTTGTAATATTATTTCCGTCCGAAATTGCATCAAAAGCATCTTTCAATTCTACCTTTTCCAGAATAAATTTTGCATTCTTACTGGATGATCCAATCGCTAATTTATATCCTTTTTCTCGAAGTTTTGTCAATGTATCTCTTACTTCTTTTGTCACATCGTCTGGTGTCATTGACTCTAGTAACGTCCTGTAAATTTCGTTTTTCTTTTCAGCCAGTTTTTCCTTTTCACGTAAACTTAAGTCTATTCCTTCGTAACGTTCCAGAATAATTTCCAGCGAGTCCATACGGCTTACACCTCTAAGCCGATGATTAATCGTCTCATCAAAATATACCCCAAGTTCGTCTGCCATAGTTTTCCATGCCTGATAATGAAATTTATCTGTAAATACAAGAACCCCATCCAGGTCAAAAATCAATCCTTTTATCTTCACTTCTTCCGCCTCCAAATCAGATATAATCCTTTCCGCATAACGCATCCACAGGGCTTACCCCACAAAATTCTGAACGCCCCATAATTTTTTTCCATCGTTACCTGAATAAACTCCGGATTTCCACTGTAACTGTTAATATAAGTATCTATCATTGGTGCATCAAATAAATGAAACGGATATGCTGTTGAAATCATCATTGTCGGGATTTCTGATACAAACCATGGAGCATCATCTCCCAAGCCAAAACAAACATTCCAATTCAGTCTCAAAGTTGTATTATTCGATGCATTTTCCATATTACAAATGTAAACATACAAATCATAATCCTGTTTCATTTCTTCCACACTGCGGTACATCTCATGCATCAATTTTCCTTTTTCCGGTGTCATTCTTTTCTGGCTCTATGAAATCTTCTACTGTAATTGCAGTACGCCGATCTCTTACCGTAACCTCAAACCCTTCTTTTTTTCAAACTGTGCTTTCCACTTCTGAACAAAAGGGCTATCCGATTCGAGTCTTTTTGAATTACATTCAGATACACTCTCTTATATTTTTTCGGAGAAATCGGAAGAAGATTCTGATTATCCCTGAACTAACGTAATTGCCTGATCTGCCACTTCTTTCGCCCATGTTTTATGTGTCTGGCACCCCACAATCTTTATTGCCTCTTCTCCTGGAACCAGTGTCTTAGTTCTCTTCTTCTCATGTAAATGTAAGGAAGCTTTTGTTGCAAGAATCCGGAAGTACAGCTTCGTCCAAACGTTCCTCGCTGACTTTTCCTTCTTTTACTGCCGTCAGTAAATATCCATAATCTTCTTCCAGACTCTTATTAAACAAAATCATATCGCATCCTGCTGCAATTGCCTGTGGAATTGCCTCGCATCTTTTCATTGCTGCTGTAAATCCTACCATCGGCGTTGCATCTGTACTGATCAAACCATTAAATCCCAGCTTACCTCTCAGCAATCCCGTTAAAAGTTCCGGTGATAGAGATGCCGGACGCAGCATCTCTTTTCTTGTTGCATTCGGATTGATTGCTTTTACATAAGCCGGCTGTGCAATATGACCTACCATCACAGTCTTTGCGCCTTTCTGAATCAAATTGCTATACACATAACCGAAAGTTTCATCCCATTTTTCTGTAGAAAATGAGTTTACACTGGTCAATATATGCTGGTCTCTTTCATCCACTCCATCACCTGGAAAGTGTTTGATTGCAACTGCTACGTCACACTCATCTGCTGCATCCAGATATCTTGATGCAAATGCCAACACTTTCTCTGGATCACTTCCAAATGTACGTACATTCGTAATTGGATTGTGGAAGTCATAATTAATGTCAACAATTGGTGCAAACGACCAGTTCAATCCAAGCGCAGCTCCTTCTTTGCATGCTGTAAGTCCCATACGATATCCATTTTCTGGATTATTTGTCGCTACAACCGCCATCGGCTTACCAAATGATGTTCCTTCCAGCGCAAGACCATCTCCGCCTGCTTCTGTATTTGCTGCCAACAGAAGTGGTATATCCGAAAATTCCTGAAGCATCCTGTGCGTCTGCTGAATATTTTTCGTAGTATCCGCACGATACATTAATCCTCCCACACCAATATCCTGTGTCAAATGCTTCAATAATTCTGGATCATTTCCTAATCCCATAGGACAGAATACCTGCCCACATTTCTGCTCCAGGCTCATCTTCTTCCATGTATCCAGTACCCACTCCTGTGCTTCTTCATCCAAAAAAAGAACGGATTTTCTTTCATATTTATTTTCGCCATATTCTATTCCTCTTTCATCTTAAAATATTTTCTCAAAAAATATGCCGATTCCACAGCTCCACGCATGACAATAACTATTCACAATCGTTCCTCCATACGGAGATTCATCAGCATTTTCTGGATTATATAACTCCCAGAATGTGTCCGCTCCCAGACGTACCATTCCGCCCCAATATATTTCCAGCTTTTGTAATGCCTTGTTCTTTTCTCCCACATGCAACAGAGCATCTATATAATTATGATACATATACGGAGTGACCATGCCTTCTGCATTATCCAGATTCTCTACCCGATCCATAAGCTGCTGTGCTGCTGAATCTTCCACTGCTTCTCCGAGTACCATCCAAACCTGTGATGCAACCGATACTTGCCTGTCTTTTCCACTGATATAACACTGTTTTCTTTATCCCACAGCCGTACATTTGCCGCATTTCTACATTCGCAATACAACTCTGCTAATTTTTCTTCTTCCAGAACCTCTCCCAATACTTGAGTGATTCGAATTGCTGCTGACAGAGCATATAACAGAATTCCCTGCGCTGAAGCCTGCTTATTCAGATTTAAATTCCAGTCAACAAAGCACCATCCCAAAACATCTGAATCTCGAACCAGATATTCTTCATCCAGATGCTCTTTTTGCAAGTTCAATCTGCCTTAATGCCGTTGGCCATAGCTCTTCTAGTGTCTCCCTGTCATTTGTCGCTTTATAATAATCCCAAAGAGTATTGATAAAAAATAAAGAGTAATCAAACATTTGTGTATCATCAACTTCCGGCTCAGGTTCTAAAAACAGACACGCGCCAACTTTTCCATCTTGCATAGGAAGAGCTGCAAATAAATACAGACATGCTTTCACCATATCATTTTTTTGATACGTCTCATAATTTGCCAACGCCTGCATTCTTAAATCTCCCATCCAAAGTCTTCGGTACTTTTCGATCCATCTTCAAACACCGTCTGCATACAATTATGAAGTGTACGACATGCAATCTGATCGAGTCTGGCAAGCTGTTTACTCTGTGCCTGAAATTCACATAATTCTTCATCATCTACAGAAGAAACTGCTATGCAAAAAGCATTTTCAACAACCAAATTAAATTTGCTGCTAAGATCAAGTATTTCAATCATTACGTAACGAAATGCATATCTTCTCGGAAGTTTTATTTCTGATGGTATCGTATCAATATGAATCTGCTCTTCTTCAATCCAGGATGAACAAATCCATCCCCTGTAATTTTTCGCATTCTCAAAAAAGCTCGACAGGATTTTCTGCGAAATGAATCCGCATCCATACCGGAGCGTCTGGATGACTTCCTGTATATCCCAATTTCAAGTGCAAATATCCCACCTGATGATTTCCAAAATCTAAATAAATTCTGCTTCCTTTATTCAATTGTTTGTCCGAATATGTTTCCGTTTTTTCGATTTTTATTTCACTGTCTTCTTTATATACTTCAACTGTCTGCGCTACCTCAACTTTTGTTTCTTTTAACGTAGGAAGGAGCCTTAATGCTTTATTTAAAAATTCTTGATTTTTCATGTCTGCTATCATTTCCTTATATTAGATTTGTTTAGAACAAAGAATGTGCTTTGGCATATTCTGGTGCCTGCAGCGGTCGCTTGCGACATCTACCTTGCACGCTGCAGTGCGCATCCTTATGGAGCGTTTATTATATATTAGGAAAGGACTTTCCTAATATATAATAAATGAAGCCCTAATGGTTGGTTCCAATAGGGCTTCAACGACTTTCTCAGTTTCTTCTTCCGAAGAAAATCTTCACCAATAATTTTTCATTATTCAGATAAATCAGAAAAACTACCAGTAATACCGCATTGATAATGGACTGCATGGACGCTGTCACCACATTGGATAAAACTGCGAATGTGGAATTCAGAAGAGACATACACACCGCTGCTAACAAAAATCCAACTTTCTCATTACTGTATCTGCTTATATAGGATCCAATAAACATTGGAAGAAATGCTGTAAACATGATTGCAATGGAACTGAAGTTCAATTGTCCACCATTAATTGTCGTATTTCTTGCGGCATTTAAAAAGCCGACTGTTCCCATCAACGCACCACAGATTGTGTAACAGATAAGTGTATTTGGAATTTCGCGAATTCCTGTATTAACAGCTACTTTTTGCCCATCTTTCAACGCCTTATAATCATACCCAAAACGTGTGTAATCAAAAATCACAATGCTTAGGATCAATACGACCACAATGATTGCAGCCGCATAGATCCATGTCCCTACGAACCCTGACATTGATGGATTCTGTACTTCTGCCATTACATACTTTCCATTTGTTATCGTATACATAATTCCTTCGTAGATCAATGTCACACCAAGCGATGTAATAATTGGAGGAATTCTAAGTAAAACATAAATTCCTCCGGATACCAACCCCAATACAGCTCCGGCTACGATCGTAACAAACAGCATCAACACTGCACTTCCTGCGTCTCCACCCAATACCGCATAGCTTAATTTTGCTCCGATAATGGATGCCAGAGCCGCCATAGACCCAAGGGAGAAATCGAATCTTCCACTGTTCAGATTGATTGACAAAGCAATCGTTGTGAGCATAACAATCGCTGTATAAACGACAAAATTATCGAAACTCTTCATATTTGTTATTATATTATTTCCATGTGCCATACAAATCATTTCAAGTATAAGAAATGTCAGCACTGGAATCACCATAGTTCCTGCTATTTTCTTAGGGGTACTCATGATTTACAGCCTCCACTTTTATTCCTATTTAGACTCAACCAATGTTTTTACATCATCAAAAGTCACATTTTCTCCAATGATATTATCCAACGTTTCTTTGTCATAAATTGGTGAATCACCATTGTCAGATACATAATATTTGTCAAAAGTCTCAACATCTGTTGCAACAAGATACTTCTGACTGATAGACGGTGCATTTCCATCCTCATCACGAATCACATTACCATCGATTGCATTCATAACAAGTGCAAAGACAGATTGATAGAAGAAGAATATTTTCCTGAAAGATATGTCAGTTTCCCTTCTTTCATTGCAGTTTCATTTGTCGCTGTAAAAGAATCGATATCTGAGAATGAAATTCCAGCTTCATTTAAAGACTGTGCGAAAAATGTAGTTGCCATACCAACAGAAATAAATGCATCCGGGGTTTTCTGAATTGCTGCATTTAACTCATCCGTTGTTGTATCCCCATATCCCTGAAGATATGCTACAACCTCAACATCTCCGGCAACTTTTGACAAATCTACTGTCTGATCCTGGAAAATCTGTCCTACAATTGCATCCATATCACTTGCTCCGCCATATGTACAACCCAAGCCTGCAAGAACTCCTGCAACTCGATAAACATGCATTGGATTTGGAACGAATGCCCCATAAAGTGCAACTTTAGAAACTCACTTCTTTATAGTAAGCTCCCATATCTTTTCCGGCTTCGAATTCAGTCTCGTTACTTTATTATACTTGTCCTACAAAATGTTCATATGTTTTATATGTCTCATACTGCTGGTCATCAAGCACTCCTGATGCAACCGCATAATATACCCCATATTTTTCGCAAGTTTCTATCTGCTGTGCACGATCACTGCTTGAGAAAGAAATAATCGCCTGACATCCCTGTGATGCGAATTTCTCAATTGCTGCCTTTTCATCTTCTGCTGCACTCTCAAGCGCATCTGTATAAGAAAATTCTACATCGTAATTATCTGCAATATAGTTCTCATAATAAGAACGAAAAATCCCTGCGCTTCTTCCCCCACTTACGTCTGCAACCAGGACTCCTATCTTTGCGCTTTCTTTTTTCTCCGACTTATCAGAACCAGTCTCCTTTTTTGCCCCACATCCTGCAAGCATAGACACTGCCATAGTTCCAACAATTAACATACTTACAAGTTTTTTTGTTCTTTGCTTCATCTTCTTTTCCTCCTTGAATCCTATCTTCTTTATACCGACTACACATCTAAAACCCGTTTCTTTTTTGTGTCGTCTTTCTCTAACGCGAATGCGTTAAATTCTTTGTTAAAAATTTTTATCTTGGTAACATTGCTGATCTATAATTCATACTTGTCACATATACAACGACCAGGAAAAATATCGCACTGATCAACTGTGTAATTCCATACGCCGCACTTCCATCAATCACGAGTTCCAGTATGTCGTTTAAAAGCATAAATGAAAATCCTCCGACCAATGCTGCATGAATTCTGGATCGGGCTCCACCTGATATTGGCATTCCACCGAATACAATCGCTATAAAAATATTCATTCCAATGCTTGATGCAGTCGTTGTCGTAACGGATGGCGTATAAATTAACGTCAACAATGCGCCAAGTCCTACACCAATTCCAGCCATAACAAAGGCAATAATCGTATATTTGTTATATTCAATTCCTGTTAACGCTGCACATATTGGATTGCCTCCTATAAATTTTTTGTCTTCTTCCTGCTTTTGTAAGATTAAATATAAAAGAAACAAATCACATAAAATACAACCAGCATTATGATTTTAAATACCATATTGTCATATGGTTTCACCACCACACTTGGGATACTGATGCCACCAAGTGCTCCACCTTTCGTTGTAATGATCTGTGCTGCACTGGCTGATAATACAGACATCATTGCAACAGTAGTGACAAATGCCGGTATATGGAATATTGATGCTAATACAGAGTTAAACAGTGAACAGGCAATTCCCACTACAAAAATCACCAAAATCATCAAAACAAACTTTTCTGTTTTGTTATATGTAACAACTCCCATCGTTGCCGCAAATAATGTTGCTGCACCAAGACTGATATCAAACGTTCCAAGTGTATAGATGAAAATTGCCCCGGTCGCTACTACTGCTAATACAACACCTTCATTAAAAAAACAATCTTCAGATACATATCCAATCGATATCCTTTCATTGTTACCACAGCCACAAATACAACAAACAAGACTGCTAAAGCTACAAAAGGAAGAACAGTGATAATAATCTGTGAGATTTTATGTTTATTTATCTCGTTTTTTCTTTTTTTTTTTCTGTACTCACAATGAACCTCCTTATATCATATATCCAATTACATCTGCATCTGTCAGATTTTCACTACGCATAAATTCATGGGAAATCTGTCCATCTTTCATAATTAAAATTCGATCACTCATTCCTAATAATTCCGGCAACTCCTCGCTGATCAATAAAATTGCCCGACCTTCTTTCTTTTAGTTGTATCATGAGCTGATACATTGCCTGTTTTACCCCTATGTCTACCCCCTCTTGTAGGACAATCCAGGATCAGAATCTCACTTCCACAGCCAATCCATTTTCCAAATACAACCTTTTGCTTATTTCCTCCTGACAACTGTCCAGTCAGCTGATTTTCATCTGAACATTTAATAGAAAGATCTTGTATTTGCTTTCTTACATATTTTTTCTCATTCGCATTTGTAATAAGATGTCCTCCTACTGCAAATTGTTCCATTCCGGCAATCGCTATATTATCTTTGATGCTTGCTGACAAACAAAGAGATTCTACATCTCTGTCTTTTGATACATATCCAATTTTTTTTTTCTCAATCGCCATATGCGGTGTTGTAATCACTTCTCCCTCTCCTGTCAGTACATTGCCTGATTCCAATGCAAGTGCTCCAAACATTGCTTTTCCTAATGCATGCATTCCACAAGATGACAATCCTCCAACACCAACAATTTCACCCTTTTTCAAAGTAACACTGACATCCTTAAGCTGTTCTCCACAACAGAGGTTCTTCGCTTCAAGCGCGGTTTCCTGCTGACTGCTTTCTATAAAATCACTTCGATAATAATCGCCTTCCAATTCACGTCCGATCATACTTGTTCGAATAGCATCAGCATCAAAGTCCTCTTTCTTAAAAGTGCGAATCAGGTTCCCATCACGCAAAACAGTAAGTGTATCACATACTTCCATAATTTCTTCAAGATCATGCGAGATGAAAATCACTGCTTTTCCATCGTCGCGAAGCTTTTTTGATTAGTTTGTACATAAGAAGCCGTCCATCCTGTGAAAGTGCTGTACTTGTCTCATCAATAACCAGAATTTCTGGATTTTTCATAATTACCTTTGCAATCTCAACTAACTTTCTCGTCTGAAAGTCCAATGATACCATTGGCATATTACCTGTCACATAATCTACACCAATTGCTTTCATTGCTTCTGTTGCTTTCGCATTCATTTGCCTTTTATTAATCAAACCCAATCGGTTCTTAAACTGTCCAAGCTCTGCCAGAAAAATGTTTTCTGCTACTGTTACTCCACCAATTGTACCGCTTTCCTGAACCACCATTCCGATTCCATGTTGCAAGGCATCAATCATACTGGTTGGCTCCCAGGATTTTCCTTTGAAAAACATTTCTCCAACTGTTGCTTTTTGCATACCTGCTGCGATTGAAGATATGGTTGATTTTCCTGATCCGTTTTCGCCAATCAATCCCTGATTTCTCCCGGATATACCTCCAGATTAACATTCTTAAGCGCAATCACACTTCCAAAATTCTTGGAAATATTTTTTCATCTCAAGAATTGCTCCACTCATGTTTTTTCCCTCCGTTCACTTGAAAACTGTTTATGTCTCAATTATATTCTGATTATTTTATTTTCAAATTCACAATTCATCCCAGTTTTATTGACTTATTTGATTCTATTTATTAAAATAAGTTGTATTAATTGCATTATTTTAATATTTTAGATGAGAAATTTTTTAAAGTGGAGGATTTTTTCTAAATGGATGTTACTGAATTAAGACATTGTATTTATCAATTGAATAGTGAAGAATTATTTTACAAAAGAACAGTATGAAGCAAGACAGTCAGGACAAATTCATGCTTATATTGCCAGACAAAATATTAAAGAAATTACGAAACGACATCTATTAATTCCTGAAGTTCCAGAAACAATCCCTCCAGAATTTCTAGACTCTTTTTTTTTTTTGATGTAACTGATAAAGATAGTATTGTGGTTCAAAAGCATAATCGTTATAGTCCCGCCATTGTCCATTCACATACTTTTTTTGAACTTGTATATATATGATGGGACATGTAAGCAAACAATTTCGAACAAACAATTTCTATGAAAACAGGAGATTTCTGTGTAGTTCCCCTGGTGTGGATCACTCTATCTCCGTATTTGATGACAGTATTGTTATTAATATCATGCTGCGTAGAAGTACGCTTCACAGTATGTTTTATAATTTTCTGAACATACCAAATAAATTGTCGTCTTTCTTTCTAAATAATATTTATGCAAAACGTGCAAATGACTACATCCTCTTTCATTCAGGTATAGACCCTACACTTCGTGAGTCTTTTTATCTGGATGCTCTGGGAAAACATGAACAAACAAGAATATTTTTATCACTGCATTACGAATACTCTTTTGTTAGTCTTTTATCTATTGGTGAGAAATTATTCAGAATCTGTACAAATGCCACTTTTTAATGATCGTATGGATGTACAGCGATATGCTATTATTCAATATATTCAAGATAATTATCGTGATGTAACTTTATCCACAGTAGCTAAACGCTTTCATTATTCTAACGAATATACCTCCCGCCTGATTAAAGATCTTATGGGGATGACTTACACAGAAATTGTACGAACCGTTCGAATCGAACGCTCACAAGACTTTTTGACAAATACAACCATGACGGTCGCTAATATTGCCGAAGCAATTGGATACGATACCCCTGAACATTATATTCGTCAATTCAAAAACACACCGGTATCACGCCTTCTGCATTTCGAAAGCAAGCCGCAAAGAACCGACGTTTTTAAATACGAAAAAGAGGAACTGCCACTCACACTCGCGAGTATTAGTTCCTCTTTCATTTATTTTACTCTATTTTATTCTCAGTTAAGTCATCAAAATCAGAAATCTTCATTCTTGTTTTTCTGCTTTGATTTCATCAATAACCCGTTGGATTGCCGACACCTCTTCCTCCAGTTCATCTGCAATCACTTCAACGCTCTTTCCTTTGGCAAGTTTCTTTTTAACTAATTTTTTTACTAATCCTTTTTCACCGAATTCTCGTCCAGCCTCTACACCTCGCTGTTCTAATTCCTGTAATGCTTTACGCATTTGCATCTGTTCTCCCTCGCTTTCCAGTTATCATAGATGTTTTTACATAGCGCAATATGAAATATAAAATAATGGTGAGACTAAAGTCACGGGAGAAGAACCCGGACTAGAGCTGAAGAATAAAACATATTCTGTTAAAGACATTTCAAAGCTATTGGGTATTTGTGAAAGCTGTGTATATGATTTAATGAAAAAGGATGTTTTTGAAGTTATTATCGTAGATTACTGGAAACGAATTCCTAAGAAATCCTTTTGGAGCTGGTATGAAGGACAATCTCATTACAGAACCCAGCAAGATAAAGAAAAAGATGCCAAAATTGAAGCGGAATCCATAACAATGCCTGAGATGGCAAGATTACTCGGAATAAAAAGAAAGAATGTCTATTCCTTGCTAAGAAATAAGCAATATTGTTCCCTTTTCGAAATTGTAGTAATTGGAGATAAAAAAAAGGATAACCAAAGAAAGTTTTCAACGATTCCTGAAAGCTCAGAGCACATATCAATTGAGCCCGATTACCGAATATAAAGAAGTAAAACAAGAAAAGAATCCGATGCTTTCTAATTATCGTACTTCCAAATTATTAACTACTAATAATCGTGCGGTGAATGGAAACCTGAAGTATTTAACGATGGATGAAGCTGCTCTATTAGCTAAGATCAGCCGTGGCATGATATCAAAATGGATGTCAGAAAAAAAGTTTTCATTTATCAAGATAGGCAGTCGAGTTCGTATTGATCGCAAGGAATTTGAAGAATGGTTAAAAAATCCGAGAAATGGAAGGAAGGGCTAAATAATATGGCGTCTATAAGAAAGAGAAATGATAAATACAGTGTAATTTACTCCTATATCGATGAAAATGGAAACAGGAAACAGAAATGGGAAACTTATCCAACCCGTGCTGAAGCATTGAGACGTAAAAAGGAAATTGAATTCAAACAGAATCTTGGAAACTTTGTTGTTCGTAACTGCAAGACTGTCGAAGAACTGATTGGTGAATATGGAAAAGAAATTACCTTATATGGAAAAAAGTAATCAACAATTAAACAATTATTGGTAATGTAAAACTTGAAGATATTAATACAAGATTTATTGAACAGTATTATAAAAACTTCTAATAACCCGATCTGTTAAATTCGGCAACTGAGGGAAATATGGGTAGAAAAACGCTTGCTTCTGCAAGAAGTGTTGCCGAAATGCTGCAAAAATGGAAACTGAAACAACTTAATACAAAAGCAATCCTTGGAGAGGAATATAATGATTACAACTTAGTGATGACAAGTGAATTTGGCTCTCCATTAGAATCCGGAACAATTCGAGTATCCTTCAATAAACTAATTGAAGAACATCATCTCCCCAAAGTTGTATTTCACAGTTTGCGTCATAGCAGTGTCACCTATAAATCACCTATAAATTAAAGCTCAATAAAGGTGATATAAAAGCTGTGCAGGGCGATTCTGGCCATTCCCAGACAGATATGGTTACAGATGTGTATTCCCATATTATTGATGAAGACAGAAAAAAAGAACGCTGAATTATTTGAAGATGCATTTTACAAGAAAAATAATCTTGAGCCAAATATGGTTTCTGAAGAAGTCGATATGGAATTATTGATGAAAGCTCTGGCGAATCCGGAAATGCGGGCGTTGCTTAATTCGCTGGCTAAGACAATGAAGTAATGAAAAGTAGTGAGTCTATCTCCATCATGCCTATAGAAATTATTTAATAAAAGCGAGCAAAACATCAATACAATTGTATTGAATCAGCAATGAAATGGCATTATAATGAAGAAAAAAGGAGGTTTCTAAAATGGCAAGTACAATTCAGATCAGGGTAGACGATGACTTAAAAAATAAATCAGATCAGCTTTTTAAAGATCTTGGAACTGATACGACATCAGCAATAAGGATGTTTTTAACGCAGGCGGTTGCATATAATGGATTTCCATTTGAAATAAAACGAACTGTGCATAATCCTTATACATCTATGACAGAAGAAGAGATGCTTCAAAGACTGGAACAATCCAGAGAATCTTCAAAAAGGGAAATTACCGAAATGCAGATGATGTGATTTCAGATATGAGAGGAAAATATGGATTATAAAGTAGTTGTAACAGCTGAAGCAGAAGAAGACTTGAACCAGTTTATACAGTATCTGCTTTTTGCCAAGAAAAATAAGCAGGCAGCCAAAAATGTGCTTGATGATTTTGAGGATACTATTAAAAAGTTGAAGTATGTAGCGAGTAGTTTGAATGTATGCGACAATCCACGTTTACAGAGCCTTGGATATCGTCGAATAAATTTTCAACAGCACAGATACTTTATGTTGTACAGAATAGAAAATGATGTTGTATATGTGGATGATATTTTCCATGAATTACAAGATTATGAAAACCGAATGATATAAATTGAATATTGGCAGTAAAAAGAGTATTTACCGTAAAACCGTAAATGCTTTTTTTTTTGCACCTATTTGGAAAGAATAAATAATATAGCGTCTATAAGGAAGCGTTGGTTTTAATGGAAATGCATTATTGGAAAATCCTCTAATTTCAAAAATAAAAAGTAGTCGAAATTTCCATAGACAAATACACGCTCACGTTGTATATTATAAATATAAATCTAGTCAATTAAATATAGATATCATTTCCACCTCTAAGGGAATGGTAGTCATAGGATTGATGTAGTTAGTATCATTACATACTTCCCCAAATATTAGCTGTAGCTAAAAAGTTGCTAACAAGCTGTACTTATCTAAGGTTTATAGCTGATTACAGTAATTGACTGGATAAAAATTGGAAAGCCGTTTTTCATAAGAAAAATCGGGCTTTTTCATACAGAAACTATCAAACATTGACAGCTCCCTGTATAACTCCTAAGACTTTATTGTAGGTTCGATTCCTACAGGGGAACGCTTGATAAGAGGCGGAAATGATTAGCTAATTAGCAAAATCGTTATCCGCTTTTTTTTTTTTCGAAAAATAATTGCTTTGAAAATCAGCTGTTTCTGCTAACAAATCCATAAAAATGTTAGCTGACAGCTAATGTAAAAAAAAGCAGTCATTTGCTAACAAGAAAAAATTTACAGTCCTGCTAACGAACGAATGGCATGCCCGTTCAGACTAGATTTATAAAAAATTCTAGTTTGGACGGGTTTTTTGTCGTCCTAAGATAAGGAGGTAAATCATGCAGAAAGTAAAAAGAAAAAAGTAATTGGAAAGGCGAAACCATAGTAGAAATTGAAATAGAAACCACAGACTGAGGAATATGATAATTTGCCAGAATTCGAAAACTTCGCCATGGTAGCCGCCAAAATTGCTGGAATCAAAACTGTGCCTAAAATGTGTTCTCTAGAAGACAAACTTTTATGTGCATGTGAAGATTCCTATTTACCGGAGAAATATATAGAACAGACTAAACACCTGATCACAACACGAATCGCAGTACTAAAGGAGGGCTGAAACACCCCTACATACAAAATGGAAGATTCTCCTAATTTTGTATGTAAGGGTGTGCTCACCGAGCGCACCACTGCAATAAAGCCCTCGTCATATTTTGTCAATCACGAGTGATAGACTTTGATTTGAAATTCTCACATTAGGAATTTTCGTTTAACCGCCACAGCGCAGCTGCTAGATAAAAATCATAGGTGGCCGGCATAAGGGTGAAATCAGTGTTTGTTATCTGCTTTATCTTATTAAGCCTGTACGTCACAGTATTTCTATGCAAAAACAAGGTGGCTGCAGTGGTGCTCAACTGGGAGTCGCAGTCGATTAGGTACACTGCAAGGGTTTCCATCAGGTTGTTACTGTCGTCCTTTAAGGCTTCTATTATGGATTTGATTTGATCGTTTCGATTGCCTCTATTTATAGCTAGATTTGTGATTTCCTGCGAAAATATAACATCATACATGTCGCGAAATTTTCGGTGGATGAAAATTTTGCTCATTGCTGCTGAATTTGCACAAAAGTCTGAGTATATTTTCCTCATTGAAGTTAGATTTTTGCTAGACTCCAAGAAAAACAAGGCTCCCTCATACTCGTTTATGCATTTCTCTATTTCCGTAGCTATAATGCCATCATCCTTTTGGGAAACCATTATAGAACTTAGAATTACAAGTCTGTCGTCAATAATATCCTTAACGTAGAATCTTTCACTTTCCTTCAATATGCCTTCAATCTGCCGAAGAATGTCTGTTAAATTGTCTTTTTCCGATTCTACTACAAGAATAGTTGAAAGCTTAGAAAAAGGCACACCACTAGCTTCAAGGAATTTTTCTCCTATTACGCGCGATGATTTCAAGATCAAAGTAATAACAGTATTATAATTCTGCATATCGAGGGTGTAGCCCCATAAGGTTGAGAAGAAATTTGTGCATGCACAAATTTCATCTAGCTTGTGTTCACTAATGCTGTTTTCGTTGCTTGAAGCATATAATGTAAGCCAGGTATTTCCTGCGTGGGGGAACTCTTTTCTATACAAATAAAATGACTTATCCTGCAACATTATGCTTTTTACAGAAAAGGTCCGTTGAGCCATCAGCGAAGGCATTAAAAAGAATTACGGACCAAATTGTCCAAAGGACGGCTTATATATAGATGTGAAATATAAACCGTTTTTGTTATAAAGCACAAGGTTACAGTTATAAGTTTCAGCTATTACATTTAGCAGGGTTTCCATGCTTCTTTTATTGTAAGGAATCTGCTTCAATCTATTCTCCACAGTGTCTGAAAAGGAATCCGTAGATGCCTGATCGTAGAAAACAGCCCCCATTACATCTTTAATTACATCACTATAACTAACACTATATTCTGCTTCGTCTTCAATAAGAATTAAAGGTATGTTCATAACGTCTGCAGTCTGCAACAACTCGTCAGACACCTGAGGGATGACGTCACCCACGTAAAACAGCACTAGTGCAACGCCTCCAGCATCATATAAGTTTCTCATTTCCTCGCATTGTCTAGTAGGATCATCTTTAATTGAATAAAATGACGTGACTAACAACTCATTGGGATTGAATACACTAATTGCCTCTACAGACTTTGCAGGTATTTCTATTACAGATACTGATGATACTATTCTACCCAGTCCATTCTTGCCTGCAATCACTCTCGCAGAATGAAAAGAGGGTAGTCTTAAACAATCTTGAACAGTAACACTCATGGCTCCTCCTAGTATAATTTTTTTCCTTTATGATATCAAAACTCACAGTCATAAACAAGGCTTTTGTGCAAAAGCACAATATGATTGATAAATAATTCTGTCATCTGCATAATTATCATTTATAATAGTGTGTGCTATCATAGAGAAGATTCAAAAGGAGGTACCCATTATGAGTACAAATGAAAATAAAGGTAAGAAAGCAGAAGTCACAGCTCTGCAGGCGATTTCTGCTGAAGACAGAAAAGACTGGATTTCGTTAGCCTTCGTTCAGGCCGGCATATGTGTATGCGTTCCTGCATTCCTATTGGGAGCGTTATTAGCGGAAGCAATGCCTATATGGCCAGCAATTATTTCAGGGTCACTAGGCTACTTAATTGTAGTAGTAGGTATGGTTGCAACGGGAATGATAGGCTGTGACCTTGGACTAGCATCCTGCACATGCTGTCAGGCCGGCTTTGGAAAAAGCGGAGCTAGATTTATCGTAAGTACAATCTTTGCTGTTAACATGATTGGCTGGTTTGGAATCCAGAATGGAGTATGTGGAGAAGCCTTCAGTAACGCAATGCTAGCTATGACCGGATGGGATATTCCAGTTGTAGTTTCAAACACAATTTGGGGAATCATAATGCTTCTGACTGCAGTATATGGAGTGCATGCGCTAGAAAAACTAGACAAGATTTCTATTCCATTACTAATGATCATTATGTGCTACGGAATATTCCTAGCATTTAAGGTTTACGGAACAGGAAACCTTAACGATGAAGGAACTGTACAATCCATGAGCTTCATGTCAGGTGTAGCACTATCATTTAACTTCACTGCTGTAGGTACAATCACTGGTCCTGACTATACTAGATTCCAGAAAAGCAGAAAAGACACTGTTAAATCTGTATTCTACGGTGTATTCCCAATGGGTGTAATAACTCTGATTATGGGAATCGTTCTTACAAAGCTATCAGGACAGTATGATATCAGTATGGTTCTAATTGAAGTAGGACTTCCACTCCTGGGCATCATTGCACTTGTTATTTCAACATGGACAACTAACTCAACAAATGCTTACAGCGCAGGTCTTAACATTGTTATGGCACTTAAGCTTAAAGATAACCGAAGAAGAGAAGCTACTTTAATTTCAGGAATTGTTGGTATTGTATTATGCGACCTGGGTATCTTGGGACACGTTGAGGGAGTGTTAAGCTTACTATCATACGTTGTTTGTCCTGTTGGCGGAGTAATTCTTGCTGACTACTGGGTTGTAGGAAAAGGTAAAGCTAAGAACTTTAGACCACAGGACGGTGTAAACTGGGCTGGTGTAATTGCTTGGGCATTAGGTGCAATTATTTCTTATACACTAGTTAAAATTGAATTCGTTGGTATCATTATAGGTTTTGTTATCTATCTTATCGCAGAGCGCTTTATTCCATCTGCATCAAGAGATAACGCCGAAAATATAGCATAAATTATCACAAAAAAAAAGAGGAGACAGAAAAATGAGAGAATTAAACAAACAGGATATGATCGATCTATTGTACGGATGTGCAGTGCTTGGTACCGGTGGTGGCGGTCCACTTGCTGACGGTTTGGCTCTTTTAGAAGAACATTTCGAAAAGGGAAAAACTCTAAAATTAATCACTTTAGATGAACTTCCAGATGACGAGTATGTTGTTACTCCTTATGGTTGCGGTGCTCCATCAGCTAAACCTGATCCTAGATTAGCTCATCTGAAGCATAGCGAAACAGCTCCCACAGTTTTAGCTGTACAGGCTCTAGAGGAATCTTTAGGTAAGAAAATGTATGCAATTGGCTCAACTGAATTAGGTGGAGAAAATACAGCTGAGGCTCTTCACGTTGCACTGTTAATGGATTTACCTCTTATTGACGCTGACCCAGCCGGACGTTCAGTTCCTGAACTGCAGCATTCTACATACTATGTAAAGAACGTTCCTATTTTTCCTATGGGCGTAGCTACAAAATTTGGTGAAAAAATTGTAATTCAGAATGTAGCGGATGACCTAAGAGCTGAAGATATCGTTAGAGCTATTGCTGTTGTAAGTGACAACCTTGTAGGTGTAGCTGATCACGCAAACGTTGGTAAGGTTATCAAGAATTCTCTAATTCCTGGTGCAATTACTTACGCTCAGGAAATCGGTAGAGTTCTTAGAGAAACAAAGGAAGCTGGCGGAGATGTTGCTTCTGCTATCTGTGATGATAAAGAAGGTAAAGTATTATTCAGAGGCCACATTTCAGATTACACTTGTGAAACAAGAGATGGCTTCAACTTTGGTGAAATTCATCTAAAGGGCGAAGGAGATTATACGGACGAAGTATATCGCATCTGGTTAAAGAACGAAAACATCATCTCATACCGCAATGGCGAAGTTGATGTAATTGCTCCAGACCTAATCTGCATGATTAACGGAGAAGGAAATCCAATGACTACACCTAATTTTGAAGTTGGTGATAAGATGACAGTAATTGCACTTCCATCCCCTGAAATCTGGACTACTCCAGAAGGTTTGGAATGCTTCGGACCTAAGCACTTTGGATTTGATGTTGAATACAAACCATTTGAAAAATAATTGAAGATGTACAAGGGCCGGTTGTATAATAATATATGATCGGCTTTTGTTTTAGAAATTATTGCGAGGAACTATCGCGAAGAAGTAAGGGAGTGATATCATCAATCCGTAAATATGACGATGAATCAAAGAATTTTACAGTTCCCATTATCATATGGTATTGACCGATTAATGGATTCTTCTGTGACCTTACGAAATATGTTACTTGTATCTTCCGGTCACAAGTTAAGATATTCAATTTCATATCCAACTCATTTTGCTTTTCCTCCGATAGAATCTTTCTAGGTTCATAAAGAATCTCTTGTTGTCGAACGGTTTCATCCAGTCCCCGAAGTGCTGCAAAAGGTGCAAACTGTTTTGCCCTGCGTCCTATATCCATCGGATGCCTTCTGGAAACCGGTCTTGGTAAATATAAATACGGTTGATATACACTTGCCAGCACTTCTGCTTGTTCAAATGTAATTGATATAATATAAAAAATCAAATCGGGAGTTGTCTCACACGTTGTATATGAAAATATCATGAAAAACAAGAAGGCAAGAGGCATAGATATACAGATAAGGGAAGGAGCCAAATCACACTGATTTGACTCCTTTATATTTAAAAAACTCACTAACGTTAATTGATTATAGTTCACTTTCACAAAATAGGTTACAGATATCGCTTACTTTGCATTTTCACTTTTTATTAGAAAAGAATAGTTATAAACAACAAATCAGGGCTTCTATGAAGATAAATGATGAGATGCTAAGATTTTATTAGAAACTTGGTAAGGGCATTTCATCTATGAGTGAACAGTTTGGATATGGAACAAGATTTTATAAAACGGTGAGTGACGATTTGAAATCTATTTTGCCAGATGTGAAATCATTTTCTCCAACTAACTTGAAATATATGAGATACTTTTATGAGATGTATCCTGACGCAGTAATTTGTCCTCAAGTTGAGGACGAATTGATTACAGATGCAAATCGTCCCCAAGTTGGGGATGATTTACAAATCATTTTTAGAATACCATGGGGACATAACAAAATAATACTTGATATCTTCTGCTAATTCCAGTTCATCTTCCAGTTTTTCAATCGTGCGTTCTCTCGCTTTGTATGTCTCGAAGCTAATCTCTTTCATCTGGTAAGCATACTCAAATTCATCGTCAAGTTTATCCAGTTCGTCATCGACTGCGTCTACCTGTTTTTCAAAGCGTAGAATTGTTCGTGATTCTCAGATGCATTTGTAGATGTTTTTGCATTGTTTACACTTTTTGTTATATTACGGATATCGTTTTCATAAGAAGAGAAATCATTATCCTTTTCGTTCGCATTCTCTACTGCGTTTTCTGTGTTACTGATATTATCATCATTGTCATTTGTATTTGATGTTACAACTTCCTGTGTCTTAATTTCTCTATCTTCTGCTGCTCCATTATTGAATGAAGTGCATCCTGTAAAAGTAAATATTAATGTGAGAGATAATAAAACTACTAATATTTTTTTTTTCATAACATGTTCTCCTTCCGTCTCTTGGGTGTTTTGTTTTTGCTGTTATATGTATCATATAGGGGAAGATTAAAAAAGATTAAAACAAATAGTAATTTCAAAAAATGAAAAAAAAGGACTCTAGCACACGAAAATGATTGGTATTATAATAATTACATTATGAGATTACTGATTGTAGAAGACGAGAATGATTTAAGAAACATTGTCAAAAAAAAAAAGGCTTGTCAAGGAACATTACAGTGTAGATGCCTGTGGGGATGGTCTGGAAGGCAACGAGAAGATGATACACCGGTTCTGTTACTGACAGCAAAAGACAGCATTGAAGACCGTGTCAATTACTCATTATTCTGATCGGAGCCATCGGATATTTTATGATCAAGCGGGCATTGAAACAGGTGGATCTTATCTGCGATGAAGTTGAAAACATCAGCAATGAAAAGATCTTTCAAACGATTGTCTCTGCCAAAAGCAAAAAGATGAATTATACGAATTGTCGGAATTTAACAAATGTTTGAGCGCTTGGAATTTTCGTTTGAGAAGGAACGTCAATTCACATCAGACGTATCCATGAACTGCGGACTCCGTTGCTGTTATCATTTCCCAGTGTGAGTACTTATTGGAAAAAATGAAAACTTATCTGCGGAAGATAAGGAAGAGATTACAGTCATCTTAAGGCAGGCAAAACGAATGTCAACATGACAAGCGAAATGTTATAATCGCCAGAAACAACAGGATGAGCAGCATCTGATGGAAAAACTGGATTTTGGATTATTAAGCGAACTTGTAATTAGAAGAACTGCAGACAAAAGCACAGGAAAAAATATTG
>VOFC01004922.1_pt1 | contig 31383 bp, 54 predicted proteins | sample 5384161 | NCBI WGS metagenome assembly VOFC01 (sample SAMN12384722, study PRJNA508395) | human gut metagenome | isolation source: healthy gut B | host: Homo sapiens
TATCATGCCATAGGAACTTTTTATATGCATACGGTCTGCATATTTCTCTTCTGTGTATATAACTTTACTACAACTAACTTAGTTTGTCAATAAGCATTTTTAGAAAAATATAGATAATCATATTGAGTTTTTATCAAAAATATAAAATAGCTGATAATATATCCTTGTGTATCTTAATTCTAATACTCTATTCTTTATTCTCTATTGCTATTTCTATATGAAAAAAAGCAGAGCTATCATACGGAAGTCTATTCATTGTCAGCTTACTATTCGCTTGACATCATCAATAACCGCTTCCGTTTTCGCTCTGCCTCTTGCAACTTCCCTCTATAGCTGTCGCTGCTTTGCATGAGATAATTCGCTAGGATTGCGCTGGGCAGCAAACATTCAAAATCAGACTGCTGCTGGGTGCTTTGCGCTTCCGTAAAAGCCTGCACCGAAAAATACTGTATAATATCTTTACGTGTCACAATTCCAATAAAAATATTGTGTGCATCCACCACCGGTACAAAATTTTGCTGTAACGCCAACTGCAGTAAATCCTCTATATCAGCGTCCAACTGCACAGCCTGATTATCTCTGCGCAACGGCAGCTCACGCAACCGCCAGCCTTCAGCCTCTTTCCAAGTCGCGCCATTTCGCTCCAGCATCCCCATAAAAAATCGCCCTCGGTAATCGTGCCCATATAATGACCCTCCCGGTCGATAATCGGAATTGCTGTGTATTGATAATGCTTCATCTTCTCCAAAGCCTGCCGCACCGTAACATCCTCATAAAGATAGGCCACATTTTCCTTCGGTGTCAGAAAAAAACAAATCGTTCATGCCATTTGCCTCCTTCGTTAGACCACAATGACTGGAAATCCTATTTGCAGTATATGCCAAAAAAGAACCGTACAGGTGCTGTTTTTCTTTCCTGTTTTTTATCAAGATTTTGTCAAGAAACAACCTTCGACCTCTATTTTGCGCTCTAAATCCAGCAGAACTGTTTTACCTGGCGGCCTTTTTATGCTACAATGCAAATAGCCTCTTGTGGTCAACTTCGTAAAATTATCTCTATCCATATAAAAAAAGGACGCCTACTATGAAATATATTTTTTATTATCAATCCTGCCGCTGGAAAGCGGAAACTGCAAAAAAAGAACCTGTTATCACAAATTCAACTGCTTCTGCCCCCAGAGCAGTACCAAATTCTATACAGCCTGCCCCGGCGACGGACAACGTCTGGCGGCCCAAGCCGTGCAAGCAGACCGTGATATTTGCATTTTTGCCTGCGGCGGTGACGGAACTTTTTTGAAGTTATCAACGGCGCTGCCGAGCAGGTGCCCATCGGCATTTTCCCTGCGGCAGCGGCAACGACTTTATCAAAAACATTCTCCCAACGGACAGCCTGCTGGATTTATCTGCCCAACTACAGGGCAAAACTGTGCCTTTAGATTTAATCCGCTGTAATGACCGCTATATTTCCAATGTCTGCAATATCGGTTTTGATGCCGATATCGCCTACAACATGAACCGTTTTAAGAACTGGCCGCTGGTTTCCGGCAAACAGGCTTATCTGCTCTCGGCAGTTTACTGTTTTCTTTATCGCCTGCAGGGCTATTCCATGACCATCCGGCTAGATGACCAACCGCCTATCGACGGCACCTTTCTATTCGCCCTATTGGCCAACGGTCAAACCTATGGCGGTTCCTTCCGCGGCGCACCCCAAGCTTCTGTACAAGACGGTCTGATGGATGTTTGCCTGTGTAAGCAAATATCACGGCCTACACTGCTGCGCTTTCTGCGCCCCTTTCAGAAGGGTACCTATCTGCAAAAAAAAAGAGCTGCGCCGCTTTTATCCAGTACCAAACATGCAGAAGTGTGCAAATTGCGCTGCAAACACCTACTATCACCGGCTATGACGGCAACATCACCACATCGACATTGCTTGAAGCAGAGCTTGTTCCCGCTGCCATGCAACTAATAATTCCACAAAACGCCACCTTACGTTAAATGGCTATAAAACAAAAAAGGGCTACTCCAGCAAGCGATGCTGTCGGGAAAACTGAAACTCCATCAGCTTTTCACCACAGCAAACGCTTAACTGGTCAGCCCTTTGTATCATTTTTTAGTTTTCTTCCGCTTCTGCTTCTTTTTCCAGATAAACACCCAGAATATAACGCAAAATATCAGACCGGCTGATAACGCCAGCCAGCTTACCGTCCTCCAGCACAGGCACCTTTTTGATTTTCTTTTTCGCCTAGCACTTTGGCCACTTCATCAATATCGTAATCAGTATCTACCGATATCAATTTAGTGGTAGCCAGTTCCATTACACTCAGTTCCATCAGATCGTGCAGTTTTCTTTTCAAAAAGATTCTGTATCGTACCAGACTGTGATGAAGCTTGTCATGTCAATAATCCGCGGGTTTTGTTTGGCAATGAACTTCATAATGTCACCGTCGCTGATAAAGCCAACTACCTGATTCTTGGCATTTACAATAGGCAGACCGCTTGTTTTGCTTTCCACCAACATCTGCAGCACTTCCTTGATGGTAGCCTCGTCTGATACGGTGTACACATCTGTCTTCATAATTTCACTGATTTTTTGTTCATTTCGCTTTTTGTTTCATTCCCTTGTTTCTTCATAAACCATCCACTCCTTCACATTCAGTCATACATCCAATGGTTTATAGATAGTATAACGCATTTCCGATAAAATGCTAGTTTTTTTATCGGCATAATGAAAGAATCAACTGCCATTTTTGCAATTTCTGCGCCCGCTTCATCGTATGGGCTGGACTAGTGGACGGCATCTGGTAATAATCCATCTGCTCCAAAAGCGCTGGAAAATTCCGTTTGAAGCTTTGAAAGGCCTTGCCGCCGTTAAACAACAGATACTTTATTGTCGGATGCTCCGCCAATAAAGCAGGAATGGCATTGCACACCTCGTCGGTAATGTTGCTGTCCAAACTGCCTTCCCGTTCGCAGCTAGCCAACACATCCCACAGCGCCACATGATGACGCAGCAATAATTGCCGTTTCACAGCATAATCGTCACTGTAAGGCTCCCCAAAAATCTGAAACATCATAGGCCAGAAAAATTCTGTTTATGACCATAATACTGCTGCCGCTCTAAAGACGTCACACTGGGCATAGAGCCTAACACCAGGACCCGGCAATTTTCATCTACAATAGGCGGAAAACAATGAATCATTTGCATACACCTCGCTCTGAAAATACAACCTCACGTTTTATACCCGTTTTTTTCGAAATATATCAAGGGCATGGCTGGTAACGCCCAGCAAATCCTCCCGCTCGCAAGTCGCAAAATGATAGCGCAAATATAATTGAAATGTGTCATCATCCATCTTATCCAACGCTTCTCGCAGCAACAAGGCACAACCGTCCGACGACACATAATGCAGCCGCGTTACAGGCAGTACCGCCAACAGCCGGTCAACGTCCTCTTTCCGCACCAGTTCAAACAAATCCTTCGGTTCCGATTTTGCGGCAAAGGTTTCCCCATCCAGCAAACCCTGCTCAATATAGGCAGCTACATTGATATTGCTGCGCTGAAAGCCTTCGTCCAGCAGACAGCCGTCCGATATGACATAAGCCGCAAAAACAACGCCGCCCGCTTTCGTAACGCGAATCGCCTCCCGCAGCGCCTGCAGCTTATCCTCTTCACGATAAAGATGATACAAGGGGCCCAACAACAAGGTGATATCATACTGATTATCCGGAAACGCTGATAAATCTAAGGCATTGCCCTGCATCACCGTAACGGCTTCTGTCGGCAATGTATTTTTTGCAAAAAACCGCAATATTGTGGTCAACCAACTCCACTGCATCGACAGCGTATCCCCTGACGAGCCAACTGATGGGAATAACGGCCGGTTCCCGCACCGATTTCCAGCACCCGGTCGCCAGGTTTCAAATACTTCTGAATATAGCGCATAGTAGTAAGAAATTCAACAGTTCCATGCTTGACCGCTAAGCGGCTATCTTCATCATACTGATTATAAAAAATCAATGATATATGAATTGATCTCCATCCTCTCACCTGCTTTTTTAACGAAATCGTTTTCCCCTGCATAACGTTTATATAGGGCAGAGGAAATATTAGAATTGTTGCACAGGAATCCATTTATGTCAAGAGGTATCCCGATTCTATTCAGGACAAAAAGAACTATCCCTAAAAAAACACATCGTTGCTATTCGAATAGGCCTCCACTTCTTGCAATCCTAGCATTTCAAAGCCCTCTTTAACTCTACCATCAGAACCTTATGTTTTCCACTGATATTGACGCCCCTCAACAAAGCGATATATCGTTGCATCTCTAAAACCTTCCCTTATAGATTCTTACTTTCCGTTCCATTTCTTTCATTTTACCACACTTCCAAAAGCCTGGAAACAGCTTATTTTTCAATCGGATTTCTGACTCCAGGAACATAGAACACAAGTAGTTGAAAATATAGATTTTAAGAAATTTCTGTGCTTGAATCACCAGACGCCAACGAAAAAAAGCCCACGATATAACCAAAAGTGACTGTACCGTGGGCTATGAAAAAATCTTGAATTGTCTTTGAACAGCGCCTGTTCCAGTAAAACCCCTACTGTAAATTTCCCTATACGCTTGTCTCTTAGTCTTTAAAATCTGGTTCCAAAAAATCCTTACCACAACAAAGGATATGATGCCGGATAAGCCGTCGGAAAAAGCACCAACCCATAAAACGCCTTCTACACCATACAAAACGCCTAACACCAACATAGCCGGAACCAGGAAAAGAACCTGCCACGACAAAGACAGAAAAGTGGCCAAAATCGGCTTACCAATAGCCTGAAAGAGTATGCCGGTTACAGTGGGTGTGCCAATCATAAAGCAGGCTAACAGGTAAATACGAAAGCATTTGACTACAAACTCTCGGTAAAGGTCCGATTCTTTGCCAAACCGGTTAATAATCTGTTCTGGACAGCATAAAAAACCGGTGCCGACGGCACCGGTCTTTGTTAAGACTCAATGGCTATTACATTGGGCGATTCAACTTGCTGTACCTGTTGTTCTTTGGGGATATGCAAATGCAGCACGCCATCTTCAAACTTGGCTTGAATATCGGTCTGCTTCACTTTATCACCGACATAAAAGGCTCTGCGGAAGGACCCTACCAAACGTTCGCGGCGCAAATATTTTTCAGAGCGATCGTCTGTATTTTCTGCGTTGGCTGTCGCATTGATGCAGAGATAGCCGTCCTTCAATTCGGCAGTCAGATTTTCCTTTTTAATACCAGGCAGGTCGATCGATAATTCATAGTCCTGCTCCGTTTTTTTAATATCGGTTCGCATCATGCTGCTGTGACTGTTGAACGCAGAGTCAAAAAATTCATCAAACATACTTCTTGCAATTACATAAGGTGCTAACATAAAAATCTACTCCTCTCAAATCACTTGTCTTGTTAATTTCTTTCCATGTATTATTATAGGGTGTTTTATCAGCACTGTCAATGAGTGAGTGCTAAATTATTATTCTGTATTTATTATATATGATAATTTTTATTTATTAATATAGACTTGCACGGCAGCTCTCCGGCGTTGCAATTCGCCGCCGACTATGGTATCATTCCTAAAAGCCTTTTATGACCTTTATAATATCACAAACCTGAGGGGGATTTCTGTGAATATATTTCAGCTTAATTGCTTTTGGCTGTGGCAAGCTCCTTGAGCTTTGCCCACGCTGCCAAACAAATGAATGTTTCCCAACCGGCCATTACCAACCAGATTAAAACGCTGGAAGCCGAATTAAATGCGAAGCTGTTTCGGCGCTCCCCCCGTCTTGTTGAACTAACGCCGGAGGGACAGGACTTTATCGCCGACGCAAAACAGATTGTCGCCATCGCCGAACAGGCCAAAATGCGCTTCAGCAATCCCGACGGCCGAAAAATCGAAACGCTCTCCATCGGCTGCAGTACCTTTGCCCAGCTAACCCTATTGTCCGACAGTTTGCAGGAACTTTCCGCAATCTTCCCTACCCTGCATCCCCAACTCCAGGTAGTGCCCCACAATCAGCTTTTTTCCTCTGCTGGAGACGGAAAGGCCGACGTGATTTTCGATATGAACGATCAACAGGAGGTCAAAGAAACCTTGTCCTTCCAAGAATTGCAGCGCAGCAGGCTTGTAGGCGTCTGCCATCCAAACAGTCCATTGGCGCAACAACAAGCTATCACCATGCAGGATTTGAAGCAGCAAACATTGATTTTTTGCGACCCCGCCTATTTGGTTCCCAGCCTTGTCGATTTACAATGGAAATTAGCAGAGGGAAGAAACCCGATTGATATTCATTTCTGTATTTCCGCAGAAGCTGCTGTGGTTTTGGCCGCCGCCGGTTTCGGCGTCGCCCTTTGCCCGACCTGTTTGTGCCGCAAGCAGAAAGTCTTGTAAAACTCCCGTTCGCAGAGGCGCCCGACATTACATTCGGCGTTTTTACAAGCCCCATCCCGACGATGCTGTCTGCAAACAATTTCTGCAAGTGGTAAAACGCCAGTTTGCCAACCGAACTGCTACCCCGGTCTAATGCCTTGCCTTTCCGCCCAATCCAAACGCGTACCCTACAAAACGCTATCACACAAAAAAGGAGCTGCCGAATCCCGACAACTCCTTTTTACTGCTCGCCAAAAAGCAGCAGCTATTTTCTTTTATACAAGCTCCAAACCAAAACCAGCCCGTTCGCCCATGCGCTCACCGCCTTTTTTCGCGCTGTGCCTGCCAGCCTTACTCCACTGTCGGAACAGCCGGACAACCGGCAAAAGCGTCGTCTGCCACCTGCGCCTCTTTCGGAATGCGGATACTGGTCAAGCTGGTGCAGCCAGCAAAAGCGCCCCGTCCGATTTTCTCCACGCTCTGCGGAAGCACCACTTCGGTGAGCTGCTTACAATCGCGGAAGGCTTCGTAGCCAATCTCTATCACACTTTCCGGCAAAACTACCTGCCGCAGATTATCACAGCCGGCAAAGGCATGATTGCCGATTTTGGCGATACCCTCCAGGATAGTGACAGAAACCATATTGCGCCGCTGCTGGGCGGTTTCCCGCTTAATGCCGTAACGCTCCGGACTGCAGGCGGCCGGTGCAATAGCAGTAATCACCTGTTCTCCAATGCGGTTGGGCACTGTTACGTCCACATCCTTCCCGCGATAGAGCAGCAACGTCCAGGTGCCGTCGCCCATTCTTTTGGTACCCCACTGCCGCGCCAAATCGGCCGGACTTTTTCTGTCATAGGCAAATCCCAGCCCAATTCCAAATCGTCCCAATTATCCAAAAACCGGTAGCGGCTCCCTCGGTCAGCATCTGTTTATATTGCAGCAGAGCCGCAGCAGCCTCTGCCTGCTCGCCGGCCAAAATGGAGTCTAAGATACCGTCCACATCCTCTAACGGAATCATAGCCGTTTGCAGCATCAACTGCAATAAATTCCAATGCTCCAGCGCCACAGGATACAACAGCTTCCGCCGGCTCTGCACATATTTGAAAAAACCGCTTGCAAAAGGCTCCGTCCAACGATTTCCCATTGCACCAATCCTCGGCGAAGACCAAAATCGCGCTTTGCCGCACATTATCGGACAGCTTGGCCGGGTCCATGCGGGTAATGCGCACCACGGCGTTATCGGGAAAACAGCCCCTTGCCAATGGCTGGCTTGTCACTTTCCAGCAGCACCTGCAGCTTGCCGCATTCGTCAAAGGCCCGATAACCAATGGCCCTTACCTGCCGCGGAACGGTAATCTGCTTTAGCTTGCGGCAATTTTGAAAAGCGCGGTCCCCAATCTCCTGCAAGCTTTCCGGCAACGTCACCGCCGCCAGGCTGCTGCAATTACGAAAGGCGTCCACACAGACCTTCACCGTACCTGCTTTGATGTCGGCTTGAGTAACGGCGCCCTTGTAAAACAGGGCCAGCCTGCCTGCATACACCACGCCGTCCGGTTGGGCAGCCAGCCACGCCGTATCTTGGAACGCGTCCCGCCCTACCGTGCGCAGCGAATTTGGAAAACCAATCGTAACCAAAGCGGTGCAGCCCAAAAAAGGCCATACGGTCCAGCAGCACCAAGCCCTCCGGCAGTTGAACCGCCTTTAGCTGCCCACAGCGCTCAAAAGCACTATAGCCAATCTCCACAACTGTCGGCGGTATCCTAATCTGCTCCAATGCCCCGCAGCCGGCAAAGGCCATGCTGCCAATCTTTCGCACACCGTCCGGCAGCACCACCTGCCGAACGGTGCTGTCGCCACGGAATGCGCCGTAGCCAATCTCCTGTACACCGTCAGGAACCGCAACCACCGCCTCGCTGCCGGTGTACTGCTTTAACACGCCCTGCTGGATAATAAAATCACTCATAGCGCGCCGGCCTCAGTCTGCCAGTCCAAATCTAACAAATCCAGCTCCTGCATGATTTTTTTTTCTGCCGCTCATAGAAAAGCAGCTCCTGATTGTGGGAAAAATATTTTTCACAGCCGTATTCGCTGATATATTTGGCGGTGTAGTAATTGGCGGTTAGCTCCGTTACGATAATCAGCAGCTCATGACCGTTGGGGAATACCTCCTCGGCAAAGGTAAACAGATTGTCCAACAGCACCGTCTTTTCCTGTCCCTCCTGTTTTAAGCCCTTCACCCGGCTGTCGAAATCCATCTTCAAAAGACCAAAGGCATTCATCCCGTCGGTTTCTTGGGCGATGCTGTCGCAGTCTGCTTCCAGCATGGCCAACAAGGCTTCCATCTGGGCCTGCCCATCGGCGGAAAGGCTGCCCGCTTTGCGGCCATTCTCCAGCTTTTTGCGCTCGGCCTCCCTTAGCTGCTCCAACACCGCCAAGGGCTGCTGGCCCTTTTTGGCCGCCTGTACCCGAAACTGCTTCAGCACCTGCATCAACTGCTCCAGCACCTTTTTCCCGTTAATCACCTGCCGCACTTGGGCGGTCACAGCGTCCAGCAACAGCCCAATCAGCGACAGCCGTTCATCAAAACCGGCCGCTTTCGCCCGCACTTTTATCTCGTCGCTGACATCACCGGCTAAAATCTGCTCTACCTGATAATCGCTGCGATACTTGTTGAATAACTCATAATAGGCGGCAAAGCTCTTGGCAATCTTGGCATTCTGCAAATACTGCCCCACCAAATCCTCATCCACAGATAAATTGTGCAATTCATAGAGCTTGAGCATCTGGCTCAAATCATCCCATCCCCGAGCAGTCACAAACCGCTTGCCGTCCACAGTGGACTCAATCTGATAAAAAAATGCTCCTTGCGGATTTCCAGATAGGTCAGCACCGCCGCATGCACGCCGGTTTTGTAGGCGTATTCCTTCCACACGTCAAAATCAGGCTCAATATCAATGCGTTTTAAGCGGTCCCAAGTTACAACGTCAAACTCCCGCACCGAATTGTTATATTCGGGCGGATTGCCGGCTGTCACCACCACCCAGCCGTCGGGCACCCGATGACGGCCAAACACCTTATACTGCAAAAATTGCAGCATAATGGGCGCTAAGGTTTCCGACACACAGTTGATTTCGTCCAAAAACAAAATGCCCTCTTTCACGCCGGTTTCTTCCATCAAATCGTAAACGGAAGCGATAATCTCGCTCATGGTATATTCGGACACCGCATACTCTTTTCCGCCATACTGTTTATGGGCAATATAGGGCAAGCCCAGCGCGCTCTGCCGAGTATGATGGGTCATCGAGTAGGACAGCATACCCACGCCCAGCTCGCCGGCCACCTGTTCCATGATGGCCGTTTTGCCAATCCCCGGAGGCCCCATCAGAAAAATAGGCCGCTGCTTTTGCAGGGGCACCACATAATGGCCCTGTTCATCCTTGGTAAAATAGGCTGTCATCGCATTTTTAATCTGCTCTTTTGCTTTTTTGATATTCATTGCGTACTCCTTCGCTCTCGTTTCAATTTACTCCATCGGCTTCCAGTTCATAGCGCTGCAGCACCAGCTTGATGGCCCACGGCGGCACCTCCGGCTCCTTATAATCGTCCTGGATAAAAACAAAGGCCGTCTGATAAGCAGGTTGCCGTTCCGGAAAAACGCCCTGGCCGTCGGTAAAATAGAGTAACCCCTTGAGGTTGGTAAACTCCTGGTCGCGCAGCATTTTGTCCACATGCCGGAACACCGGACGAAAATCGGTGCCGCCGGAGCCTTTTAACTGCATATTGGCCAGATAGCGGGCAAACTCTTCTTGATTTGTAATTTTTACATCCTCTTGAATCACAGCGTCGCATTGGAGGATGTGCAGATTGATTTTGGTAAAAAAAAGTTTTCCTGCTGCATGAGCATGTTATAGGTTTTCTGCACAAAGGTCTGCACCAGCTCGCCGCTGACCGAACCGGACGTATCAATGGCAATCACAAACTCCTTGACCCGTTTTACCTCTTTATATTCCAGCGGCTCAATCAACGGAATATTCTGATATAGCTGCAAACCGTAAGTATAAAAAATATAATCGAACTCATCGTCATTGACTTGCATCACTTCGCCCAGCGCGGCAAATTTTTTCAGAAAGCGGGCATAATCGTAGGTTTCCCGATTAACCGCCGCCAAATTCTGCATCAGCCCCAAGGCCCTGTCGCCGGTTTGCTTAGAGAAAGTTTCCAAATCCACCTGCAACCGCTGGGAAACCGCTTCCCATTGCTCCCGCAGCAGCCGCTTGGCCTGCGCCATGCGGTCGGCGTCCTCCGAAAACTGATAGTTGGCTTCCACATCGCCTTCCTTGTCCGAATCGCCGGCTTCCTTCGAAGCCCGTTCTCCTTGTTCATTCCACTCATCGGTAACGGAAGCAATATACCAGGCTTCATGCTCATCGGCCCAAAAACAGCCGCGAAAGCTGCACCAAGCTGTCCACATCGGGCCGATGGCGCAGCAGATAATGATAAAGTTTTTCCGCAGTTAATTGTCCAACCGCTTTCCGGATAGGCGCCAGCGCCTCCTGCTGGCCCCTGCTCCCGTTCCACCCGCGCACAGTCCAGCCCCATTTCCGTAATCATAGCTTCCACTGCCATATCGCAGGCCAAATTCCAAATGGTCTGGTCAATGCGCAAATCCACATAAAAATGCTGAAACACGCAATGCAGCACCACATGCAGATAACTGCGCACCGGCATGGTTCTCTCCTTGGCGTAAGCATGCAGCACATACACCGGATCATACAACAGCCGCACACCGTCGGTAGCCAACGGCCATGTGGACGGAAGCAGCTCCAACCGGCTCAGCGCCGGATTGAGAAACCGCAGCTTCACCGCCAACGTATCGCGGGAAAAACTGCATCACCTCTTTGGCCAAGCCTTCCATCTGCTCCACCCGTACCTGATCAGGCACCAACATCAGCAGCACCTCCCTTTCTATCCGAATCTCTATCGGATTTATACCCGTTTTTGTTATTTTATATTACAATAATTCGGGGGAAGTGCAAGAATGTAGGTAGAGAAAGCTTGGGAAATGAGCGCCCCACCTTTAAGGTGGGGTTTCATGCATATGCCCTATAAGGGCCTATTACCAGCCGAGCCTAAAGGCTCATGGTAAAGCCCACCGCTTATAACTTTTACCGGCTAATCCTTAAAAGGCTTGTTTGGGTCATCCTTATCTTCAAACAGATCCTTATATTCTTTCATACTGATCCCATCTGTTATCATGTCCTCTTTCAACTGATTTCTTATATATTCTTCTATCACTTTTTTGTTTGCTCCTACTGTACTCACATATGATATTTGCAATTCCATTTTGTATATGCTAAACTCTTATTGTCTTCCGACATAAAAAAAACACCTCCTGATTTTCTCAAGCTGGCGAGCTTGATTTTATTATATCAGAAGGTGTTTTTATGCTCCACGCTTAAGCTCTTTTCTCCTCCACACGCATAGCGTGTGGTTTTTTCCTCTTCGTAAGAAAAAATAGATGTTGGGATTGCTCTTTTATATCCCAACATCTATTTTAGAACGGTTTTCGCTAAATTATAAATTTCACTTTACAAAATCGATCCAGCCTACAATGCCAGGAACCCGCTAATCTTCCACCAGGGAATCATAAACAAGAACATGAAAAGCATATTAATCACTGTTTTTACTGACATAAATTTGATAAAGTCCTTCATATGAATCATGCCAAAGCTGAAGTACACCAACCAAAGTACAACTTCATAAGGTAATAAAATCTGGTCAGAGGCATTCCCCATCAAGATATACAGTGCAACCGGATTCATGCCGATATCCATAGCTACCTGCGCTAATGGCAAGGTAAAGGTAACGGTAATTGCCATAGGTGTCATAATAAAGTTCAAGACAAAATAACCGATATAAACTAAGAATAAAACAAACGTATAGCTCTTTCCTTCGATAATTGGCACAATTGCCTGACTGATTAAATCACCAAAGCCCATTACCCCTGCTACAGTCCCAATTGACAAGCAACCGCCGCCGAAAATAATCATACCCCAGTTGACGTTCTTTAAATCTTCTCCATCTGCTACTTGCAAACCTGGCAAATACATGAAAAATGGAATAACCGCAAAGCCCCATAAAACATCAATATGATGAATAGGATTACTGAAAATAAAGGCCATCAAAATTGCAATGTCGACCAAAACCCGCTTTTCATCATTGGTCATTTTGCCCATAGCTTTATATTCTGCTGCAAAATACTCTTTTCCATTCATATTTGCATTTTTACCAAACATTTTGATGATAACGAAAAACAATGCTGCATAATAAAATGCATTCGGGAAACAATGATACAACCACTCAAACCATCCCATCGTTAAAGGTCCGGTTACTGCTTCCCCTAAGCTAAACTGCATGAAAACACCGGTGTTAAATAAAAAACATCCAGGCAACATAGCCGCTAAAGCCGCAGCCAACATAATACCAGCCGATTCAGGTCCTTTTTTTCAAATTTAAAGACAGACAAATCCCATAGGCTAAAGCTGCAATTGGCACCGCCGCATTATCATTTGGCATCAACAAGAAAATTACTACACCTGCCAAGGCAATGCCCCAGATAATCCCTTTATAACTGGCGCCGGTCAGCAAAATACATTTATAGGCAATCCGCCGCAATAAACCGACCCGCTCCATCACATTGGCCAGCAAAAAGCCACCAACCAACATCCAAAGAATGCTCATGCTCCATGGTTTATAAACAGCCTCTGCCGGAGCTTGCAAGACTAATACATACGCTATCGGTAATAGTAAGGCCACCACAGTACTATTCACCTGTTCAAACACAAAGAATAATACTGCCGCCAACGTAATCGCTAAATATAATTTTAACTGCGCTGTCATGATTTCATTCACAGGCAGCAGCATAACCAAACATGGCAAAAGAATGGTTACAATCCAACCAATGATTAATTTTTTGTGCTAGGCCCTTGTTTTACAGCTAAAGTTTCTGCCATTCTATTTCCCTCCTCTTTTTATGCCCGTACTTCAGGGCGAAAATCTATTTTTACTCCTTCTGCTGTTTTCTCAATCGTTTCCAAGCAGCCGTCCAACAATGGATTGGTGAATGGATAGTCAATCCGGTTATGATGAATGCCTCGATTATCTTTGCGATAATCGCCAGCCAAAATTGTGACCTCTGCCAAGTCTAACAAGTTTAAAACTTCTAAGGAACGGGTTAATTCATGAGAATTTTCTGCTCTCAATTCAGCATAAGCCAACGTACGCAATTCTTTCAAATAATGCAATCCTGCTTTGAATAAAGTTTCTGAACGCACCTCACCGGCATAATCTTTCATTATATTTTGCAAACTGGAGTTTACTTCTTTTCCAATGTGCGCCTTCCTCTCTGGAAAGCAGGTTTTCATATAGTTCCTTGGTCTGCTGAATACGCGCATTTCCAACAACGTCTTTTTCTTCTACTGCTTTACAATAAGTCGCAGCAGCTTCACCGCTAATCATACCAAATACAGAAGCACCGGTAATATTGCCTCTCACATTGCCGCAAATGGAACCGGCAGCATATAAGCCTTCTACCGTTGTACGACCAAATTCATCAATGTCAATGCCGCCTACTCCCGGCTGCAAAGCATAGGAACCAAATTCAATCATACTCTTGTGCAAATCAATTCCACGCTGTTCACAGTAATCATTTACCGATGTCAATCCTTCCGTTACAAAACAATGCTGCATATACTTCATATCTTCTTCACTCAAACCAGTACAATCCATAAATACCGGACCAGAACCATTCTGCAGCATGGTACGGAACACGCCAGGCCAAATATCTGACATGGGATCGCCCAACTTTCTGGAAGCTTTTTTCACAAAAGGTCCTACAGGTTTTCCGTTTATATCGGCGACTACGCCAATCCAAGTGGCCTTCCCCTGACCGTTCAAAATAACGTGGACCAGCATGGCAGCCAATGCTGTCATAATTCACCAATCTTGCACCGGCACGATAAGCAATGACTGCACCAGCAGCATTAGCCGGACATTCGTTGATATTGCACAGATAAGCCGGATTAGAGCTAGGATACATTCTGGTACTTGAGCCAACTGTTAAAATAATCGCCTTTGCTTGAATTATAATCTGCTTTGGCACGGGCTGAGAAGCATCTATGCCTACAGCACCAATGGCTTTTCCCGCTTCATCTGTCAAAATTTCATGAATTGTAATATGATTACGGATTTTTACACCATTTTGCAGCGCAACCTTTGTCAGAATTTTTTCTGATTTTGTCCATCATATTTAGCAAAAAAACATTTTCTTTCCTGGCAAGGTATGCCCTTCAAAGAGAAAAATCATCGCCATAAGGCCGCATCGGAATGCCATAGCCTTCCCATTTTTCTACAATTTCACGAGAACGCCACAGCATTTTCTTAAACAGCTTTAAATCCTGCATCATGCCTTCCATGGTAGCCTGCGCGTCCACGATTGCTGCCTCAAAATCATCACCATGATATTTAGGTAAATAGCAAAAAATGATCATTGCCCGTGCTGCCCATACCGGAACGACGGGTGTCAGCTTTTTCCGCAATCAGCACAGTTACATCTGGCTCGGTTTCCTTGGCTGAAATGGCTGCCTGCATGCCAGCCACACCGCCGCCAATAATTAATAAATCGGTTTTTATGGTTTCACAATCTATGGCTACTCTCATTCTTCAACACCGTCCTTTTCCACTTCATAGTGCAACAGCAGATGTGACAATGGATACCGCATGCGAATGGCCTGTCTTGGACAGTCGATTACGCAGGCTCGGCAATGCCAGCATTCTTCTGGATATTTTACAATAATTTTATGTTCTTCTTTCTCAAGTACATTCATGGGACAGATTTCAACACAAAGTCCGCAGACTGCACACTGTTCTTTTTGGATAATTGGTGGCATATCAGTTCCTCCTTTATGGTTAAAATGAATGTATACATTTCTAACCTCACTTACATCTTACCTGCCATAAATTTATTGTCAACAGACCCCGGCCATTTCGATAATTAATTTATATATTGCTTATATTTTTAACAATTTTAAGTATATAAATATTTTTTAGATAGCCTATTTTCATTCTTGGCTGTATCATGTAAAATATATTTATTCTTAATCAAAAGAAAGAGGTATATCTGCTATGACCGAACAGGAACTAACAGAATTTTTCAGTCATCGCCTTTCCCAACTCCGCATACAACAAGGGATTTCTGCACGAGATATGAGCTTATCCTTAGGACGCAGTGAGAGTATGATTAATCAAATCGAAAAACAAAAGACCTTCCCCTCCATGAAAGTCTTTTTTCAAATTTGCATTTTTCTCAACATTCATCCAAAAGATTTTTTCAACGAAACAATTACAGAACCGGCTATTTCAAAAGAACTATATCAGTACCTTTCCAAGCTTACGCCGGCCCAGACCAAACACTTATTAGAATTTTAAAAGATTTTGACCGCTAATTGGAAATAAAAAGCCTATTGTATCGTGGTTGTTTCTAAACATCTGCAATACAATAGACTTTTTATTTAGAACGTACCTGTCCCCTATTTCTAAACTGCAATCCATCCCAAATGCTCGAACAAAATTTTGCAGCCTATAAAAAATCAAAATCAAACCGCCTGCCAACTCTGCTTTTGCTTTATAACGGACACCAAAGACATGGCCAATTCTAATACCGGCTGCAGAAAATAGGAATGTTACCACGCCAATGAATAACACTGCCGGAACGATATCCACCTGCAAAAAGGCAAAGGTAATGCCGACAGCCAGCGCGTCAATACTGGTGGCAATGGCCAGCATCAGCATTGTTCGCACTGCAAAACTATCGTCCAGTTCCTCATTCTCTTCCCGTGATTCCTGAATCATCTTGCCGCCAATCAGCAACAACAAGAAAAAGGCAATCCAGTGATCAATGCTGGTAATCAAATGCTCAAACTGTATGCCTAACAGATAACCCAAACTGGGCATCAGCATCTGAAAGCCGCCAAAATAACAGCCTGCCAACAGCACATGCTTCCATTGCAGCCGCCGCACGGAAAGCCCCCTTACAAATAGATACAGCAAAAGCATCCATCGATAATCCCACCGCAATCAAAAATAATTCTCCAAACCCCATACGCAGTTGCCCCCATCGTTTTCATAAAATTTTTACAAATTAGCCCGCCGCCGACTTAACCGCCTGAACGGCAAATAAAAAGAGACCTGTCCAATACAGAGTTTCCCCTGTTATGGACAAGTCTCGTTATTTCAAATAAAGCCAGACCGCAAACGGCCAGTGTGTTGACTTCATTACACCAAAGGTGCCAACTACTCCCTTATCTTGCCATTATTATAAAGACTTTTTCCTCCCACGTCAAGCGAAAATCCCTTCTTTTTCCAATCTACAGTTTCATAAAAACAAAAATTCTCCGCATACTAAAACTGTTTCTACCAATTTAACAGGCAAGGAGAATTTACCATGAAAACAATCCATGATAATCCCGATTTGTACCGTTATGATTTAAACAACGCCCGTTCCTCCACCGACTGCACCGGTCTCATTCCCGTGCCGCCCCAGTCGGAGGATGAACGGGAAGCCTACGATGCTATTTATCACTATGCTGTTCCAGAAATCGACAAAGGCAATTAGCGCCCAACAAAAAATGCACGTTCTGACCAGTTGCATATAGCCAGAACGTGCACTTTACTATGTATATAATTTTATATATGATTTTCCCAGCGGTTTTTAATCTTTCCGCTTTGGATTTTTCGGAAACCAGCCCCGCGCTACGCGCTGCCGTTGCTCTTGCAGTTCCCAGATGCTCCACAAAAACGAGCAGCCCAATGCACCAAGCAGAGAAGAACCTACTGTATTTTGCACCATCAAAGAGCAAACAATACAAATAAGCCCTGCCACTAAAAAAACAGGCCAGATTTTATAGCTAAAATAATACTCGCATTTGATGACAATGGGATGAAAAACGCCAATCAATAAAAAATACTGCCACACTGATAATCAACCCTAAAAATTCATGATTTTGCCGCTCCTTTCCATCTTAATAATGCAGGATGAACCACCATATGTATATTTTATGGCAACTCGTATTAGTATAGCACAAAATATATTTTTAAGGATAGTACAAATAGGGCGGATAAGATATCTTAATCATTTACATCTGGCAATCCATCCATTACGCATCCTAAAAGTTGTTATCCAACCTGGACCTGGAACAAAAATAATTACATGCTGCAAATTTTATGTTAGAATTGAGTTACTTTCTCGTCTTATAGATTAAAGAACTTTTAACACGCAAAGGAGCAAGCAGCTATGGAGGACCGCAGCATTATTCAGTTATATTGGCAGCGCGATGAAACGGCAATTCAGGAAACCAATACAAAATACGGCGCTTATTGCTTTCAAATTGCCCACAATATTTTAGCCAACGACGAAGATGCCCAGGAATGTGTCAATGACACCTACTGGCATGCCTGGAACTCCATGCCGCCCCAGCAGCCTTCCCGCTTGCGGTTGTTTTTTGGCTAAAATCACCCGCAACCTTTCCTTCGATTATTACAAAGCGCAGCACGCCCAAAAAACGCGGTAACGGACAGTTGTCCGCGGTGCTGGAAGAGCTGCAGGATTGTCTGGCCGCATCGGATACGGTAGACCACGCTGTATTGGCCGCCGAGCTTGCCAACTCCATCAATCAATTTTTACGGCGCTTGCCGGAACGGGAATGCCATATTTTTCTGCGCCGTTATTTTTATGTGGAGCCTATTCCCACCATCGCCCAGCGCTATCAGCTAAAAGAAAGCAACGTGCTGATGATTTTTATCCCGTACCCGTAAAAATTGCGGATATATTTGGAACAGGAGGGCTATACCCCATGAACAGCCAACAACTTTTTCAGGCCATTGGCAATGCGGAGGATGCATTACTAGAACGCAGTGAACAACCTGTCAAGAAAAAAAGCCCCGCTGGCATAAATGGCTTGCCGCTGCAGCCTGTATCTGCCTGCTGGCAGCGGGAGGACTGCGCCTTTTGCCCGACCACATGGGCGCCAACGCTTCCGGCAGCGGACACGACAACGGTGCTGCCACCTTTATGTCCTATGCCGGTCCGGTTTTTCCACTCACACTGCTGGAGGACACGGAAACAATTACAGCCAAACGCAGCATTACGCTGGATTTCTCTCCCTGGCTGAAAACCTGGATTTCCAACCAAGCACAGTTGGCCCAGCGTTCTGATTTATCAGCAGAAGAACTGACAAAAATGGCCGAAGATTTAGAGAATATCTTTCCCGACGGCGGTTATGATCAAACCTCCACCGACATTCTGGTGCAGGACACCTATCAACTGCGCAACCAATCTGCGCAAGCGCAAACAGTTACTGTGCTTTATCCCTTTGTCAGCGATTTATACGGTTTAAAGCAAAAAAAGCCCAGATCACAGTAAATGGCACGGAGTTATCGACCTCGCTGGTGATTGGCGGCTATTCCGGCGGCTTCCAAACGCCATCTGGCGATGCCGCCGAGCCGCTGCTTAATCTGGAGGAACTGCACAGTTGGGAGCAATATCAGGCGCTGCTACAGGACGGCGACTATTTATCGCAGGCGTTGTCCCGTCAAATTTCCTATACCGACGTGCCTGTGATTGTCTATCGTTTTACCGATGACTATGGTCCAGCCTCCAGTGACGCTATCCCCAATCCCACCATTCGCGCCATGTTTGAACTGGATTATGGACAAACGACAATTTTAACCTATGGATTTAACGGTCATCTGCGGGATTCAGAACAGGGACTGGCCGGAGTAAGTTTCAGCGTTCGGCAGCCTGCATACGGCGATTATGGCCAGCCTTGCTATCTGATTGTGCTGGGGCAGGATATCTCGGCGCTGGAAACCCAAGCCTATATCACCGGCGGCTGGGACACGAAAAAACATTGGAGAACGCCGGCGTCACTATCATCCGAGAAGAAACTACGCTGGAAACGGTTTTACAGGAAGTTGTGCAACGGGAATGGCAGCAATACCAGGAAACTCTAAACACCGAACTGGATTTGGCAACCTACTATCAATTATTCTGCGACTACCTGGAACACTACGGTGTGCTGGCGAACCCTGCCGTCGCCCGTTATGACGAGGGCGCATTGGAATTTTTAGACGTCAACAACGTCAACCGTGTGCTACACCAAAGCCCAAATAACCATTCCTGCTGGCAGCACTGTGGATTTGACAGCCACTGTCCGAAAAGAAGCCAGCTTCGACTACGCCTGTGCCGACACTGCCCACCGCGGCATTTACGGCTATGACTTGGTAACCCAGTTGGGCAGCAATCTCACATTCACTGACCAACAGGCCACCATCAAAGATTACGGCGTGGTAGAAATCACCGGTCAGAACTTCGGCTTTGATTTGCTGCAAAACCGCAAAACTGTAAATTTAAGCAACCAAACAGCCCATTATTATCTGGAAGTAAAGCGCATTGCAGAAAAAAGACGACGACAAGTAAAACAGTCCAATCATGCTCCATCGTCTGGCAAAAAAGTATGCAGAAGCAAAAAGAGGAACAGCGCCTGTGCCTGTTCCTCTTTTTTACTGCCAACCCGCTAACCTTCACAGCAACGCTTACTCTGTATCCTGCTGCATACTATCCTGGAGAACCTTTTCCAACAATGGCGATAAACACCTCTGCTGTGGCTTCTTCCTTTTGCAATGCTTCAATTTGTCCACCATCTGCGGCACTTCATCCAGCAGACGGTCTAAAATGGCGCTGTGGTCCACAACCTGGAAGCGAATATCCTTTTCTCCTACCAGCTTAAAAATCCCACCGGCTGCACCGAAACGCCGGCGCCGGCGCCACCACCGAAGGGCGGCTGACTCTCCTCTGGATTGCCCTCCTGTTTCCATGCCACATGGGTTCCACCGGAAGCAAAACCGCAGCACATTTTAGACACAGGAATAATGACGGTTCCATTGGGTGTTTCCACCGCATCGCCGATAATGGTGTTTACCTCCACCATTCCTTTGATATTTTCCATTGCGGTTTCCATCAAACCGCCAACACAATCAGCCTTCATACAAAATCTGCTCCTTCCTTTCTCTGCGCCCAAGCCGCTTTTCCCACCAGCCAGAGCAACGATAATAAGATAAGTATAAGATGTCCAACGCGACAGCCAATTATACCCGCAGTCCAACTTCCTGCCGCTGCTGCTGAAAATCAGGCACATAGGTGAAGCTGCTCTGTGCCAGCCACCGTTTTGGCAAACAGGATACCGCTATCCAAAACAATCCATAACTATAGGCCGTCAGTCCGGTTGCGCCCAACCAATCCGGCAGCGCACTGTGCATTGCTCCAAGCGCAGCCAACGCGCCACAAGTTTTATCGCCTGCACCGCAAAAAGCAAAAATCGCCTTCCACTGCGCCTGAAACGACGTGCGCTGCCAGCGGTCCTGCCAACGCTGCCGCCAAGTCATTTTTGCCCACGTCCTGCAAAAAATCGCTGCCTATACTCCGGTTTCCAGCCCGTTGTATCCTCCGTCCGTTGCTCTATGTTTTCCGATTTATGCCGATATAACAAGGTTCGCTCCGCCTCGAGCCGTCGTCTACGGGTTGTTTGGACGGTCTCCTCCGCAGCAGGAAATTGTTTTTCAACGCGCAGCCATAAAAATTGTATCTGTATTCTGCCCCACCATTGCTTTTCATGCTCCGCCACAAACTCTAAACGCAGCGGCAGCAGACAAAAAAGGCACAGCAGACAAAAAAAGACCACCGCCCCAGTGCATAACATCACCTCAGTGGTAGTCTCTGTTGTTTTATGGAATTTTATACCTAGTTGTTTTCCTTCCAAACAACGTCTGCATATAATCCGTGCGACGATCTAAAATTCGAATGACAGAAATATTGTTCTTTTCAGGCCGATAAAATGCAATATAATTGCCGCAGATCAGATAATATAAATCGCTTTCCACACCTAATCGCTCTGCCACAGACAGGCCCATATAAGGCTGCGCTTTCAGCTGCGCACAGCATTGTAAAATGTTCGCTGTAATCCGTTCTGCAGCAGACAGGTTTCGCAATTGCTGTGCGATATACGTTTTGACGTTCCGCACATCCTCCCGTGCTTCTGGTGTATAACGCAGCTTCATAGATGTGCTCCGAATTCTTTAAGCATCTCTTCTTCACTAACCCAGTCGGCAGCTGTTTGTACTGATGCGTCACCCTTTTTCAATTCCAACAGCAGCTGTGCAACAGCCTGTTCCCCGCAAAGCCTCTTTGCTGTTCTGCGTAACCAAAAAAGGAAGCCCTTCTACATTTAAAGACTGCTGCAAAAAAGCATTAATTGCTTCTGTCAATGTCATGCCACAATTGGCATAGATTACTTCCAATCGTTCTTTCACCTCAGGATTTATCCGTATTTGAAACGTACTGGTTTTTGGTGCGGTAGCAACACAAATATGCTCAGACATAACCATCGACCCCTTTTCACCTTTATCATACAAGAAGACAGGTTTCATGTCAACACATTGTAATTACATTTATTTTAACACATACAAAAACACAAAAAAAAGGGCAGGAGAACTGTCCCTGCCCTTCATCACAATGCCAATTTAGCCTTCCTGAGACTCATTCCAGATATCGACAACTTTTTCCCATTCTTCATCGTCTTCGATATCGTACAGAACTTCTTCGCCGTTTTCATCTACGACAATCTTCAAGATGATTGCTTCTTCTTCATCAGAACCTTCTTCCAGCGGAACCAGCACGGCATACTGGCTGCCGTCTACTTCTACCATATCAATCATCTGAAATGGATGTTCCTGTTCGTCTTCGTCAATTAAAATCAAAACGTCATCCAATTCTTCGTCAACCATATTTTTTCATCTGCCATGGTCAGCACCTCTCTTTCTTTCCTTCTCTATTTGTATGTGATAGCAATCCAAATAGCAACGTCATTGTGAACGGCTCTGCAAGCCCTACAGCCACATCTATGAGAAACAAAATGGATTTTAGCTCAATGGCCTAATTATACAGTCCTGTCCATGCTTTTGCAACAGAAATCACAAAACTTTTTTGCTTTTTTCTGCTGAAAATGCTATAAAATAAATAATACCGCCTCGCATTCTGACAGGAACGTAATCTACTGGCCATCAAAGCCTGTCCAGATAGCTTTGCAAAATCAACACCGCAGCCATTTTGTCAATCACCTTTTTGCGCTTGGCCCGCGACACATCGGCTTCCAACAGCGTGCGCTCTGCACTGACTGTGGTTAAACGCTCATCCACCCAGATTACTTCTATGGACCGTTGGGCTGTCAAATCGGCAATGAACTGCCGCACTTCCTCCGCTTTGAACCCGATGGTGCCGTCCATTTTTTGGGCAGGCCCACCACCAGCTGACTGACCTCATGCTGGTCTATCAACTGCCATAAGCCGCGGATATCTTCCTCCAGCGTAGTGCGCTGAAAGGTTTCCAGCCCTTGTGCTGTAATTTTCAACGGATCGCTGAGGGCCACGCCAATGCGTTTGCTGCCCACATCCAGCGCCATAATTCTCATAACTCTGTTCTCCTGTTATTTTTTCAGATAGCTGCGAACCAGTTCTTCCACCAGTTCGTCCCGTTCCATCTGACGAATGAGGGTACGGGCATTTTTGTGACTTGTAATATAGGCAGGATCACCGGAAAGCAGATAACCCACAATCTGATTGATGGGGTCATATCCTTTTTCCACCAGCGCCTCATATACAGTGTTTAAGATTTCCCGTGTACCGTTTTCTTTGTTGTTTTCTGCTCTGAAAACATTGTGCTGTCTAAACCATACCCAGTCACTCCTTTTTAAGATATTTTTTCTAAAACGACAGAATTGTCTTTTTATTTGCCACCGCACGGTTTGATGTTGCCATGCGCACCGCACCAGAAGTACGGGCAGCAGCGAAAATTCCTCCGCTTGCTCCACGCCCTTCTGATGAAGCGCCCAGCATCACAAAAAGCAACCTTAAAAGACAACTCTATTTGGTTAGCTGTTCACCGACCAGTCCTTCTACCATGCCCAATGCTTCTGCCAGCTTGCTGTAATCTTTACCGCCGGCCTGGGCCATATCTGGACGACCGCCGCCGCCACCGCCGGTTACTTTGGCGATTGCTTTAATCATATTGCCGGCATGTAAGCCCTGTTTGGTCAAATCTTTGGTCATGGCTACAATCAGATTGACACCGTTGTCGCTCTTAGCGCCTAATACCACCACGCCGCTTTGCAGCTTATCGCGGAACAAGTCGCTCATATCCCGCAGACTGTTCATATCGGCGGCTTCAACTTCACAGGCTAACACCTTCACGCCGTTTACTTCTTTCACCTGATTTAACAGGCCATCCACCTGATTTTTTTGAAGCGGCTGCGTAATTGGGCAATTTCTTTTTCTAATTCTTTATTCTGCGCACCTAGCTGTTCTCTACCCTGCCGATAATATCTTTTTCTGCCGATTTTAATGTTTTCCCCAATTGGGCTACCAGCTGTTCCTTTCTGCAGCGCATACTGATAAGCGCCCATACCGGTTACTGCTTCAATACGGCGTACACCGGCTGCCACAGCCCCTTCGCTGATAATTTTAAACAATCCAATTTGGCTGATATTGCCTACATGGGTACCGCCGCACAGTTCCATGCTGTAATCGCCGGCTTGCACACAGCGCACGATATCGCCGTATTTTTCCCCAAACAATGCGGTAAAGCCCAGCTTTTTGGCTTCATCAATCCCGGTTTCAAAAATGGTAACAGGGATCGCCTGTAAATGACTTCGTTCACTTTCTGCTCTACTCGCGCCAATTCCTCTGCCGTTACGGCGCTCATGTGGGAGAAGTCAAAGCGCAAACGCTGCGCGTCCACCGAAGAACCGGCCTGATGTACATGGTCGCCCAACACTTCTCGCAGCGCTTTATGCAGCAGATGGGTAGCAGCATGATTGCGGGCAGTAGCCTGCCGTGTAGCTACATCTACCTGCGCAGTCACAGCTTCTCCCACATCAATGGTGCCCCCGTACAACGCCGTGATGCACATATTTGCCATCGGGCATTTTTCAGTGCCATCTACCACAATTTTACCGGTGGCGCCGCTAATCACGCCGTGGTCGCCTACCTGACCGCCGCTCATAGCATAAAAAAGGGCGTTACAGGCAGCACAGCGTATACTTCCTGCCCTTCTTCCGCTTCCATGACCTTCTGACCGTCCACAATCATGCCGTCCAAGGTAGTTTCCACCGTTAGCTGTTCATAGCCGACAAACTGGGTTTTATCCAAATCGCCCAGTTGTTCTTTTACAGTAAACGCCAAATCCCAGGCAGTTATATCTTTTTCGATTTTTTGGACAATTCCCGCTGCGCCTGCATAGCAGCTTCAAAACCGGCGTTGTCTACCGTCATGCCTGCTTCTTCGGCCATATCCTGGGTTAAATCAATGGGGAAACCATAAGTATCATAGAACATAAAGGCGGTGGCGCCGTCAATTTCTGTTTTGCCTTCTGCTTTCAAACGGGCAATGTTATCGTTTACAATGCGAATGCCGTCGCTCAAAGTCATCTGGAACCGTTCTTCTTCGGTTTTGATTACCTTTTCAATGAAGGATAGTTTTTCCACCAATTCCGGATAATCCTCGCCCATCAGCTCTACCACTTTGGCGCTGAATTTATACAGGAACGGCCCTTCAATGCCTAAGGCTTTTCCCAAACCGCACAGCCCGGCGCAAAATACGGCGCAGCACATAGCCCCGGCCTTCATTGCTGGGCAGCACGCCGTCGCAGATTAAGAAGGTGCAGGAACGGGCATGATCGGCGATTACCCGGAACGGAAAACCGCGGTGATCCCGATAATAGGTTTGTCCCGAAATTTCTTCTACTTTTTCAATCAACGGATAAATCAAATCGGTGTCATAGTTGCTGTTCACATTCTGCATAACAGAAGTGATACGTTCCAGCCCCATGCCGGTGTCGATGCTTGACGGGGCAGAGGCGTCATCACGCCGTTTTCATCCCGCTCATACTGCATGAACACCAGATTCCAGATCTCCAGCAGCGGTCGCAGTCGCAGACGCCTAAAGCACAGCCGTCAGGATGGTTGCAGGCGTGTTCAGCGCCCCGGTCGATATGAATTTCACTGCAAGGACCGCAAGGACCGGTTTCGCCCATCTGCCAGAAGTTGTCCTTTTCGCCCAAACGGATAATCCGTTCTTCCGGCACGTCGGCAATTTCCCGCCATAAATCGTGGGCTTCATCGTCGTCGTTATAAATGGTGATATATAATTTTTTCTTTTGGCAGCTTTAATTCTTCGGTTAAAAAATTCCAAGCGTTGGTGATGGCTTCCCGTTTGAAATAATCGCCAAAGGAGAAGTTGCCCAGCATTTCGAAAAAAGGTATGATGCCGCGCTGTGCGCCCTACTGTATCTAAATCGTTATGTTTACCGCCGGCCCGCACGCATTTCTGCGATGTGGTCGCTCTGGTGTATTCCCGTTTTCCAGTCCCAAAAATACATCCTTAAACTGGTTCATCCCCGCATTGGTGAACAGCAGCGTCGGATCGTTATAGGGAACCAGAGAAGAACTGGCCACATGGGTGTGCCCCTTAGACTCAAAATATTTGATAAACATCTGTCTGATTTCTTTCCCTATTAACATGATGGTTGCCCCTTCCTACGTATACAATCTTTATGGCTTACCGCATAATCCATAGATATTTTTATTATGGATTTTTCCTGTTTTTTTTTGTCAACCTCTTTGTGCAAAAAACATTGGATACAGGAAAATAACCATGGCACTTGTTTCAGTTCTTCCATGATTCACAACCTATCTTTCTCGGATTGTAACCGTCTGTGCGCCTGGAAATTGTCCTTCTTGCAAGGTTTCATCTGTCCGCAAGGTTAAAATTTGATACTCGTTTTCTTCTAAAATACTTGGGCGCATATTTCTTTGCCGAATAAATGGATATTCTGCCTCATCAATGGTCCGCCATTCAGCAGGCTCGCAAATCATGTCCTCTCAATCTCTATATAGTCCTCCAATGCAACACCATCCTCAGCAATGAACTCCAACGCGCCATATTGTGGATTTCGACTCGTTATTTGCAGTTCCCCTCCCGTTATGATAAACCGTTCCTTATCTCGATTTTCCAATGGCAAAACTACTTGATTGTCGATTCCCTGATAATCAGACCGAATCACCACCATACCACCATGTTGAATATATTGACCTAAAGTTCCAATGTTAAGTCCATCTCCATCCAGTTCAATATAACCATCATTCACAGTTAGAGAACTATCCGTATAAATACTTGCCGCATAAAGTTCTCCCCCATTTATGATCCAACGATAATGTTCATCACTCATGCTAATTTGAAACTCTCTTTCCGCTTCATCTTCATTTGATATAATTTTGACACACCCATCATTTAAAATAAACGTTCCATCTGTTATTTTCACCGAGAAAAAAATTCTCGTTTGTTGCCAGCTTCCCTCCATTTATAATAAAATCACTACCTATGCTGATTTGTCCATCAGCAATCTCAATATCACCTTGGTTTAGCACAAAGTTTTCTCCAGCAAGAAATGACAGTTCATTTATCCCCGAAAAAATGTAGTTTCCATTGTTAATTATAATGCTACCTAAAATCGCATTTACACCATATTTTTTGACTGTCCTGTAATCTCCAAACTACCTGTCCCTTCAAAAGTAATATTCCTTCACATGAAATAGCGGCCATATTACGACTCGGCATTTTTTCGCTACTGTAGATTGGATAACATTGACACTACCTTCTTCTAGCACGATTGTTGTATCCTCCGGTACGATAATCGCTTCCCTCCCGAAAGATCTTCGCCATCCCAATATAAGTTTAATCCATCTAATCGCAACGTTTTGGTATCGGCTTCCCATATCCAACCATCGCCTTGCGCATCTTCAATCATCTCTGTAAAATCTAACTGACTGGACATTTCTGTTCACATTCTCAACCACCGTTTCTGCTGTTTGTATCAATAAAATACCACCCTTTAAAGACATTCTCATCCTACCCACCTCCATCATATACCCAAGCTCATCTACAGCTTCATTTTCTGAAGATGTTGCTTTCATGAATGGAAAAGCTAGTAGTTCTGTTATGATATAAACTACTAGCCTCCCTATACTCTAAACTATCTTATGCTTATACTGATTCCAAACTTTCTCCGCATTTTTTCTCTCACCACTTCCAGCCGCTTATCCTATATACCGTTACGCCTGATTTGTCCACGCCATATACATACCAGCAGATTAAGCCTTCTGCCTATGACAATTTCTATTCCCATTGCTTTATTTTGCTGTTATCGAATAAGCCAACTGTAGTCCTGCCTGCAATCCACTACATAATCTGCATAGACGATATTATCTATGATTTGGAAAATTATCATATACCGTTTTTCAAACAGGATAAATCGGTAGGCATTTCTGGGAATATATTCCCCTATGAGCCACGAGCATCTTTGTGGCATGGTTTCCAATAAATTTGCTGCCTTTTCAAATTCAACTGTCAACCGTTCCGCTGCTTCTAGGCTGCCCTGTGCCTAAAAATGCGGCTTGGGAAACAAGCATCTGCGTTACCCGTTCCGATACAATAACTTGATACTTATTATTCTGGTCTTTTCCATGACCTGCTGCCTCCTTTGATTGCATTACGCATCATGGCAGCGACTTCCCCGACAGAATATCCCTTGCTACCGTGCATCCGATCTTCCTCAACCGCAAGTAATTCCTCACGGAGCTTCAACATCTTTTCCCTACGATTATAGGTCTCAATATCCATGACAACCAAATCTCCCTCGCCGTTCTTTGTCAGGAAAACAGGCTCTGCCGTCTTTCTGCACAGATCAGCAATCTCATTGTAATTCTGTCTGATTGCTGCCGATGGACGAATATTCATAACGGCACCTCCTTGCATTAGTGGTAGTAATATTTTAATTATATTATATCCATTTCCTGCAATGAAGTCAACGATATCGCAGAAGGTTACCACACCCGTTTCATAAAAAAATCGTGCAACCGTTAGACGAGTTCTGAGTATGATAGATGGGGTGCAGATTGGAAAAGCTTTATTATTCTTCCAACCATTCTTATAATAGCCCTTTCGTACCTAACTCAAATATTGCCCCATTCATCATAAGATATCCAGCTGGTCACCTTCTGTATCACATCACTGGTCAGGAACTCACTGCTGCCATATGGTCCATATGATAATACAGCGGTATTGTTCCTGCATCTGTGGTCACACTGGCAGAGCCGTTTGGAATGGTATATGCTGTTACGCCTAATTTGTCCACTCCGTATACATATCGGTAGGTTAAGCCTTCGTCATATCGTTCGTATTCCATCAGGTTTCTTCGGCATAGCTATATATCATTCATTATTGTGAATTATACTTGCTCTATATAAATTATCCTATTTTCTCCATTATAAACAATATATTTTAATTTTAACTGTTGTTCATTTTTATTTTTCCGCCTAAAGGCTTTATTTTTTGATATCCAATTTTATATTCCAACATATCATACTTGAAGATTATTTCATTTATTGAAAAAGCTTTCATCGCCTTTATTGGTCACTTTACCTGGAATGAAATCTTCAACTTTACCAGTTACGGACTCATATTTTCCATCCTCATACATTTTATCAAACTGCCTATACATATCTATTAACCCCTTATCAAAGGGAATAAAATCATAAAAGTACTATTATCGCTATATAAGATACCATACGGATATTTTTTCAGTTGCTTTATCTTTTTTCTAATGAGCTCCCTTTTACAACGAACAATATCCTTTTGGCAACAAAAAAAACATCCCTAAAAAGATAATCTGTATCACAATAAACTCAATTGGAAAATGTAATTCATATAAAATTTCTCCATGCAATACCATCACCTTCTTACCAAATCAAAAAGGGCTATTACTCTATAATGTTATGGAAAAATATATAGTTTCTCTTCTAACAATACTATCTTGGAAAATTTTATTCTTCCAACCATTCTCATAATAGCCCCTTCGTACCTTCTTGGTGTTGTTGCCCCATAGCCCATTATACCAACAATAGTTGCTTTTACACGCCACATGCCTTCCACAATTTCAAACTCTATCTCCATAGGCTGATGAAACTGTGCTGTCAGTACCATTCCATTCCATGTATACGCTGTTTGATTCCAGTTCAAAAAACTTTCCACAAATATTTTCTGATCCACTATATGCGTCTTCAAGCATTGTGCAACAATATTCATAAACTTCCATGCATCTACCGGTTGAAAAACATCTTCCGGTATGTCAGTCAACGCGACAAAAGCAGCGCCGTTGGCATGAGGGCAACGATAGTAACATACCGGCGGCTCCTGAATCCCACAAGCCACAATAGATAATGTATGCCCATTGATATCGTCATCCAACATCAGTTCAGCTTTCTGCAATGGTGCCAACGCTTTTTCCTCTCCGTATTGCCGCACCTGCTCCACAAGCTGCAGCAACTGTGTATCAAACTGATTTACATTTTCCAGCCCCATAACCAAGTGTTAGTCTGATTTGACTCACTGCCCAAAAACTGTATGGGTACGCAGCCTCGCCGAAGGAAATCAATCCTTCCTGAAAATTGACATTCAATTTTGATTTTTACCACATACTGATCGCAAGCTAGTTGAATTGCTGTCATTTTACCTAAACAGGAAGAAAACAGCTCTTTCCAGTCATTGCTTTTTTGTTCTATAACTTGTAATTCACTTGAAGTGCATTTTTTCTCTTAGCTCCCCAACAGGTTTTTGACCACATGCTATTTTTTAACTCATCCAACCAGACTTCTTCTGCATATATATAATAATTCTCATCTTCTATCATATCAAATGAACGGAAAATCTCAATTGATTTTGTTTCCAGCGTATAAATACACTTTATCTCCATACAATTATTAAAAGATATTATGATTCCAAATATATAATAAATCATTCCAGTATTTGAAGCATTCCTTTATTACTCCTATCAAGGCATCCCATTTTTCATCATAAGGGAAAACCCAAAATGGATATAATTTCCTCTCTCGAATAAATCTTTCTGTTTTTTTTCATAGAAAAATGTATGTGAGATTGCTTCATTTTCCTTATAACAATATAGATATACCTTATCTACTTTGTCTTCTACAAATTCGCAAACCAATTTTGCTATTAAGCTTAAAAATTCTCCTCTTCCGTTTGCCAATCATTCATTATAATCCCCCCTACTCTATTTTAATATTTATATAAGTTACGCAACTATCCTACATCATCACTTGACGATTTTTTCTTTTCTCTTTGCAAAGTAATTATACTCTGCTGGCGCTCAATACCATATTTCTCCTATATTTTCTTATCAAAATCTATTTTTTACAATATAGAATCCTTAGTTGGTCAAAATAATATCAATCCATAATAAAATCAAGTTTCTAGAGAATTTCATAATAAGAACTATACTTTCAAAAATTTTAAGCAAAACTCAATATCACGATTACCATAATAATGGCCTTTAAGATAAGCCTATAATCCTACTCAAACATGTCTCAAATTGTTCTTGGCAATGATCACCAATACGCCCAGACCATTAAAATGATAGATGCTCTGTTCCCCAGCATCATTGGTCCCATATAGTCCTCATAAATATATTTCGATGATATTGCAGATTTTGGCATACAATCTTCCATCCAAAGTCGTTTAAGGCAATACGCATCTCCTGTTGTTCTTATCATTTCAAATCGAGAGAATTATATTTTCTAACGCATCGCAAATTTTTCTTGCAAAATATCGTTCTGTGGATTCAACATCATTATCAGCGAACAGTATTTTCGTATTTATTCATAAATTTATCCTATCAGTTCTTACTGGACCCTTGTCCTTACATTCATTCTGTTTTATAGATAAAAATCTTCTATTAGCACAAGA
>VOFC01002830.1_pt1 | contig 31336 bp, 41 predicted proteins | sample 5384161 | NCBI WGS metagenome assembly VOFC01 (sample SAMN12384722, study PRJNA508395) | human gut metagenome | isolation source: healthy gut B | host: Homo sapiens
ATCATAGCTCTCAGGATAATAAAGGTGGCTTGTACCCTGGTACCAGGTGTGCCCAGATCAGGGTTCATAGGCTGGTTATCTTTGGGTTCTTTAAATATATCAAGATCGTTTATTATTCACCAGGGTTCCATGTTTGAGTGGAACAGATATTTTAGCCACGCAAAACAAAATTCATAAACAGGCATTGTTGTCCAATCCAACTGTTGGACAGGTATAAATAACTTCTTTATGCAAATAAACTCCTTGTTGGTTTGCTGAATCCATATCGCTCTGGAGGCGACAAATATATGTTGAACTCAACTTCGGACTTGCATCTCTTTCACTTTTTCCTCTTATGGCTGCTCCATTCCTGTGGTGATTTCCTCATTTGCATTAAATGGCAAATCGTCTTTTCGTCTCAATCCATTCGAAGAGATCATTCGGCAGTTAGATCTTGACTAATTGCCGGGAATCTCTTTTCATGCTAATAATTGCCATACCGGCTGAATGGTAAGCTACATGAGGATCATACAAGTTTATTCCGCCTCCGTCCGTACCAATCCATAACTTTCCATTAGCTTCCTCGTAAAAACTCGTCACAGATTTTTTCGCTCAATCCATTATTATATCCTAAAGGACAGTCTTTATAAGTACGTATGTAACTTTCTTTGATATTGAAAACTCCTCCTCTAACACTTCCCGCCCATAAACATTCGTTGCTATCCTTATATAATACAGTAATAGAATTGACAGGGAGTGAATTTTCATCTCCGGCAATATGATAGAGGTTAGAGAATTTTTCATTGCGTAGTTCCAGGCGATTTATTCCTCCGCCATCAGTTGCTAACCATAGATATCCTTTCTTTTTCTATTATATCCAATACATAATTGTTTGTCAATCCGGAGTTGTTGCTCGTATATTGTTTTATAAGTTTTCCTGTTTTCTCATAACAAAACAGGCCTTGTCCCCAAAAAGATAAATATATGTATCCGTTTGAAGCCAGACATGCTCCTTGCAAAATATTGTTTGGACAAGAGAAAAAACGCTTTAATTGCATATTGGGGTAATTCAATATATATATTCCATCCCTTCTGGTGACGATTAGCACCTCCTTTGGGGAAACTGCTATAATTCTTTGTACCCTATATTTGGTAATGTCACTGTCCGTAGCACCTTTGGGGTTAATGCATACTGCTTTAAAAGAGCGTTTTTTGGTAATCATATTTGTATATTCGATTCTCACTTCCGAAAAAGTACTCCTCCATTTATGCATAAGGAAGAATAGATGATATCATGATTGAAGGGAATAAAATTCCCGTGTGTCTCATCATATCTAACCATACCTTGTCTGGTAGATATCCATATGTCGTTAAAAGGGAATCTTGGGTTAAATGTATAATGTGATTGCTTGGTAAAGAATATCTGTCGTTGGGGGTGGCTTTTTTGAATATTTTCAGATTTTGTCCCGTATAAAAATTCAGACCATTTTTTGTTCCTATCCATAATTTCCCTTTCTTATCTAAAAGTATGGATTGGGCGGTAGATTGAGACAATCCTTCCGCTACGGAAATAGACGTAAACTGGTAATTTATGTCATGACCTGATGTAGATGATATGCAAAGTAGTGTTAATATTGCGAATATACCAAATAACCTGTACATTTTTATCTTTTCGTGTTGTTTTTAAAGCTGATTTTTTTCTATTTAACAACGTATATACATAAAATGTTTATTAATTATTCTGTTTTTGATAAAAAAATGCAGTATTGGATGATATATGACTTTTTTAAATGCTTTCTGACTATGTTTAGTTTTATGAGTTCTTTCTTTGCGCTTGTAAATAATAACCCCTAATTTATTAAATATGATTTTCTTTATTCCTTTGTTTATACCTCCGTAATTTGTGATGTTTTTGGGTGGATATATGGTATTTGAACGCCTCTTGTTGATAGGTGTTTTAAACATGAAAAACATAAAAGAGTATGAAAAAGAGTTTTTATTTTATTTGTTTTTTCTTCTGTGTTCGATTGTAGTTGTGGCACAGAAGAAAAAGTATTACGGGCATAATAACGGATACTGCGGGTGAGGCGGTCATTGGTGCCAGTATTGTGGAAGTTGGAACAACAAATGGCACTGTTTCTGACGTTGATGGTAATTTTACACTCTCGGTTTCTGATAATGCCAGTATACAGGTTTCATTCATAGGTTTTTCTTCCCAGACTTTTGAGTGTGCAAGGAAAAATGAATTTTAAGATAATCTTAAAAGAAGACAGTGAACTTTTGCAGGAAGTTGTTGTGACCGGTTATGGCGGAAAAGTTTCACGGGCAAAACTGACGAATTCTATATCGACTGTCAGTCCCCAGATATTAGAGAAGGGTATATATACAAATCCCTCTCAGGCACTGTCGGGTTCTGTTCCCGGTTTAAAGGTTTCTCTCACTTCGGGAAATCCTACTTCATCTCCTAAAGTTATATTACGTGGTGGAACGGAATTTGATGGTTCGGGAGGACCCCTGGTGATAGTGGACGGACAGCTTCGTGATAATTTTGATGATATCAATCCTCAGGATATTGCATCTATGGATGTTCTGAAGGATGCTGGGGCTACGGCCATATACGGTGCCCGTGCAAGTAATGGTGTAATTTTAATTACAACAAAATCTGGTCGGGCAGGACATCGGGAAATTAATTTCAGAGCAAATATAGGTCTCGGTTATGTTAATAATCCCTACGACTTTTTTGGGCGCGGAAGACTATATTACAGTCCTTCGTACAGCCTATAAAAATACCCCGTGGGCAGCTACGGCAAATCTTACAGGTTCTACGCCTTTTGGTACGGGTAATAAGCTCGGTGCGAATATGGTGTGGAATATTATGGGAAAACGGATGAAAATGCCTATCTTTTGGATATGGGCTGGCGAGAAATGCTGATCCTTTGGACCCTTCTAAAACAATCATTTATAAAGGGACAAAACCGGAGGAATATAATCTTCGTAATCCGGTAGTGACACAGGATTATACGGTTAGTATGTCGGGGGGGAATGATAAAGGAACTTATTATGCAAGTTTGGGTTATAATGACTCCCCGGAGCCCCTATCACTACCGAATATAAATGTTATAATTTCACATTCAACGGTTCGTACAAAATTGCAGATTGGTTGAAAACGACTTCCAATGCGACTTTCAGCCGGGCTAATTATGTATGGTTAAACAACGCCTGGGGGACGGAAAGTGATTATTTTGGTCGGGTGATGAGTACTCCTCCTACTGTCCGTTTTGAAGACGAGGATGGTAATCCGACATTGGGTCCTAGTCCCGGGGACGGTAATCAGACTTATGTTGCAAAAAGTTACGATCAGGATAATGAACGGACAAAGTTTACCCTTATGCAGTCATTAGAAGCTAATTTATTCAAGGGATTGGTCTTGAGGGCTTCTGCCAGTTGGTATTATTTTCATACTGTACAAGAAAGTATGCGCAAGGACTATGAGACGGTTCCGGGGCAATGGAATCGAACTCGTTCAACTAGTGCAAGCTATTCTCGTCAGTTCTCTCAGACCTATAATGCTGTTCTAGATTATACGACTGTATTTTCTGCTGTTCATAATTTGAATATTATGTTTGGTAGTGAATTTTATGATCAGTATAATAACGGTTTCTCTGCATCCGGTTCTGGTGCTGCTACCGATGATTTTAAAGATTTAGGTCTGACCGATGCAGGTGAGGGTAAACGTCAGATAGATTCGAATCATAGTCGTTACCGTATTCTTTTTCTTATTTTGGACGCTTGAACTACGACTATGAGGGTAAATATTTGTTCTCCGGGGTATTTCGTTATGACGGTTATTCTTCTTTGCTAAAAGAATCGGTGGGGATTTTTTCCGGGAGTTTCCGGTGGCTGGGTTTTTACGAAAGAGGATTTTGTTAAGGAATCACTTCCTTTCCTCTATTATGGGAAGCTGAGGGCTAGTTACGGTTTGAATGGTAATGCCAGCGGAATCGGTCCATATACTCTTCAAGGTTCATATAATTCTAATAAATACCATGGCAACAATGGTTTTCTGATAGGTACTTTTGCCTAATCCTTCTTTGCGTTGGGAAAAAGACGGCCAGTTTTGATATAGGCTTGAATGTAGGACTCTTGGGAGGACGCTTGAATTTGGATATCGATTACTACAATCGTCTGACATCTGATAAGTATGCAGACTTCACCCTGCCTTCGACCACGGGATTCTCTTCTGTTAAGAACAATAATGGAAAATTACGTAATAGCGGAATCGAATTACAACTCTCTGGTAAGGTGTTGGATGTCAATGATTTTACTTGGGATGCTTCTTTTAATATAACTTATAATAAGAATAAGATTATAGCCCTTCCTGATAACGGGCAGGTACGAAACAGACAGAATGGACAGCAAGTGTATACCGGTCGGAAGGTTGTAAATCCGGGTACAGGTAAGTTGGAAGATGAGAAGGTGTATGTCGGAGGTTTTCAGGAGGGAATGGAGTATGGGATACTTGTCGGTTACCAGGCCGAGGGTATTTACAGAAGTGTTGATGATATTCCGGGAAATTTGGTTGTGACCTCGGGGAATATTCAAGGTAAATATCAATATGGCCCTGAAGCTTGGAATAAACTTTCTGATAATGAGCGGGCAAAAGGCATAGAGTTAAAACCTGGAGATGTGAAATGGAAGGATGTGAATGGAGATGGCATGATTGACCAGTATGATCAGGTTGTAATAGGAAATACTACTCCTCGTTGGTATGGTGGTTTTAATACCACAATGTCTTGGAAGGGACTTAGTTTGTATGCCCGTTTTGACTTTGCGCTTGATTATTGGGTTTTATGATGATAAGACTCCTTGGTTTTTAGGATGTATGCAGGGGGCTTACAATACGACAAAGGATGTTTTAATACATGGAGCGAAAGTAATCCAAACGCAAAATATCCCCCGTTACGTATTTGCTGATCAGGTGGGAGCTGCCAATTACTATCGTACCTCAACTCTATTTGCCTCTAAAGGGTAACTATTTAGGGATTAGAGAATTGTCTTTGTCATATACTCTTCCTCAAGAATTGTCTAAAGACTATATATGCAGAAACTGCAATTCTCAATAACGGGACAGAATTTGGGCTATTTAACTTCTGCCAGGACGGTAAGCCCGGAGATTTCGTCAGGATATCCCTTGCCACGTACCGTTATATTTGGCGTTAATGTTACATTTTTAATAATTCGAAGTGAGATGAGAAATTTAAAAATTTATACATATTATGGTGTTGAATATAGCTGCTATAGTGGCTACATCATGTGGGGATATGCTGGATCTCGCCCCGATAGATAATTATGGAAGTACCAGCTATTGGAAAACAGAATCCCAAGTCAGTGCATATATTGACGGTCTTCATAAACAATTGCGAGATATGGCGGAACAGCATATTATCACTTTGGCGAATTAAGGGGCGGACATTATAAGGATGGCACAAGTGCAGAATGGTCTGGCTATCTCTAGTGGGGAAACCGTTTACAAAATCTGTCTAAGGAGACTCCCGGAGTTACCAAGTTTGGAAATATTTATGGCTGTATAACCAATATCAATCTTTTTATAGCTCGTGTAACTGATGCTAATTTCATTCCAGAAGCTAAAAAGAATTATTATCTTGGACAGGCGTATGGCCTTCGTGCCTTTACTATTTTGATCTTTATAGAGTCTATGGTGGGGTACCAATTCGTCTTGGCGTGGAAGTTATCGATGGAGTGCTTGATCTCGAATAAACTTTATTTGGGGAGAGCTAAACCAAGTGAAGTTATATCACAGATTAAAAAGGATTTGGAAACCTCCTACAATATTTTGGAGAGAATTCTGATTTTAATTCATATGGACATGGTACCAAGGTGTATTGGTCAAAGGCGGCCACAGAATGTTTGGCTGGAGAGGTATATTTATGGAATTCCAAAGTAACTATTGGTGATAACAAAGCTACCGAATCGGATTTGTCAAAGGCCAAGAAGTACTGAAAGATGTAGAGGGTAACTATGGACTTCAATTGGCAACAAAGATTTTAAACGCATATTCAGTGCTGATAACAAAGGTAATAGTGAGGTGATAATAATGTCTTTATATGGAGGGTGAAGCAGAAAACCTTTCTCGTGGATATACCTATTCTCTTGTTTCGGGACGACTAATAAAGATAGTTTTAGAGAAAATGGAACGCCATGGGATGATGCGCTTGATATACAGAATAATGGTCAACAGAAATATGAGTATAAACTTTCGCTTTATAATAGTTTTGAAAAAGGTGATACTCGTTGTGACGCCACATTTATGCCTTCATATCGGAAAAAGGAAAGTGGAGAATTGTATGTATATGGTACTCATGTATGTAAAAATTTGGGCTCTCTCAATGCTCAGGGAAATAGAGTCTATGATGGTGATCTTATTCTTTACCGTTTATCCTGGGTATATCTAGCATTAGCCGAGATTGCTAATATGGAGAGTGATAATGCAAATGTTGAGAAATATATAAATTTAGTCAGAAATAGGGCGTATAAGTCTGAAGCAGGTTCACATATATATAAGGCATCTGATTTTTCTAACTAATGAATTAGCTATTTTACATGAAAAAGGATAAGGAGTTTGTACAGGAAGGACAACGTTGGTGGGATTTGTGCCGCATGAAGAATGCAAAGGACGGTATTCCATTAGTGTTCTGTATAGAAGGTGATATTGATAATAAAGTTGCTATTCTTGATCAGAAGACTGAGGCATATAAAGTTTTATGGCCGTTGGATCAGAATATACTTGATAATGATTCGGCATTGGAGCAGACTCCTGGTTATGAATAGAAGAAGATATGACGAGAATATGTCCGGTTGGAAGGAGGAGTTTCGTATTCCGGCTAGATATACTTTTTATATCTGTTTATGGTAGTATAAAGATAATATAAAATAATACGAAGTTGAGTTATGAAAAAAGTATAATACCCTTTATTAGCAGTTTTTATTTTTCGGATGTTCAAACGACTTTTCTGACAGTTCCATTGATGTGCTGCGACCAGAGAAAGAAGATTCCGTTGAAAGAGTGGATAAATCGTGGGTTCTGATTTTTTCAGATGAATTTAATATCGATGGGGCCGTTGACTCCAAGAAGTGGAATTATATCCCAGGGAGATGTTGCTCATGCCTATTATTATAAGCCGAATGATACATCCGTTGTTTGGTGTGAAGATGGTTTGTTGAATCTCAAGTTTATGAAGGATGAAACAGATCCCCGCGGATATAAATCTGGAAGTATACGCACTGATAGTGGAAAGTTTGATTTTACTTATGGTAAAGTAGAGATTAAAGCTAAGTTTTCATCGGGGAATGGTTCGTGGCCGGCTATATGGATGATGCCCGCCAGTTCAGAATACGGAGGATGGCCTGCAAGTGGTGAAATAGATATAATGGAGCATATAAAAGATTTAGATGTTGCTGTACAAACGGTACATACTACTGGTACGGAGCAAAAGACATATCCTTTTTGGTCATTCAGGGTCTAAATTCAAGCAGGGTGAATGGAATATATGGGGAATAGAATGGAACGATAAGAAAATTGATTTTATGGTAAATGGAGAAGTTTGCGCAACCTATTATAACAAAAGGTTTGGGCGCAGTACAATGGCCCTTTGATATTCCTTTCTTCTTGATATTGAATGTTGCAGGTGGAAAGGGAATGGCTGGTCCTATAAATGAGAAACATTTGCCTTTTACCATGCAAGTTGATTATGTGCGGGGTATATCAGTGGAAATAGTCTTTTTTGTAAAATAGATTTATAGGGTCCTGAATGTACTCTATGATTTAGAATAATATTTATGGTGTAAAAAGTTTGTTTTGAGGTGACAGTGCCTGTCGAAGGAGTTGTCAGCACTCTTGTGGTGACAACTCTTCTTTCGATGAGGTAATATTGTTTTTGAAGAAAGAATGGTTTTTTAATCTTTTTAATTTATAATCATATGAGATCAATTTTGTGCTATTTATTGTTTGCTATAGGTGGGACTGTTACTTATGTATGCGCAGAAGAAAAAGGAGCAAATCGGATCGGATACACTTGAAAACATTTTATTTGTTGATGATTTTGATGCGAAATGTATTGTGCCCGATACAGCTATCTGGAAACTTTGTACGTATGCCAACAACGCCTGGTCACAGTATTTTAGGGGTGTGGATGGTTACGAAATGTAAAGGTGGAGGAAGGCTATTTGAAGTTGAGGGCCTGTAAGGACAACGGGACTTATAAAAATGGCGGGGTGTTTTCCAAGATAGGTTTTCCCTGTGGTACACGTTTGGAAGTTAAGGCCAGATTAACCAAATTGGTTCGTGGAGGTTTTCCTGCTATCTGGCAAATGCCTATAGGAGCACCGGAATGGCCCAGAGGGGGAGAAATAGATCTTATGGAATGGGTACAAGGGAGTCCTAAGCAGATCTTTCAAACGGTACATACTTTTTATATAAATGGTGAAAATGGCTCTGCAGGAGTAACGAACAAGGAGGTTGATAAGAATTTTGATGTAACTAAAGATCATGTATATGCAGTGCAGCGGACTGAAAAGGAATTAATATTTATGTCGACGGCAAAGAGACTTGGAAATATGAGAACCAACATTTGGATAAGGAGAAACTACAGTATCCATTTTGTGAATATCCCTTCAATATAATTCTGAATTTTTCATTGGGAGGTGAATTGAATGGTATGATGACATGGCCGGGAGAAATCCATGATGAAGATTTGCCGGGAGAAATGTGGGTTGACTGGGTGCGTGTTGTGTTGTTGGATAATAATAAAATCAATGAATGAATATCACTTCTGAAAACGTGTTTCTAAGAAGGGGAGATATGCTGAAATAGGTTCTTTATGTTATGTAATTATTTCTCCTGCTTGAATTATAGCCTCAAACTATGAATCTCCAAATTATGAAGCCTCTATATAAATGATAGTTGTCTGATGCATAAAAATATAATGTCGTTTATTTGTAACAGATTGAGATAGGAATTGCCTTCTTTTTTGCAAAGTGTTATACAATGTTTGATTTGGTATGAGATAGCTGATTACAATTAGTTCACTTTTGCCGGATTAGTGTTTGTTGAATATGGAAAAGCAACAGAAAAATATGACTTTACGTAGAGGACCGTAGAATCGTGGTCGGGTAGGTCCCATTACAGCAGCTGAGAAAGACGTACATAAACATATATACTCACAATGGGTGATTTTATTTTGTATTGTAAATGAAAGTAGTAGTTAGTCAACTATATAGCTAAAAGGTAGAATGTTGGGAATGATATATATTTCAGCCCCAATTCTGCTAATAATAAATTTAAATAAGAATTATGATGAAAAAGATTTTTGCAGGCTTATTGCTATCTGGTATTGCCATTTGCCATGTAAGTGGACAAACAGCTTTGGAAGGAAACAAATTTTCGGATAATTGGTCAATCGGTATTAATGTAGGTGGCGTGACCCCCATTGACTCATCACTCGTTTTTTAAAAACATGCGTTCGGCAGTTGGAGTTCATGGGCAAGCATTTAACCCCTACCTTTGGATTAGGTTTTGAGGCAATGGGTTATTTTAATACAACAAAAAAAAACAGCATTTGATGAATCAAATGTAAGTTTGTTAGATTGGTGAATTTAAATAATCTTTTTGGAGGTTATAACGGTATTCCAAGAAGTTTTGAGATTGAGGCTGTGGCTGGTATTGGCTGGATGCATTATTATGTTGGTAGAAACATGGGGGAAGATCAAAATGGTATGTCTACTAAGTTGGGATTAAATTTTAATTTTAATTTAGGGGAAAGTAAGGCGTGGACTCTAGCTCTCAAACCGGCTCTTGTATATGATATGAATTCTATGGGTACGAAACCTGTATATTTCCATTCGGGGCGTGCCGTGTGGGAGATTAGTGCAGGCTTCGTATATCATTTCAGATGTAGCAATGGTGAACACCATTTTACTAAAGTAAGACCTTACGACCAGTCTGAATTTGATGCATTAAATGCTCAAATAAATCAACTTCGTTCAGAACTTGAACGCAATGATAATGTATTGCAGGATGCTAACCAAAAAGTGACAGATTTAGAAACGGCTTTGGAAGAATACAAGAATCGAGAACCGAAAATTGTGAAAGATACGATTGACAATAGTAAAAAAACACTAGAGTCTGTGATTACTTTTCGTCAAGGTAGAATAACTATTGATAATTCTCAATTGCCTAATGTTGAACGGATTGCAATTTACTTGAGAAACCACAAAGAGGCAGGAGTTGTAATCAAGGGTTACGCTTCTCCGGAGGGTAGTGAAGAACTTAATGAGCGTATTGCGCGACAGCGTGCCGAGGCAGTTCAAAAGATGCTGGTTAATAAGTATGGGATTTCAAAGGAGCGAATTGTTGCTGAAGGACAGGGAATTGGCTACATGTTCGAGGAACCGGATTGGAACCGGGTAAGTATTTGTACTATTAATTCTAAATAAGAAGTGATAGAAAATAGAAGATGTATAATAAATAGAAGCAGTTCTGCTTTTTATAATCATCAGGCTTCCCCATTTATCGCAATAGTTTGTGTGGTGGGGGAGTTCCTTGTACTTAGGAAGATATGTAAAATGAAGTAAGTATATTGAAAGATGATATTGCTTGTGGCTAAGTTAGGGCTATATGTGTCATGTAGGGAGCGAGAGTCGTTAATGGATGCAGATATATATTCCTTTTTAAGTATATGTTTATAGAATTACAGTTTTTGTTTGTAGTTTAAAAGTATGTGTCTTAAAAAAAACAAACATAGTAAGCGAAGCGAGTTGTTTTAAAATTAAACTACTTAAATTATAACATGAAATTACTTTTATTTGTCGGAACATCATTCCTGTTTTAATTATGGAATTAAAATTGACAGTGGTTTTACCCAATACAGATTGGCTGCGCAAGAATCCGGACAGATTGATAATAGTTGTTGTTTTTGTATTTTATTTCTTTTTTTGAAAGGAGAACTATCCGTTAATATAGGCAGGGAGCATAATATACATCTTTTAGAGCATAATATGCTGCTTATACCGCAGCATGAAGAAAATAGGGTTGAAGGTATTGTGTCGGCAGAATGTCTGTTGTTGTTTTGGAATAAGCAGATAACGGCTTGTGACAAAATGTATTTTGAATCAATCTCACATGTAAAAATGGAGAACGGTAATAATTGTATTTTACCAATCCGAAAGCCTCTGTTACATATTTTGAGGCAGTTACTTTTTTATCTGGATACAGGATTGCTATGTAGGCATATGTATATCCTTAAGCAGCAGGAAATCATTCTTGCATTGAGGGGTTTTATACTAAATCAGAACTTGCTGCTTTCTTTTTTTCTAGAACGACTGGAGTAGGACGGAAGTTCGAGGATTTTGTACTGGATAATTATAAGAATGTGAAAACCGTGAAAGAATTTGCAAGTTTGTGTTGTGTTTCGGAACGCTCTTTTTAATCGTAAGTTTCAAGAAAACTAATAATAGAGGTATAGGTAATGGATTAGAAACCACCTGCCTTCATCATTTTGCATGATTCCCAATCATTTCAAATAGCTCAATGCGAAGATAATATTATTTTGAGAATTAACCAAATTCTGATAATCAAAATCATACAAATTCAGCGAATTACCGGCTATGGTTGCTGAAATTTATACTTCAATCCATATTCTTCCAGTTTGTTGTACAGTGTCGTACGTCCTATCCCGAGCAGTTCGGCGGCAACCTTGCGGTTTCCGTTCGCCTGCTTCAACGCACGTAAGATACGCTCCTTGTCTTCCGCATCGCTGCGCAGGGCGAAGCTGACAGGTGAGGTCGCCCTCGTCACGGCAAGTTCCAGATGCTCTTTCGTGACAAGACCCGTCTGCGCCTGCAACACCGCACCCATGATTTTCTGCCGAAGCTCACGGACATTGCCCGGCCATGCATGGGTCAGCAATGTCTTTTTGGCTTCCCCGTCAAAGCCGGTGACATCGCATTCCAGTTCCCGGTTCGCAATTTCACGGAAGAACTCAGCCAGCGGCATGACGTCCTCCTGACAGTCGCGCAACGGCGGGACGGTTATCTCGAAGTCATGCAGACGGTACAACAAGTCCTGCCGGAAACGCTTTTCATGGACCGCCTTCTCCAGATCCTCGTTGGTGGCGGCGATGATGCGGACATTGAAACTACGGTCAGATTTGTCACCTACCGGGCGGTATCGCCGCTCCTGTATGGCGCGCAGAAGCATTTGCTGGGTTTCCGGTGCAAGGTTGCCCACCTCGTCCAAGAACAGCGTACCGCCTTCCGCCTCGTAAAAATAGCCTTTTTTGCGATTGTCCGCACCCGTGAACGCCCCTCTGACGTGTCCGAAGAAAGCAGACGGCGCAAGCTCTTTGGTGAGCGAACCGCAGTCCACAGCCACAAACGGTTTTCCTGCCCGTTTGCTCTTATCGTGCAGCTGTCGGGCGATATGTTCCTTGCCCGTGCCGTTCTCGCCGAATATCATCACGCTCATGTCGGTGGGGGCTACCAGTCTTATCCGCTTCATGATGGCTTGGAACGCCGAGCCGTCACGCGAGAACAGGGGCATACGGCTTCGTCCGATATTCCGTTCTTTTAATATGGTACGGAGCAGAGGGACGAGTTTGTCCTCCACAAGCCGCTTGGGTATGTAGTCCAGCGAGCCGAGTTTCATGCTTTCCACCGCCGTGTTCACTTCGGCGTAGTCGGTCATGATGATGAACGGTTGCATCATCCCTTCCTTGCGCATCCAGCGTAAAAGGTCGATGCCGTCGCCGTCGGGCAGGCGCAGGTCGGAAACTACTATGTCCCCGTCTGCGGCCTGTTGCAGATATTTCTTCGCGGTTGAGAGGTGGAAAGCCTGCACGGTGCGGAATCCCTCGCGTGCCAGCAGGTTACAGACAAACTCGCAATACACGATGTTGTCCTCCACCACAATGATTTTTGTCTTATCCATTATCATATTTTCTCTTTTCTTCTTTTGCCAGTCGGATGATTTCCGAACCTTTATCCAGCACGGATTTTATGGTATTGCCAATTGTTTTATCGTCAGGTGTGCCATCGCTATGAAGCAATTTGTATAGTTCCCTTAACGGCTGGTCGGCACGGAGTATCTCCCATGAACTTCGCAGGTGGTGTGTCAAGGCATCCAGTTCCTGAAGGTCTTTCTTTAGACCCGCTTCCCTGATTGCCTGCATTTCCTTTTCGGTTTCCGTTATCAGTTTATCCAGCATGACGGCTTCATTGCCGTATGACAGCAGAGAAGTGAAATCCGGCTTTTCATTCCGGTTGCCTTTCATGGCGCATTTGTCTGAAACCTCCATCAGTTCCGATATGGAGAACGGTTTGAACAGGCATCCGGCGAATCCACGTTCCATAAGTTCCTCTTTGCTGCAACTGCCCGAAGCGGTTGTCACCACTACCGGGATAGTTTTTGAATTGCCAACGTTGGAGGTGCGCAGCAGTTCCAACAGCTCGAAGCCGTTGATTTCCGGCATGTTCAAATCCGTCAGAAGCAGGCTGTATTCTTTCCGGCGTATCATTTCCATCAGTTCCGCAGCATCGGTACAGGTGTCGCAGTGTACGCCTTCCTGTGCATACATTTCTTTAAGCATCAGGAGAAGTACCTCGTCATTGTCGATGGCAATCACATCATGGAATGCACGGTCATGATGAATCCTTGTCTGATTTATCCTTTCCGGCAGTTCCCCGGCTGTCTGCATGGGTATTTCCACTGTGAAACGGCTGCCTTTGCCTTTCTCGCTCTCCAACCATATCGTGCCGCCGAGCATTGTCACGATACGCTGAACGATGGACAGTCCCAGTCCGAAGCCGTCTTTTGCGGCGGCGTTTGACAGACGTTCAAACGCGCCGAACACGCGTTGCTGTTCCTCGTTGGTCATTCCTGTGCCCGTATCTTCGACGATAATTTTCAGAATACCGTTATCATAATCAGCCGTCAAAGATACACCACCGCTATCAGTGAATTTGATGGCGTTTGACAACAGGTTGTTCCCGATTTGGATTATTCGCTCTTTGTCAGTTAGCACAACGGCATCACATACGTTCTTCACTGTCAGCGATAGTCCTTTGTTCATGGCTATGGGCGTAAACTCCGTTTCAAGAATGTGCGTGATTGCCGAAATCCGGCAAGGAGAGAAATTCGGCTGCTCCTTGCCATTGTCCAGCCGGAAGAAACTCAGCAGGGTGTTGAGCATTTCGCGCATACGGTCGGAGGATTGCCGGATATTACGGACATATCGCTCTTTTTTATCCGCATCATTCCCTTTTTCCATCAACGCGGTATAACCGATTATTGCGGTTAAAGGTGTGCGCAGTTCATGGATGATGGTATGCACAGCTTTCTTGCGAGAATTTATCAGTGCCTCGTTCTGTTCAACCGATTTTTGGAGTTGTCCGATTAAATCCGCAGTTTCTCGTTTGTATCGTTTGATACGGGTGATATTTCGGTGGATAATTATGTAAGAGATTATCAATAACAACACAACGAATCCTGTCAAGCCACCTATCTGAATAAAAGACCTTTCACGCATGGCGGCTATTTCCGCTTCCCGTTTCTGTAAGTCTGCTTGAACTTTCTCGTCTATTTGAACTACCAGTCCTTGCAATTGTCTGTTGAGTTCCGCATTTCGTGCGGCAAGACTGTCGGTATGTTCCGATAAACGGCGGCTTTGTGCCTGTTGTTCAGCTATCATATTCCGATTAAGGGAACGCAACATTGTAGTAGTCGCAGTTGGTTTCGCTTCTTCCTTTTTGCCAAAGATGCCCAAGAAACCCTTGCGCTTGGATTTCTTGGGCTGTTCCTGCACACTCTTCTGCACGATTACAGGCACTTGACTGGTTATCTTATCGTTGATGGCTTGTTGCTGTTCAAGTACCTGTACGATTCGGTGCATCTGCCGTTCCTTATCTTCGAGAAGAAGGCGTACACTATCAATACGTTCTGCTGGATAGATAGCTTTGAAACGGCACAGCATACTGTCTATTACCATACGCTGAACGTGGTAATATCCTAAATCATCATTGCCCCATTCCAATATAGTTTCACCCAATAAGGAATTTTCTATAAGTTGGATATGTACATCATTTATCTCTTTTCGTAACTTGTCAATCTGTTGGTTGTCTAACTCCAACGCCTCCACTTCTTGCCATTCGCCATACCAAATATAAGCAATGCAGCCAATAAACAATGTTATTAGCAAATAGCCACATGCTACTGTTTTTTGAATATACGTCATCATTAAATCGGCATATAAATACAATACAAAATTCTCAGAATGTAGTAGTCACCTTTGTTGGGCTATTATTAAAAGATTGAAGTACCTTGAATCAAGTACTGCGCGATAGTAATTATCACGGATGCCAATAGTACGGCTATGGTAAATAAGAATCGTAGTTGTTCCATATTATGAATTGTTTTATTGATTATCAGTTATTATATTTACGTTTTCTATTGGTTAAATCATTGATATTTCGTATCTTCGTTGCAAAATTAGTTGTATTCTCTTACTGCCACAATGGTGAATAATAACCAATTCAATTCGTGATGAAGAAAGAACATGAACTAAAATCGCTTTTGACAGAGCAACAGTTTGAAACCTCGGATAACAGAGAGATATTACTCGCCCAAGCAAGAGCGTGTGCAAGCGGTTATGCACTTGCAACAGAAGGTATAGCTGTTGTGTCAGATTTTCAAAATAACGAATGTCATATTTATTCCGGGAAATTCGGTCAAACTATAATGAATCTTCCAGAATATATGGTAGACCGTAATTCTGCCTTTGAGGACATAGTATTCTGCCATGCAAAAGAAGACGAACTTATTGAACGCCATGTACTGGAGCTTCGTTTCTTCAACTTTATAAAAGAACTTTCAATCAGAGAAAAGACCGATTTTTCCGCTTCATGCATCCTCAGTTTTTACCAAACCGGAGGCAATAAAAAAGTCAAAATACTCCATACAACGAGATATTTCAGCTGTAGTGCCAACGGAAGTGTTTTATTCGGTCTATGCACTTACATTCCGTACCCCGTTTCCCATAACCGACAAGACGGAATTATTGTCAATCTATTGACCGGGGAAACGGTTGGACGAGACATATACGAAGCGAGTGACCGTAAAATTCTCAGCCGCCGGCAACTTGAAATACTGTCGTTAATAGCCAAAGGAGTGCCAAGCAAACAGATTGCCAGCAACTTAAACATATCTATTTTTACTGTCAATCGTCACCGTCAGGATATATTGGCAACATTAAAAGTTGCCAATACCGCAGCCGCAGTAGAAATTGCATTAAGAATGAACCTTATCTAATGTGCATGCCTACTTCATGATTGGTTAGAAATCAGTGTTGCACCAGCTGCTATTGGTTCTTAATTTTGCATTCATATAACAAAAGCAAAATATCTGTATGAACAAATCAGCTGGTATATTAGAAATTGAAGCAGGTATAACGGTAGTGCACAATGGATTTGAACGTATTTTTAGTTCCGTTCCAATTCACTTTGGCAAAGGTGTTTCTCTTGCAAACGGGGCTTATATTTATTGCACAGGAGAAGGTGATGACATCTATATCGGAGATGATAATACTATAGGTGGAGAACTTATTCTGTTTCCTGGAACAAGAATCGGCAATCATTGCTCTTTCGGCACAGGGACTATAATTGTCGCTGGTGGTTTCCGCATCGGAAATGGATGTGTACTGTCACATGGATGTACCATAACTCAGGATGTTCCTGAAAATTCGTTAGTTGTCGGTCGTAGAGGATTGATATTCAGCAAATAAAAATCGGTTTATATTGCTATTGATGCGAAAATTGGTTAGAAATCAGTATTGCGCACATCTTATATTCAATCTAATTTTGCAACCGCAAATAAATCACAAGGAAGTTGCAATTTAATAAAAATCAAATCAATATCGCAATGAAAAAATTGGTATTTATCGTAATCATCACAAGTCTTGCTATGACTGGATGCACCCAGAAAGAGTCAGAGAAAAAAACAGGAAGTTCTGACAAGAAAGTTACAACGGAAAGCGTTAAACTCGCTACATGCAATATCAATGTAGGAGGAATCCGTTTTACAAAGTCTAAAAACGGGCGGAGAGAATGGCATCACACTTCTTGGTGACACTCTCAAGTTTGTGGCCGGTCCCCAAACTGATTATTTCCGTTCCCCGGATGGAAACGTTGTCAATAGCTCTGCGGTCATCTTCACAGAGGTTGACAACACCAAGCCTTTCACTTTCACGGCTAAAGTACAGCCGAACTTTACTAAAACCGGAACATATTCTGCTGGTGTGTTATACGCATACGAGAATGACACGCATTGTCAAAAACTATGTTTCGAGCAGGATGAATATGGTGACCATCGAGTGGTGTCGGTTCGCACAATAGGTACCTCCGATGACAATAATCATCAGGTAAATGCCTACCGGGTTGTTCAATAGCTAACTTCACCCTGACGGCAAATAATGTTTATTTTGGATTTTTATGGCTTTTTCGGCGGTTGTACTATCACCATCGATGTTGCTGCTAATGTGAATGGTGTTGCAGTTGAAGGTCAGACAGGAAAACATCTGATGTCAGGATTTCATGGGGGTTATTCACTTGGTACGCTCATCGGTGCCGGTGTGATGAGTTCTCTTTTTCGCATTCGGAATAATCCCTATGTGGTCGGTCGTAATATTTATGATATTGGTATTGGCTGCGATGATGGCCGGATGCCGTGACCTTCTATCCTCAAAGGTACTTAAAAGCAACGACCATCCGAAACAGGATGTGAATAAGAAATTTTATATTCCACCTATGGTGATAGTGGTCGGTTTGTTATGTTTTATCATGTATGCGTCGGAAGGTGCTGTAATGGGGTGGTCAGTAATTTTTGTTAGTCAAGAGCGTGGCATTGACATGTCCGTGGCCGGATTTTTCTATACCGCTTTTGCCATAGCAATGACCGTTTCGTCAGTCGCATGGATGCCATCTGCCGGCGGCACGGAGAGAAGACAATGGGCGAGTGGATGGACAATCAGGACGTTTGCCGGATGCTCAACATCAGCCCACGCACATTGCAGACGCTTCGGGACAACGGGACGCTGGCTTACTCGCAGATAAGCCACAAGACGTATTACCGTCCCGAAGACGTGCAGCGTATTGTTTCCGTTGTGGAGGACAGACGCAAAGAAGCAAAGTTCAAGGGCAGGACGATTTAATCACCCGCATATAGTAAACAAAGTAATTACACTAAATCCAAAGTAACATGAATGAACTGATTAACAAGGACAGCGAGTGGATAATCCACTTCATGGGCAGCCTCGACCGTCTTTTGGACAGCTTCGAACATCTGACTGCCAATTACCGCCCGACACTGAACGGCGAGCATTTCTTCACAGACAAGGAGGTCGCGGCACGGCTGAAAGTGAGCCGCCGGACACTTCAGGACTACCGGAACGAAGGGCGCATAGCCTATATCCAATTAGGCGGTAAAATCCTCTACCGTGAATCCGACATTGAAAGGATGCTTACTGACGGCTACCGCTCTGCTTACCGACAGAGAGCAACCTGATTTTCTTGAAGGAGCGCAGTTTGCCGTCTGCCCTATGATTGCGTCAGCAACGGACTTTCGGCAAAAAGAGAAAGGAACGGCTTACGGACGGAGCATCAAAATACCGCTTCGTCTGTAAGCCGTTCCTCTCTTCTTTCTTCTGATTTCCCGTCAGTCGCTTGTTTCCGTTGCCGGATGTTCTTCAAGCGTATGGCAGGCAGTGACAAGGTTTTCGGGCTGAATACGCTCCGCAGGAGGAAGATTCTGCCTGAAACGGCTCTGCCGCCCGACCTTGCCGCTGCCATCAAAGCCATACGCTACCTTTGCATCCGTGCATCGGGAACGAGTGGCTGACGGAATGAGACTCAACTATACCATCGGTTATTACCTCTGACGCTGGCAACAAATAGTGTAATCGGTGTAGCTTTCTTAATGGTGCTGATTTCATTTATTATAAATCGTCTGAACAAGACACCCTCTTTACTGCATATTCTGAACGCAACGGCTATAATCACTTCAATGTTATAGACATCGTAACTTATGCCATCCGGTTGCTTGAGATACTTCATCGTGTCAAGTTCGTTCAGTTCCTTGTGCTTGTAAATGGTATGAATCGCCTTACGGACATCGCATGAGAACACCCCGAACAGGTCGGCTATCTCTTGTTGCGTCATCCATACGGATACGGTCGGCATCGTGACCGCACCCGTTTCACTGATTGTTATTATTCCTCTATTCATTGTCACTTGATTTTAGTTTCATCATTTGATGCACACTCCTTTTTCCAACCGCTGTAATTTCCGCATTTGAACACCCGTGACGGCATACCGTCATCGGGCAACGCATATTTGCCTTTGGTATTTTCTGACAGGGTTTCCAAATCCCTGCTCACTTTGTGGTTGGTTATCTCGGCATATATCTGGGTGGTGCGTATGGAATAATGTCCCATCATCTTGCTGATGGTTTCTATCGGAACCCCGTTGCTCAGGCAGATAAGGGTTGCAAAACTGTGCCTCGCCTGATAGAATGTCAGGTGACATCCCAGACCGCACTGTTCGGCTATGATTTTAAGGCTGCGGCACAGGTTACAGGTCTGCGGGACGTAAAACAATCTTCCGTCCTCGCCTTCCCCTTTGTATTTTTCGATAATGCGGAGAGGTATGTCAAGAAGTTTGATATGGCACTCCGCCTTGGTCTTCTGCCGTGCGATGTGAATCCATTTGGAACCGTCTTCCTTTGTGACGATGTTGTCTTCCGTCAGGTTTGCCAGATCTGCCCTTCCGATGCCAGTGAACACCGAAAAGACAAACAGGTCGCGCGTGTGGCACAGGCGGTAGGTGGGCAGTTTGGCATTGAGCAGCTTTTCAAACTGTTCCCTGTTCAGGTGGCGATGGTTGACAGGCACTTTCTCAATCTTATGCCCTGCAAACGGGTCGCGCTTGAGTATGTGCTTCTTCAACGCCAGCCGTGTCATCTTGTGTAGCAGGATAAGGTAGTCATTGTAGGCAGACACCTTTAATCGCAGTACGGTAGAGAAATAGAACGTGAAGTCGGTCATGAACTTCATCGTCAGTGAGCGTAACGGAATATCCTCCAAATCATACTTGAATTTCAAAAAGTTAAATATATGCTTGCGGGTGGTAAGATAACGGACGTAGGAATGCCTTGTCCGGTCAATGCCCACACGTTTGGCGTATTCCCCGTTATGTTCGTCAAACAGGGACAGCAATGTCTCTTTGACATCGGATTTCCCGGTGACGGCATTCTTGATGATTTCTGCCGAGACGAAGCCATAAGAGTCCACGTTTCTTTTGTAGGCGGCCTTCGCTTTCTCCTCCAAAGCCTCCAATAATGAGTTCAGCCTGTTCAACTCATTTCTTTTTTCGCCGGTGATGTTTCCGGTCTTACGGCCGTCCGTGAATGCCTTGCCCACTTTTGCATCCCATAAGTCAGGCTCTATTTCCAACCCTGTGGAATACTGGCTTATCTTCCCGTCAAGGGTGACCCGTCCCATAATCGGACATCTGCCGTTTTTCTTTATTTTCCGGCGGTTGATATAGAACAACAGTTTGAATGTGCTTCGCATGGCTTACCCCTCCATCATTTTGGTTATGTACTCTCTTTGCTTCATGCTCGGATTGACTTTACGTTGGCTATAATCCTTCAGAATTGGAGACGGGGGCAGTGTCAATGCCCGATAAGGTAAACTTGCCCCCGATAATATCGTTCAGACCGTCCATGTCCTTGTCTATTTTATCCTGCGTGACTTTCGCATACCGCTGTGTGGTGGTGATATGCCGATGCCCCATGATTTTACTGACGGTCTCTATCGGAATCCCCTGTGACAGACAGATGATGCTTCCGAAGGTGTGCCTTGCCTGATGGAATGAGATTGGACGGTTGATGCCGCACATCACGGACATCTTTTTCAGGTGTCTGTTCATGCTCTCTTTGGTCAGCATAGGAAGGAGTTTCCCGTCGCTGTCCATATCCTTGTATTTTTCAATGATATTCAGCGGTATCTCCATCAACCGGATACATTCGGGCGTCCCTGTTTTTTGTCTTTCCGTATGAATCCACAGACTGCCGTCATCCGCTCTCACCAGATTGGCGGCTGTCAGGCTCCTCATGTAGCAGTAACAGATACCCGTCCAGCACGAGAACAGGAACATGTCCCTCGTGAAATTACGGTTGGGGGTGTCATAGGTAGTGTTCGCAAACCTGTCAAGCTCGTCTTCCGTCAGGTACATCTGTTTGAAAACAGGTTTCTGCGGGGCATAGCCTTTGAACGGGCTGAAAGGGATGATGCCACGGAACACGGCAAGCATCATCACGCTTTTCAGGCGGTTAATATGTCCGAGTATGGTCCTGGGCATGAAACGCCTTGTCGTGCATATACATATCAAACGCCTCGATAAAGTTTTCATCCAGCTGCTTGACAGGCATATCCGACACATGGTATCTCTCTTTCAGGAACTCACCGAGTATCCGGCAGGTGTTCCGGTACTGGTAGAACGTGCTTGCCGCCCTATTCACCCTACACGCAGGGCATAGTCGCTGTTATGCTCCGCATAGAGCTTCATGATGGTGTCCTGTGTTTCAGCCTGACCTTGAAACACGTTTCTGACTTCCTCTGCTGTCACGACATCCTGCATGTCGGAAAGCTCGTTGAACCGCTTTTGCAACAATAGCAGTACCCGTTCAATCTCCCTGTTTGCCATTGTCGCCACCTTGCTTTTGCCCGTGCAGCGTTGGGCTGTGGCGTTCCACAACCGCACATTGATTTTGAACTTGCACGCAAATTGTGCGATGGAATTGGCCTTTCCCTTGATGGATATTCTGCCCATGAGCGGAGAAAAGCCGTCCTTGTCCTGTCCGCTGCGCTTGATGTAGAGCAGCACTTTCATTTCTGTTTTCATGCGTTACTTTTTGATTGCAATTTTACTCGAAGAACCGCCAAAAGACCAAAATCATGTGCAACATTCCTGTGCTGCCTGTCGCAGCTTCTATACTTGAAAAGTATAAAAATGTGGCAGAATGTACCGGAAAGCTTTTACCTGTATTGTGCAATCAACGCATGAACAGTTATTTGAAAGAAATTGCCGATGTGGGAATTCATAAAAATCTTAGCACAGAAAAACTGTGCACCGTCATAGCTATGCCACAAGCATTTGCCTTGCGAATGGCGTGAGCATGGAGAATGTTGCTAAGATGTTAGGTCATGCAGATACGAGCGTAACAAAACACTATGCACGGGTATTGGATCAGAATATTTTTAAGGATATGCAAAAAGTAAATAGCTGCCTGTCGGAATTGGCTATATAATAAAGGTAGTAGCTAATATAGAAAAAGGATTGGGAAGAATGAATTTCATTTTCTCAATCCTTTTCTTTTATAGTAAGTTTTCCAGAACTCAATATGAAGCATTGACAAAGGTAAGTTCCGTATTTAGCCTGTTCAAGTCCAAGCCTTCGGTTTAGATGAAAATCTTCCTCTCATTCCTTTCGAGCGTATTTTCATCTAAAGACTTACACAGACTAAATACTCCACTGGAAAAGTCAATGATTCAAATTAAATTCCGAAAAACAATGTTTTGGGCTTGGCAGGTTACTCTTTCCAACTTTCAAAGTAATGCTTTTGGAGCAGTTTATCAATATCACTTTGACGGTAGATGATTTTACCTTTTATCTGAATAAAGGGGATTAGTCCTATATCTCGCCATTCTTGCAGGGTTCGCAGACTGACATTTAGTTTCTTGGAAACCTCATTATTAGAAAGAAAGCATTCCCCGTTCAAATGGGGCTTGTAGTGATTTGATAATGGATTCAATGCCGTTCAGCATCGAATCAAGCGAAGAAATAAATTCTTTGACTTGTGGGGTATCTTTATTTATTAGTTCCATGATTGAAAGATTGTTTTATTGAAATATTGTTTTCAAGATGGCTAGATAGCTGGTTAGTTACGCAGATAGTCACCAAGCGATAAAATATTAAGTACGTCTCTTGCCGGATCATAATCTACATAGAGCCGTTTGGATGCAACGGTAATAAAGTACTGGCTACCATCTCGCTGTATCTCATAAGTAGCAGGTGAAGCCTGTTTGGTTGTTTCCGATATATATATATATAAAAGAAGGTACTCTTTGTCGCTCCGATAGATGATAACCGTAGGATTCAGATTAATGCTTTCCCATGTGCCGACAATAGAAAACAGGTTGAAGGACGGATAATCTTCTTTAGTTCTTTTCATAAGGCATGGGGTGTTTGGGAGATTGATTTTGCGTTTCGCTGTCTGCAATAATTCTTTCAATATCGGAAGTTTTATAATAAATCTTACTCCCAATTTGAGAATAAGCCAGCTGCCCGCTGCTTCGGTAATATTGTAGCGTTCGCTTGCTAAAGCCTAACAATAGGCACACTTCCTGACTATCCAGCCAATTTTCTACTTTCTGCGTAGGAGTGCTGCACAAACTTTCTATCCGTTTGGCAAACTCGGTGAACCGTTCGCAGACATACGAAAAGGTTCTCTTTTCAATGGTTACCACTTCCATACTTCTAATTTTAAATGGTTTATACCATTGGCTAATTCCGTAACAAAATAGCTCATTGAACCCCATGCGCTTTCACACAGTTCTTCCGGTTTCTGGGATAATGGATCCATCAACTGAAATAAAGGTCATTTTACCTTGTTCAATATCACAAGTGTGTTCAATCGGATTTTCGTACTAAGCGCCAAAATAGCTCAAATCACTATGCTGCACCCTTCTTATAGCTGTTATTCTAATGACCGATTTTTTTTCATTTTCAATATTTGTCACATACGATATATGCAAGGTTACTCACTTATGGTTATTCGTAGGGCTGCTTTAAACATATTTCCATTATGGTAACCAATCCAAGCTATTTGTCAGCGGATTGTTTTTTCTCCATTGTTCCAGTTCTTTGTAACTACGAACTCCACCCACGAAAACAGCATGATAGATTTCTATGCCGGGAATCTGTATCCCGTCCGGCACATCGAATTTTATTTGAAGGATGGTATTCTTGATTTCAGGAGTAAGTTGGTTCGTAATGGCAGCAGTTACTTTTTCAACCACACCATCATATTTTGAGCCTTTGCGAATATGAATCATATCAAACTTCCATGTATTCATGTCCTCATCTTCGTAAATGGCGTGCTATTCGATGCACTCTTCTTCTGTCTGAATCAGATTCTTAAATTGGACTTCCTTTAAAGATAGCCGTTCGGCAAGTTCCTGCATCACAGAAAAGCTGGCTGCAATATTTAGTGTATCGGTATAGATATGTAGGTCTATATCCCTACTCTTTGCCAGCAGACCGGATTTAAGCGAGCCTACCAGATGAACAGTTGCCCCAATACGTTCCCATGCCGGTATAATACCGGTATGTTCAGTATATTCCAAGCGGTTTTGCTGATTATGTAAGGCAAGTTCAAGAATATCCATGTCGTTCATTTTGAGCGTGCAAAGATACAAAACTTATGGATATATAGCTATAAATAGCCATTTCTATCCTACTCGATTGCAGTAATTTTGCGCACCGTTTTGACTCTATTTTCATCCTTTAGCAATAAATTACTATGGTATTCAATCAAACAGAAGCAAGAAAGAAGCCATTTGCAGCAAATAATCATCGGCTGAAGCAGATAATCAGCCATACCGATGTATCCGTGAAAGACCATGTAGATACATTGGCGGAGTACAAAGACTACCTTTGGAGCAATAAAGATATTGATCCGCATGAGATACGCTCCATGCGTGAAAGCATCCTGAATCATTTTGCCATAGGCGAAAGTGTAATTGACAAACGCCGACGGCTTGCCAAAATAGTGGATATTCCCTACTTTGGACGAATCGATTTTCAAAGAGAAGAGCGAGAACTGTACGGTAATCCCTGTTTATATCGGCATTCTACCTTTTTTCATGATACTGAAAGCCGGACAACCGTAATTTACGATTGGCGGGCACCTATTTCAGAGTATGTTCTACGATTACGAATTGGGTGAAGCATCTTATCAATCCCCATCGGAAGAGATAAAAGGAGATATTTCATTGAAACGCCAATACCGGTTCGGGCTGGAAAGATGGAATTCATGATCGAAAGTGCGCTGACCGTCCACGATGATATTCTGCAAAAGGAACTAAGTTCTAATGCAGATGATAAAATGAATGAAGAACATCGTTGCCACCATCCAGCGGGAACAAAACCGGATTATCCGTAATGAGGAAGCCCGGACGCTCATCATTCAGGGTGTAGCGGGTTCGGGCAAAACTTCTATTGCCCTACACCGCATCGCCTACTTGCTGTATGCTTTTCAGGGCAATATCTCTTCAAAAGACATATTGATTCATTTCTCCGAACAAGGTGTTTGCCGATTACATCTCTAACGTGCTGCCCGAACTGGGAGAAGAAACCGTACCGGAATCAGCATGGAACAGATACTTTCCGAAGTACTGAATCACAAATATAAATACCTTAGTTTTTTGAGCAGGTGAATGAACTGCTGACAAAACCAACACCGGACTTTATTGAGCGAATCGAATATAAATCATCTTTCGACTTCATCGCCAGTCTGGATCGCTTTATTACTATTTGGCTATTTTGACGGATCTTAAATAAGATTTGTTACAGAGTTTTATACCCTTATTATTAATCCACACAGATTGTGCACCATCCCTAAACCGATAAGTGCATAAGCATGGTTATACATTAAGTTAAACAATGAATTATATCTACACAAGAGCGAAGATAGACAAAGACTAAAATACGGATTGAAGCCCGTGTATGATGGACGGTTACTTATCAAAGTCCTGAATCTGTCTGTGTGGAGTATGCTCCATGCTTTTATCAGCGTAGCTCCTTGGTTTCTATTTTTCGTGGCAATCGAACATTTAGGGAAAACAGAGTTGGCTATTTCCAATATAACCCGAAGCGTATCAGCAATATTTTTTTCGTAATTGCCAATTCCTTTGCTGTCACTACAGGTTCATTAGTAAGTAATGCTATTGGAGCCAGGGCGAGAAATGAACTTTTCCCGATCTGCCACAAGGTTCTGAAATTAGGTTATGCCGTTGGCATCCCATTCGTAGTAGTAGCTTTACTCTGTAACCGTTGGATTGTCAGTTTCTACACCGATAATGAACTATTGATAGAATTAGCATTTGCTCCTTTCGTGGTGATGCTATTGAATTACACGTTTGCACTACCCGGTTATGTATATCTCAATGCTTATCATCTTATTAACTGATTCCTCACAAAAGTTACTAACACAGAAATGCAAGATGCCTATGGAGAATTTGTCAAGCACATAGTCGCTATTAGCAATTCAGAAGATTATTCCTATATCTTTTGGATGCTAAATCTCACCCGTATTGAGATAGCACCCCTAAAAAAGAGTTATATCAATGTGGGCAGGGGGAAAAATGCGCTTAAAATTCTCTATGTCCACAAAGCGTTATCGACAATTGATGCCGAGCTACAATTAATCAACTTAAAAATTAACCATCCAGAACAATTTAAGTTATCTATTCCTACAGCGTTCAAGTCCGACCTATATGTAATCCCTAAGTCAAAAGACTTGGGGATTATTGGCATTGCAGAAATCGTATTAGCTCTGTTTCTACTAGGGGCAAATCGTTGGCGAAGATGGAAAACCTGTCCCAGAAGTTCGTTTAGCTCGTGGCTTTGAGCAGCTTTTCAATCTAAAAATTCGGAAGTATTTACGATAAGGTAGGTGAAGTATTTACCCGCAAGCCATACAACCTTACCAAAACATTGGATGCCTTACGAAATGCTATCATTAAAGAGGACCGAAAACGTAAGAGCCTTCATCAATCGGTTGAGAACAATAATGTTAAACTTAAAATTGAAGCAAAATGTATGTAGATAATGAAAATTTCAAGAAATGGATGGAGAAGCTATCTAAGAAACTCACTGTGATCAGGACAAGATTTAAAATCCCTTATCAATACTGATACAGGTACTAGATGATAATGAAAGATTACTTGATAATCAGGATTTAGCGTTTCTCCTGAAAGTGTCTTTCAGAAGAACTTTACAACGTTATCGACTAAAAGGTAAGCTCCCCTACTTTACTATTGGGCATAAAACCTACTATCGGGCTAGCGATATTAGAGCTTTTGTTCGTGAACGAGCCGATTTTCAAACTTACAAACGGTTTGAAAAAGCCAATCAAGTTAGATAAAACAACTCTGACAGCAAAAAATGCAGCAGAGGAAAGAAGCTTGTGTTTAAGCTAACACTTTGTGTAACCACCCCGATTTAGTAGAAACCGCTTCACCTATCGGTTCAGCCCATTTCACTAAATCGAGCAAGAGGGAACTGGACAAGTCCTGTTCTTCCCTCTTGCCCTGCGGGGCAAAGCCTTCGGCTTTAGCGTGTTACAAGAACACGCTGTAATGATACCTGTAATAAGCATTTTCTTTGCAATGCTTATTATCAAGCATTTATCTATTCATATTTCTATAAAAAAGTAATTACCATGCCAAACAACAATCGAAAAACGATATTCACTACCATTTCCATAGACAAGGAAACGGCAGCTTTGGTAGAGAAGCTATGCAAACGCTATTCACTGAAAAAGAGTGAAGTTGTAAAAGTTGGCTTTCGAGTATATAGATAAGGCTCACATCAACCCATCCGAAGCCCCTGAATCAGTAAAATCAGAACTGGCAAAAATAAATAAGAGGCAGGATGATATTATCCGGTTCATCCGTCACTACGAGGAAGAACAACTAAATCCTATGATACGAGTAACAAATTCTATCGCTTTGCGTTTCGATGCTACCAGTAAAACTTTGGAAGCTCTCATACTCTCGCAATTGGAAACTAGTCAAGAGAGACACACAGCCGTACTTAAAAAGCTAAGCGAACAATTCTGTAATCATGCTGATGTTATTAACAATCAATCGAAGCAAATAAACGCACTCTACCAGATACACCAACGGAATTATAAAAAGCTGCTTCACCTGATACAACTCTATTCGGACTTCGGCTTGTGGTGTGATGGATAGCAAGAGAAAAGAGAACCTGAAAGCTGAAATCAGCAATCTGATAAATACATAAGATTATGCACATAGATTTTGCCTCACCATCAAACGGAACGTATAATAATGCCTGGTAGTTGCCGACAACACGCTTAATTACTTGGAACACGAAGATTTGGAACGGATGGAGAAAGGCATCTATACTGAAGGCTTTTTTCAATCTTACAGAGGATAATATCTACAAATCAAAGGTCATAAAGGGATATAGATACAAATATTGGGCAACTCCATTTTAAAACGGATGCTAAGTTTCAAAATATAGAAATCCAGACTACGATCACATCACCACCGTATTTCGACATGAAAGATTACGGTTCTGAAAAATCAAGTTGGCTATGGACAGATATATGAAGACTACTTAAATGATTTGCAAAACATATTTGGACAAATCTTGAAAATCACAAAAGATGATGGTACACTTTGGATTATAATTGATACTTTCAAAAGAAATAATCAAGTAGTTTCTCTACCTTTTGATCTAGCTAATAAACTTAAAGATATAGGTTGGTTTCTCCAAGATATAATTATTTGGAAAAAAGATAAAACAGTACCTTGGTCTACAAATGGATTTATGCAAAGAAAATTTGAATACATATTATTCTTTTCAAAGTCTCCGAAATATAAGTCGAACAAAGATAAAGTAAGAATCTACGACACCTCACAATTAAAAAAATGGTGGGTTAAATACCCAGAAAGATATAATCCGAAAGGAAAAGCATTAGATGAAATATGGGAATTCCCTATTCCTGTTCAAGGATCTTGGGAGATGAGTATATTCGTCATTTTTGTCCACTACCAAAAGAGTTAGTAGCAACCATGATACAAATAAGCACAGATGAAAATGATATAATATTAGACCCTTTTGCAGGAAGTGGAACAGTGCTAACTCAATCTGCTTATATGAAAAAGGAACTACATTGGGTTTGAACTCAATAATGAATATATAAAAATGTTTGAAAATTATATTAAGCGAACGATAAAAAAAAAATACCGGAAAGAATATGAATTATTGGAGCAACAAAATAATCAGAGTAACTTTGAGACACAAATCTTAAATTTAAGGGCACTAAAATTTGCTCGTTTACTTATAAATAAAATTGAAGAAGAAACAGCAAGGGATGATTTTAAAATTTTTGTTACGATAAAAATAAAAGTAGTAAAAAGAAATAAGTCTATAGTTGCCGAATATCAAATTATAGGTGATGCTGAATCAAATAATATTTTTAAAACTTATCAACGAAATTATAGTCAAGCCTCCTTTGTCAAAATTTGAATAGAAGCAATATTTAAGTGCGTAAAAAGAAAATAAAAGTAAAATCAAAAATATTTTTTGGTTATTCAAAAACTAATTCCTATTCATATATTAAAGATATTGATATATCATCCCCAAAAGTTAAAGTGATAAGCGATATCTGTGTTGATTTAAACGAAAAGATTACGACTAAATGACTTTCCTACTATGGCTAAGAAAAATACAAAGAAAAAAACCAAGAAAAGACTCTCTTCTGCCGAAATTTCTCTCAACGCAACGAGCAACGAAATCAGAAAAAAGAGATATGCGATATCCTTAAAAAATATAGGTTTCGAGAAGCTATCTTATATTGATGGTAAAGAATTTAATTATGAAGGGAGAACATCGGAATTAGATGATATATTTATATTTGAGAATGTTATTTTACTAACAGAATACACCATTGGAGATCCTCATTTGTTAAAGAAAAGTATATTCTATGACAGAGTTAATAGTGATAAAAAAGCCTTCATAAATTTTATGCTGCAAGAAGAAAAGTTTAGCAGTTTTAAAAAGTATTACCAAGATAACATTAAAGATAAATATTCCATTAATCAATTAAGAGTGAAAATCTTATATTGCTCTAAAAAAAAAGCATATCAGAAGAACATAAAAGTGTTGTTAATGATGTTATTTATTTTGATTATCACATAGTACAATATTTTAAAAGTTTGACAAAAGTAATAAAAAATCAAGTAAATACAATTCTTAGAATTTATAGGCATCCCATTTAACGAATTTGGTGAAAAAACATATTAGGATCAGGACATATTTCCATCAACAAATTCTCTGGACATATTTTACCAGAAGAAAAAAAAGTTCTTTCTAAAGAAGGTTATAAAATTGTATCTTTCTATATTGATGCTGAATCATTAATAAAAAGAGCTTATGTTTTTTGCCAAGAAGGTTGGAGAGAAAAAGAAAACATAGGCTACTACCAAAGAATGTTCGAAGCAAAAAAAATATCAAGTATGAGAAAATATTTGACGGAAAATAGCAGAGTTTTTATAAACAATATTATTTCTACAATTGCAGAAAACCAAATTAAACTATTTGATCGCAAAGGAAACCTATTATTATAAATGATAAAGGTGAATTTGAAGGAGATAATGCTTCTACAAATGTAACTCCGGCTTTTTGATAGAGATTAACGATGAGTGTAATATCATAGATCAATTGATACAACATAGAACCTATGCTTATCATGAAGGAGATGATATCTACGAACCTCATATTGCCAAACTGAGAAAGATACAAAATTTATTAGTTACTGGAATTTTATTTCCTCAAAAGGAAAGTAAAGAAAGCCGATTAAAGTTTGAAGCTAATCTATTTTTAGAAATTAATTTAAACCAGACCAAAAGTAAAGCCTAAATTGCAACAAGAAATAGAATTAATGATTACTCCATTCTCAAATATCGCTATAGGTAAAAAGAATTTTAAAAGGGCTGAATTCGAATGGACCATTAAGTAATTTGATTGACAATGCTCTTTTGAAAAAGGCAAAATTAAAAACAGCTTCAATTGTTTTTGTTTAAACCATTAATTAAACTTGACGACATAAAAGCAAAGATAGTTTATACAGCTTATGGGAAAATCAAGATAAAGCCAGGTTAAAAGAAAGGAAATCAGAAGAATATCAAATATTGAATGAATATATTAGTTTTTGCATTACGAAAATAAGAGATTCTTTAATTGCATTTAAATCTGAATTAAAAGCTCAGACAAATGGAAACATGCTCCTCAAAATCCTAATGGAATGTTAAATGTTACATTTATAAATGGAGTGTTAAATATTAAGATTACTAATTGAGAATAATAAAATATCAGATATTCAAAACTAGCAATAATGTAACTGAACGAAGCATACTGA
>VOFC01002670.1_pt1 | contig 31324 bp, 51 predicted proteins | sample 5384161 | NCBI WGS metagenome assembly VOFC01 (sample SAMN12384722, study PRJNA508395) | human gut metagenome | isolation source: healthy gut B | host: Homo sapiens
AATCATAGATACGTACATTGATGAAGCTGTAAGCGGCAAGACAGCCAATAGAACGCAGTATCAAAAGCTATTGCGGGACTGTGAAAAAAGATAAGTTTGAAATTATTCTAATCCACAAGTATGACCGTATCGCAAGAAATCTGCTGGAGCATGTAACCTTTGAACAGAAGTTGAAAGCAAAGAACATCTTATTGATTGCCACGGCGCAGGACTTCGGATTGTCCAATGAGGCTAAAATCATGCGTTCCCTTGTGTGGAGTATGTCCGAGTATTACAATGACAATCTAGCACAAGAAACAAAGAAGGGACTAAAAGAAACCGCTTTAAAAAGGATTGCATACAGGCGGCTGCCCTCCCTTTGGCTATGACGTGGTAAACCAAAAGTATGTTATTAATGACTTTGAAGCCATATTTGTACGCAAAATCTTTTGATTGCGCAAGCAAAAGAAGCGGTTTTGTTGACATTATCAAAGAAATGGAAGATTGCGGCGTAAAGGGTAAGCGTGGAAAGCCAATAAAGTACCCACAAATCTATGAAATACTTCGTAATGAAAAATATACAGGTACATTCATTTACAGCCCTGACGAGGAAAAAGAACCGTGCTAACAGACGAAGCAAACCCAATGCCATAAGAATTGAAAACGCAATTCCCCCAAATTATAAGCAAAGAACAGTTTCAGGAGGTGCAAGAAATTATGACAGAAAGAAAGCAAACAGGAAAAACAAAATATTTGTGCAGCGGTCTTGTATACTGCCGTTGTGGTGCTAAAATGCACGCAGTCAAGTCAAAAAAGAAAAGGACATGAATATTTATATTACAATTGTTCTAAGCACTGCGGCGCCCCTGTAGTCCACATGGAAGTTGTGGACAATGCTGCAAAAGATTATTTGCATGAATTATTGAGCAAAGAAACGCAAAAAAAGAAGTTTCTACAGCTATGCAGTTATATCAAATTTATACAGATGACACAGAAAAAGACTTTATGAAAACAATTAATAAAAAGTCCGTGAAAAAGAAAAACGCTACAACAATTTAATGGACACACTGGCAAGCGGTGCGGTCAATCAAACTGTTATAGCGGATATTACAAATGAAATGGAAGTATTAAAATCGGAAATAGAATCATTGAAATGTCGAAAACCGCCAAAAGATTTTACTTTTGATTACGTTTCTCAATGGTTGGAAGCATTGAAAGCAAATCCAGACGAAAAAGCCATTCATTTGTTAATTGAACGTATTGACGTAAAAGCACAACGGACATCAGAATCACAAGTACTCTGACATCCGTCGTGGGAAAACTTGGTTGCGGGAGCCGGATTTGAACCGACGACCTTCGGGTTATGAGCCCGACGAGCTACCGAGCTGCTCTATCCCGCGATATTTAATTGTGCCATTACGTTAGGCGCAATTAGTATTATATATGAATATATAGTATAAGTCAATAGAAAATCTTAATATCTTTTTAAAAATCGTATTACAATATTCTATCTTTAACTAATCAAAGTACTAAAATCAACTTATTATTTCTTCTTTTTTACGCACCACCAGAACTATAATAACGATTCCAATCATGCAAACGCCTAAACCACCTACTATTATATACACAAAATAAGAAGGCATTTGATTCCCAACAATATATAAATTTCTATCACCGTAAAATATGGTATCTGTATGTAACGTTTCGTCATCAATACCTTCTTCGGTAGTTTGTTTGGCTAATCCACTTGTTTTACCCCGACCGGAAGTGCTGCTTTTACTGTTACTTTCTTCTTTTATTTTTTCACCACGTGTCACATTTACTGTATATTGGCTTTTATTCTTTTTTATCTGAAGATGTAACAGTAATAATAAACTGTGTCGTAGAACCTTGTTTTCCTAAATTCTTTCTGTTTACTCTTGCAGTTCCTCCATCAGCAGCTTCTAATTCAAATAATATTTGTTCTACTTCCGGTCCTACTTGCAAAGAATATTCCTGAATATAAGGATCAAACTCTGGTTCTAGCGTTCCTTGACTTGGAACCAGTTTTGTTAAAACAGCCTCTTTTTGTGAACTCAGGCGTTATGCGGAATACAGAAGTAAGGCTGGAAACAGACGGCAGCTGTTTTGCAGTCCAATCTACCACTTGATCAATTTGAGCTGAAACTGATGTCTCTCCAAAAATTGCATCATCATTGACGCGGAATATTAATGTCATACATTCACCGGTCAATTGCGGGGCTGCTGTTCCGTCACAAACGTAAATTCCAGCCATAGTATCTCCAGCTATATGGTAGCGGAAGGTACCGCTTTCAATCTGCGATGATGTATCCACTCTTTTTTTAAGGTAAGTTTTGAAGAATCGTATTCTACGTTTAATCGAAACCCCGCAATGGATTTATTCACGCCCAATTCGTTGGCAGTCACCGTAATACGAATTTCATCATTCATCAAAACATCTTCCTTTGATGCAGTAAAGGAGAAATAATCTTCCGTATCTTGCGCAAAGACATAACAAGGACTTATCAGCATTATTGTATAGATGAACAAAGCAAATGATATTGCCGCAAACTTTTTTCACACCGGTCCTCCTTTATTATCAATAGAAATTGTGAATTAGAATATTTTACTACAATGGATGATATATTAGAGGACTACATCGAAAATATTCACATAATCATCGCATAGAATTCACAGTTTCAATATATTATTTGTTATAATGGTAAAATTGAAGATGAATATAAAAAGAAAAGGGGTATACTATGCTTTTTTCGCGCCTCAACAGCTCCCGAAATATTTAATATGTTCTTTTGGAATATTATTATCGTAAGTGCTTATCACTTTATCATATTTTGCAATTTGCGTAAAGTTACCTCAATCGTCATTTGATGAAAATAAATCAAGATATCAAATGAAGAAATTTGAGAGAAACGGAAAATTTTATAAACAAACATTAAAAATAAATGTATGGAAAAGAGCATGTACCGCAATTTACAGGAAAAGACGGTTTTTCCAAAGAGCACATGTCAAACAATGTTTCAGTTGAATATCTAAATGAATTTATTGCAGAAACTTGCAGGGCCGAATGGACGCATGAAACACAGGGTCTTTCCATTATCTTTACATTTTTTAGCAAATCCTCCGGGATACAGCTTATTCTTTACTTTTTTTGTTTTACTAATCAATATGCCCTGCACTGCAATTCAACGCTATAACCGCTTCCGTTTACAAACTTTAAGAAAGCGATTAATCCGAACAGGGTCCATGCTTCCTTCTATGGCATCTGCATAATAAATCTAAAAGATTATGGATATCCATGTCAAACTTTTGTTGCTTTTAACTTAAATTCTTAAATTATTTTTATAACATAGATAAATAAGCCAAAGTACGGGCAAAACCATTGACTTTCTCTTCTATGTCTATCTTATAATAAAACCTATAAGCAAAGTAAGAGTTCTGTAGTAGAAAAACACTATAGTGCTCTTTTTTTGGTTATAACTACATATTTACGGAAGGAAGTGAACGGAGTTATTCCTTGACTCTTATGGACGAGGTGAAATCTATGTGCAAAGTTCCTGGAGATGTTTGGAGCGCTGGTATTTAATGATGATATTATGCGTGCCAGATTGCCAAAAGAGATTTATAAATCTTTAAAAAGACCCGTGAAGACGGATTACCACTTGATATTCACGTGGCCAATTCTGTCGCAAATGCTATGAAAAATTGGGCCTTGGAACATGGTGCAACACACTACACACACACTGGTTCCAGCCAATGACCGGTATTACTGCCGAAAAGCATGACAGCTTTTTGACTCCTATTGATAACAGTAAAGTCATTATGGAGTTCTCCGGCAAAGAACTGATTAAAGGTGAACCGGATGCTTCCAGTTTTCCGTCCGGCGGTTTACGCGCTACCTTTGAGGCACGCGGTTATACTGCTTGGGACCCAACTTCAAATGCGTTTATCAAAGACGGCTCTTTATGTATACCAACCGCATTTTGCTCCTATGGAGGAGAAGTTTAGACAAAAAAACACCATTGCTGCGTTCAATGGATGTTATTGATAAGCAAGCAATGCGTATTTTAAATCTATTTGGTAATCCAACCGGCGCAAAGCATGTATTAACGACTGTAGGCGCCGAACAGGAATATTTTTTAATTGACAAATCTGTTTATAATCAACGGAAAGACCTTTTGTATACCGGTCGAACTCTTTTTGGGAGCCAGGCCACCAAAAGGTCAAGAACTTGAAGATCATTACTTTGGTGTAATTAAACCAAGAGTTTCCGCTTACATGAAAGATTTAGATAAAGAACTTTGGAAACTTGGTATTCCATCTAAAACAAAGCACAATGAGGCAGCTCCCGGTCAACATGAAATGGCTCCGTTGTTCACAACCAGTAATGTCGCAACCGACCATAATCAATTAATTATGGAGGTTATGAAAAGAATTGCTGCAAAACATAATCTTGCATGTTTGCTGCACGAAAACCATTTAAAGGTGTAAACGGCAGCGGAAAACACAATAACTGGTCTATGGCCACAGATACCGGCGTAAATTTATTAGAGCCGGGAGCATCTCCAAGAGACAATGCGCAATTCTTACTATTCTTAGTGGCAATCATCAAAGCTGTTGATGAACACCAAGATTTAATTCGACTTTCTGCGGCTTCTGCCGGAAATGATCACCGTTTGGGTTCTAACGAAGCCCCCCACCTGCTATTATTTCAATCTTTTTGGGAGATGAATTAACCGAAATTCTGCAATGTATTGAAGATGGCAGCGTATATCAAGCACAAAAAACTTCCTACATGGAAGTAGGTGTGGATGGGCTTCCTCTTTTGCAAAAAGATACTACGGACAGAAATCGAACTTCTCCGTTTGCCTTTACCGGCAACAAGTTTGAGTTTAGAATGTTAGGATCTTCTGCATCTATTGCCTGCACAAACTTTATTTTAAACACCGCAATCGGCGATGTTCTTTGTGAATTTGCAGATGAATTGGAACAAGCAGACGATTTCCAATCTGCATTGAGTGATTTGTTCGTACGACCATCAAAAATCACAAACGTATCATTTTTAATGGCAATAACTACTCTGAAGAGTGGATAAAAGAAGCAGAAAAACGCGGATTGTTAAACTTACCTTCCGTTGCTGATGCTGTTCCATATTACATTCATCAGCAAAACATCGAGCTTTTTGAAAAACACGGTGTCCTTTCTGAAATGGAGATACGTTCTCGCTATGAAATCACCCTCGAGAACTACTTCAAACAGATTCACATAGAAGCCTTAACTATGATTGACATGGTTAAGCGGGATATTACTCCGGCGGTATGTGCATACATAAAAAAAGATTTGAGTGAGGCTGCTCTTGCAAAAAAAACAGCTAAACTTAGACTTAAACTGCCAGCTGGAAGAATCCCTATTAAAAGACCTTTCCGACCTTTCCTATGCTTTGTTCCAGAATTGCAAAAAGCTGGAAGAGAATGTAGAAATGGCCGAAAAGATTACCGATGTGAAGGACGCAGCATACGCTTACAGAAATGCTGTTTTCATGCAAATGGAAGCTACTCGCTCCATTGCAGACAGACTTGAAGGTATGGTGGGCGACAAATATTGGCCGTTTCCATCATATGGAAGACTATTATTTAGCGTAAAGTAATCGTTTTGTTTTTGCGACTACATATGTGTAAGCATATGTATAAACAAAAATGCATTACACAATTTTGTTTGGAGGTAGAAAACTATGGAAATTTCAGCAATAGATACCATGTGGGTTCTATTCGGAACTATGTTTATTTTCTTTATGCATAGTGGTTTCGCATTGCTAGAAACCGGTTTCTCAAGAGTTAAAAATTCAAGCACAGCTTGGATTGATAACTTGCTAGACTTTGCCATTGCTTCCCTTGTTTTTCTGGGCATTCGGCTATGGTATTATGTTTGGTAACAGTAATCCATTTATTGGTGAGTTTAACTTTGTAGCTATGCACAGCTATCCGGATATCAATCCAACAATTCCTAGCTATGCAAATGTTATGTTCCACGGTGCTATTTGTGCTACAACCGCAGCGGTTGTTTCCGGAGCTATGCTGGAAAGAGTTAACTTTAAATCATTCCTCATTTACAGTACTATCATCAGTGGTTTTGTATACCCTGTTGCTGGTCACTGGGCATGGGGCGGCGGCTGGCTTGCAGACTTGGGCTTCCATGACTTTGCAGGTTCCGCATCTGTTCACGGTCTTGGCGGTATCATCGCTCTTGTTGGTGCTGCTATTCTTGGCCCACGTATTGGTAAATACGACAAAAAACAAAAAATCCAGAGAAATGCCAGCTCATTCTCTTACATTAGCAGGTATGGGTACATTCGTTCTATGGTTCGGTTGGTTCGCCTTTAACGGCTGCTCCACCATTGTTGCAGATTCAGATACCATGGTAACAGCATCTAATGTATTCCTATCCTCTAACATTGCAGCTGCAGCTTCTACAGTAACAGTTCTATTTATTACTTGGATTAAATACAAAAAACCAAGCGTTTCCATGATGTTAAACGCACCTTTGGCAGGTCTGGTAGCTATTACAGCTGGCTGCGACCAAATTGAGCCATGGGGAGCTTTCTGCATCGGTGTAATCGTATCATTCGTAATGGTATTCGGTATTGAATTGGTTGACAAAGTATTTAAAGTTGACGATCCGGTTGGTGCTGTTGGTCTACACTGCTTCTGTGGTGCAGCCGGTACTATCTTAACTGGTTTATTCTCTACTGAAAGTGGCGTATTCTACGGCCATGGCTGGCAATTCTTCGGCGTTCAATGCCTAGGTATTGCTGCTATCTTGGCATGGGGTGCTGCTGTTATGGCTATTGTGTTCTTCGTATTGAAATACACAATGGGTCTACGTGCTCATAAAGAAGAAGAAATTGCTGGTCTTGACCGTGCTGACTTCAATCTTGTTGAGACTTCTTACCAAGAATTTATGCAAATTCAAATCGATCCACTTGAGGAAAAATTTACTCCTGTTACAACATTCGATCGTACTCAATTAAGAAAGACGAAGAATAATTTTTCTTCTTGGAGGTTGCAGCCGGTTGTTCGATAGGGTGACGAGCAACTAAATGCTTGAAAAAGCCAATTATCAAATGATAATTGGCTTTTTCCTTTTTTTATATACATACGTCCCCACATACCTGCTATTTTAAATACTCCAAAAAGGCAACGTAAAACATTTACGTTGCCTTTTTTTTATTAAAATCAACAGAGTGATATCTTAATAAAAAAATATAAGAAATATCTTGACTTAGAGTAAACTCAATTTATATAATGTAAATATAAAAAAGAGGAGATGAGATAATGACGATTACAGAAGTAGCAGAAAATATCATATCAGTCAGAATCCCCTGCGTTATTATGAACAGATAAAAATAATACCGGAAGTTACAAGAACCGCTGGCGGTATACGCAACTATCAGGAAGGGATTTGAAATGGGTAGAGTTGGAAATTTGCATGAGAAATGCCGGCCTGCCTATTGAGGTAATGATTGCATATGTGAACTTATTTCAACAAGGAGACACGACCAAAAATAAAGCACGCTTCCCAAATGGGAAGCGTGCTTTATTGCGACCAGACCTATAAGCCGAGTTCTGTCGTGAACAGCCATCTATCTTGGCCGGGTGTTGCCACCACGGCTCATGCCACCTTCTCGAAACGCGCCGGGCAAGCGCTATCTTGTTTCTCTGCGGTGTTGCTCCGAATAGGGTTTACATAGCCGTATAGTCTCCTACACGCTGGTGAGCTCTTACCTCGCCTTTCCATCCTTACCACGGTAAAACCGGGCGGTATCTCTCTGTTGCACTTTCCCGGGCGTCGCCGCCGGCGGCCGTTAGCCGTTATCCTGCCCTGTGGAGCTCGGACTTTCCTCAGGTACACCCTTTCGAGTTATACCCGCGACTGTTCAGTCTGCTCGCAACGTTTATTTTATAAGATTTCTTTACTGCTGTCAATAGAGAAATATTCTTACATTTTCTATATTTCTTCACTTTACGCATCTTTTTCTTTTACTTTTATAAAGCAGTGTAAGTGTAATGTAAACAATCAGAAGAACGCCAATAATACTTGCAATAATAATGAACCAAAGAGAACTAAAAATATCTTTCATTACACTTCCAATTTGCAGCAATTGACTTTTTTCCATAGATTCCGCTGCCACTAAGTTAATCGTGGTCAATTCTTGATTCGCATAACTGAGTGTAGCAGTACCAATGACATCTCCTTTTTTACGGGTGCTTCTACTTTTTCCGGTAAATTTGTAGTCATCATTACACTGCTGGGATCAACATCGGACGGTAAAATGGTGGAGAAATCTTTTCGGGCGACAGCAACAATCTGTCTTGATTCCAAACATAGTCTATTTTCACTTCCGCAACCGTATCTGTACTTTTCAGAATGTCCTTTTGCTCCAAAGTCGTGAAAGCCCAACGGTACAAATTTTTAGAATCTATCATCTCTCCGCGTTCTTCTATTTCTTTTCCATTGGCATCTACGGAAGGAGCCCCAAGTGCCACACATATATAAGTATAGCCATCATATATCGCACTGGAAACCAAACAATAACCGGCCTGATCATGAGAGCCTGTTTTAATACCTTTTGCATATTGATAATAATATGGATTATCCGCTGTATTTTCTGAAATCATCTTATTGGTAGTATATACTGTTCTTGATTTTGCGCTTTTATTCGTAGCAGGTAAAGTATAATAAGTTTGAGAGGTAATATCTGAAAAATGGGGTAATGTCAATGCATATTTTGTAATTTGATATAAATCAGAAGCAGTGGTGTAATGTTCATTATCGTGTAATCCGTGTGGATTGTTAAAATGTGTATTGCTTAATCCAAGTTCAGCTGCCTTATCATTCATCATTTGCACAAAATTTTTGACAGCTTCATCTCCCGTTGCACCTGTTTCTAATCCACCCACATATTCTGCAAGTACTAAAGAAGCATCATTTCCCGAAGGCACCATCATCAAATTCAACAGTTGCAGTGCTGTTAATTCTTCACCTGTAATAACGCCCGCCATAGAACTTCCTGTGCCTGTTAATGTTGGCTCAATATAGTCACTAACTGTAATTTTTGTCCCCTCTAAGTCACTGATATGCTCTGCTGCCACAATATACGTCATAATTTTGGTACAAGAGGCCGGTTCTAACCGTAAATCCGCATCCTTTTCATAAACTACAGTATCCGTGTCTAGGTTAGCCATATAAATTCCTTTGGATTTTGTTTCAAAATCAATATTAAATACCGCAGCTGAAGCAGATAATGCAGGTATCATCATGAAAACAACAAACAGAAATGCGATGCATGGAACTATCTTTTTTTTCATGGAAATTTTGCCTCCGTTATGATATGATGATTATAATCAAATTGAATAAAAAACATGTCGAAATTTCATCTAAAATTAAGTATACCAGTTCCTTTTCTAAATGAAAAGGGATTTTTCAGATTGTTAACAAATTGGAACAAATTTCAGGATAAGGAGGGTCCGTGTGATTTACATTACCGGAAATACGCATGGAGATATCAATCGTTTTGAAACAGAACAGACAAAAAAAATTTACTTCCGAAGACTATCTCATCATTTGCGGTGACTTTGGCTTCATCTGGAACGGTGGAAAAAAGGAAGAAAAACAGCTGGAACGATTAAGTCAAAAACCATATACCATCTTATTCGTGGATGGTACCCATGAAAATTTTGATTTACTAAACGCTTATCCTACCAAACGATGGAACCAAGGAACAGTACACGAGATACGTCCCAATATTCTTCATCTAATGCGCGGAGAAATATTTGAAATAGAGGGACACAGCATTTTCGCCTTTGGCGGCGGAGAAACAGAAAAAAAAGAAGTCTATATGGAAACCGGCAGATGGTGGCCCGAAGAAATGCCAACCCGTCAAGAAATGATTGCAGGGGCAAAACATTTGTTTAATCATCAGTTGACAGTAGACTATATTATTACTCATGAGCCATGCCCAAACCATGTAGTGTCCGGCATGAGGCAAGATATTCATCGTTCTGCTTTGCACGCCTTTTTCGAGGAAATTCTCGTGCAAGTGACATACAAACAGTGGTTTTTTGGAGCACAACATGTTGACCGTGCTATGAACAATCGTCATATTGCGGTATTTGAACAAATCGTAGCACTGGATTCCCTGACCCTCTCTTCCCCCAAACGTGGCACCCGCAGAAAAAATGACAGAAAGGAGCCTGATATGATGAAAATACTCCATACCTCTGACTGGCATCTCGGAAAAATGATTTATGGACGTTCTCTACTCCAAGACCAAGCACACTTTCTCAAAGAAATATTCCTTCCCACTGTGCAAAAAAGAGCAGCCCGATTGTGTAATATTAGCAGGAGATATTTTTGACAGACAAATTGCACCTGTAGAAGCAATTCGTATGTTTGACAAAGTGTTAACTGAAATGAGCCGGCTCCAAATCCCCTTTGCTGTCATTTCAGGAAATCATGATGGCGCCGACCGTATTGCAGTGGGAGCTTCCATGCTGCGCAGCAGCGGTATCTACATTGCTACCAAATTAGAAGACGTGTTTTCCCCTGTGGTACTTACAAAGGGAAGCGAAACATTGCATCTGTATTTGCTTCCCTACATAGAACCTGCTGACGTACGTCAATATTTTCAAGATGAATCCATTCAAGGATTTCCCATGGCATATCAAGCAGTACTTTCCGCCATACAAGACAATATGGACCAAAATGCAATTAACATCTTGGTAGGTCATTGTTTTGCTGCCGGAAGCCAAACATGTGATTCCGAAAGCGCCATTTACGTAGGCGGCAGCGGAGAAGTCCCGCCTTCTTTGTTTCAAAGTTTTGATTATACTGCTTTGGGACATCTGCATGGCCCCCAACGCGTGGGTGAATACGGACGTTATTGCGGTTCGCCTTTAAAGTATTCGTTTGATGAAGAACATCACAAAAAATCGCTTACACTGCTGGATATTACAAAACAAAGCAATACCATAACTTTACTTCCTATCTCAACCTTGCGTGATATGCGTACGGTAACAGGAACACTGGAGGAATTAATTACTCTTGGCAAAACAACTCCGTCTGAGGACTATTTGGCCGTGGAGCTTACCAATGATACTCCTGTTTATATGCCATTGGAACAACTTCGCCCCTATTTTCCCAATGTGCTTTCCGTACATTGCAATTGGCTGCACACAGAATTATCAGGGGAACAAAAAATGTTGCGTCAAACGATACAAAACCGCACCATCAATGAAATGACCGTATTTTCACAATTCTTGCAGCAGATTTGCGGTACAGAACCTACCAAGGAAGATGAAGCATTATTTCAAACACTCTTCACAGAATTAAAAGAGGAACAAGCCAATTCATAATATAGAAAACAGAATAGAAAATGTAACAATATGATTCAGAAGGGAGGTTCGTATTAGTTATGAAACCCATTTCCATTACCATGCAAGGCTTCGGCTCTTATATTCAATCTACAACCATTGATTTTTCTTCGTTGGGAGAAAATCCTATCTTTTTAATTACCGGCTCCACGGGAGGCGGAAAAACAACCATTCTGGACGCTATGTGCTTTGCTCTATATTGCAAAGCAACAGGAGGACGCAGAAGTTGGTCCAGTATGCGCAGCACTGCTGCAGATGATGCCTTGAGTACCTCTGTTGATTTCTCCTTTCAGTTAGGCAGTGAAGTCTACCGCTTTTATCGTTCACAGTCTGTATATTATGTAAGAGGAAGCGGCAGACGAGATATCAGGGAAGAACACATTTGTTATCGCCTCACTGATGGCTTGCCCACCGATAAACAGGCTCAATGGGAACTGCTGGTCAGCGGCAGTGAAACCAAAGTGCGCGACTATGCACAGCGATTGCTTGGACTGACCTGCGAACAATTTTCTCAAGTGATTGTATTGCCGCAAGGGGATTTTCTAAAACTGCTCCGTGCCAATTCCAACGGTAAAGCAGAAATTTTGCAAACATTGTTTGCCACACAGATGTGGTCAAAATTACAGATAAAATGAAACAGCATGCGAACATGCTATCGAAAGAGGTGGGAGAATTATATGCCACAAAAACCGCTTTATTAGAGCGCGAAGAAGCAGAAACTATGGAGGCATTGGAAGAAAAATGTATTCAGAGCAACTCTGCTTTATGTGCTTCTCAAACGGAATTAAAACAACTGCAAAAAACAGTAAAAGATACCTTGGAACAATTGAACCAAGCAAAAGAATTACAGCAAAAAATCATACAAAAAAAGAATTGGAACGGAAACAAAGCAATCTGCATGATTACGCTCCAACTATAGAAAAAAAAAAAAACTTCTTTCTTTTGCAAAGCAAATCGAACAAATATATCCATATTGGCAAAATTATCAAACTGCAAAAAAGGCTTCTATAGAAAAACGTACAGCCTATCAAACTGCGCAACAAACATTTGGACAAGCACAATTGTATCAAAAGCAACTGGAAGAACAGCAAGAGAATGTTTTGAAGCAAAAGGAACAAATGGTTCAGCTGGAAAAAATCCTTCCTGATTTGGAACGAAGCATACAAGCACTCAAACGAATTGACGCTCTGAATATTCAGCAAAAAAGAAATACAAGAAATAATTGAAAAAAAAGGATACAGAGCAATCTCAAATACAACTGCAAATAACTCAGATAGAAGAACGAATGCAAAAAGGGATTCTATATCTGCAATCCATCGACACAGAATATCAGCGATTACCCGAATACAAAGAACAACTGCTTATCTTACAAACATATGAACAGCAATATCTTACATGGTCTCAAATCAAAACAGAACATGAAAAAGCAAAACAAGTATTTGACTCTTCCTTTGCTATCAAACAGGAAAAAAGAACATATCATTGCACAAAAACAAGAGCAAGTATCACACATACAAACAGCTGTTTTAGAGCAAACAGCCCTGGTAATGGCACAGGAGCTACAGGAAAATAAGCCATGTCCGTATGCGGCTCCCTTCATCACCCTGCACCGGCTGTACAAAGCAGTTCAGAATCAACAGACGCTGCACAACTTTCTGCTCTCAGAGAAGAATTAGAGCAATTGCAAACAGACTATCGACAATATTTGCAAACATTCAGCCATGCACAAGCTGTATTGGACGAGAAAAACAAATCAATTGAAAACTGCTTTAGAAGTATGTCAAGAAATTCCTACCGATTATGAGCATTTACAAATACAAATAAAGGAACAAGCAGAGCAGGTACAGAAATCAGAAGCATTGATTGCAACACGAAAAAATCAGAAGAACGTTTGCAGAAATTATCAGATGAACAATCCCGTTTAAAAAGAAACCTACGAACAGAAAAAGAAGAAATTGCGTTTCATCAGCAACAATTGGCAGTCATTGAAGCTTCTATGAAAGAATTAAACAGCTCCATACAACTTCCAGACGGTATCGTAAATGCAGAAAAAGAATGGAACACTACGCAACACACATTAAAACAACTGAAGGAAAAAAACTGCCCTTTGGGATACAAAATGGATGGAAACGTGTTCTCAAATAGCTGTAGAGAAAGCAAACTGGGAACATGCCGCCTCTGTTCAAGCTGAAGCCATAGCAACAGAGGAGAAAAGCAAACAAGTATTCACAAAACAACTGGAAACTGTTGAAAATATGCTAAATATCAATATAGATTCCGATTTAGAGCCTCTGCGCATGTCTGTACAAGAAATGCAGGAATTAGAACATACGATTCAAGATTACACCACACAGGTGCAAACAATTCTGCAGCAACTGCAGCAACTGACCATACAATTGCAGGGACAAGCTGAACCTAACATTGTCCCTTTGGAAACAGAATATATACAATTACAACAGCAACATGATGCACTATCTCTGAAAATTGGCGCCCAGACACAGCAACTGGAAAACTCGCAAAAAAGCGCTCGCGCAGCTACAAGAAATTACCAGCAACAGCAAAGAAACAGAAGCACAATACGAACAAGCGAGCCGCCTATATCAATTATTGTCAGGTGGTAACCCCAAAAAAGATTCCATTGCAGCAATTTATACTCGGAATTATGTTGGACGATATATTAACTTATGCTAACGAGTTCTTTTCTCTTCTCAGCCGTGGCCGCTACAGTTTAAGACGCTTAGAAGGCTCTGCCGGAGGAAATGCCAAAAGCGGACTGGATTTAGAGGTATTAGACGGCTTTACAGGAGCCCCCAGGTCCATAGAAACCCTCTCAGGCGGAGAACAATTTCTCGCCTCCTTGTCTCTAGCATTTGGTCTCTCCGATGTGGTACAATCTTATTCCGGAAGTGTCCGTTTAGATTCCATCTTTATTGATGAAGGATTCGGTTCTCTGGATCAAGATACTTTAGATACTGCCATGAAAGCATTGTCACAAATTCAAAAAATGGGACGTACCGTAGGAATTATTTCTCATGTCAGTGAGTTAAAAATCGTATTGCCACCCAAGTTCAGGTGCACCCTTCCAAAAATGGCGGAAGCAGTATTACAATGATAAAAGATGCATAATAAAATAAAACAAATAAAAAAGAGAAGATACATAGTATCTTCTTTTTTTACTGTGATAAATTCAATGAATAATAATTCGACTGAAGCAAAAATTAAGTACATGAAAACATTTGAAAATAAAAAAGAAGGCTGGAATAAACCAACCTTCTTTTTTATCAGTAAGTAAAATTATTTTACTTCTACTTCTGCGCCAGCTTCTTTTAGTTTAGCTGCCATTGCATCAGCGTCATCTTTGGAAACGCCTTCTTTAACAGCTTTTGGTGCGCCGTCAACAAGCTCTTTTGCTTCTTTTTAGGCCAAGACCAGTAACTTCTCTAACAACTTTAATAACGTTGATTTTGTTTGCGCCAGCAGCTTTCAAAACAACATCAAATTCTGTTTCTCTTCGCCAGCTGGAGCTGCGCCGCCTGCTACAGGAGCAGCAGCAACTGCTACAGGAGCAGCAGCGGAAACGCCAAATTCTTCTTCAAGAGCTTTTACTAGCTCGGATAGCTCAAGAACAGTAAGAGCTTTAACATCTTCAATCAATTGTGTAACTTTCTCAGACATGGTAGTACCTCCAATAATATCATTAAATCATTTTTCATTTATTACGCTTTATGCGCTTTGTTTTTCTGCAATTGCATTTAATGCAACAACAAGGCCTTTCAATGTACCGTTAAGCACAGTAGCAAAGCCGGAAATAGGTGCGTTTAAGCCACCCAATGCTTTTGCAACCAAAACTTCTTTGGAAGGTAGGTTTCCTAGTTCTTTAACAGCATTTACATCTACAACGCTGCCATCAATAAAACCTGCTTTGATTGTAAAATTCTTGTGATCCTCTGCATATTTGGAGAGGATTTTAGCTGCGGAAACATAGTCTTCTTTGTTGTACGCAATCGCAGTAGTGCCTTCCAGTACAGAATCAAGACCTTCAATTCCGGCATCTTTCAAAGCACGAGACAACAATGTGTTTTTAACAACAACATAGGTGTCGCCTGCTTCACGCAGTTCTTTACGAAGCTTAGTGTCATCAGCAACATTAATGCCGCTGTAGTTAACAATAACACCAACACAGCTTTCTTTTTAAGTGAGCGCTTAACTCAGCAACTGCTTGTTTCTTTTGTTCAAGAATTTTTTCACTTGGCAATGTATTCACCTCCGCAATATGAGATGCAGTCCATTATCCATAACAAAAAAAAGCCTTTCCTACTTTATAAAGGCAGGAAAGGCAAATACACATAAATATAAGCATACAAATGTATATTGTGCTTTTTCCTCGGCGGGTAGAGCAGTAAAGCTCTGTTACGCATAAGCACCCGCTGTCTTTGGATAAAGTACAGCTATAGAGTATAATAACACAGTCTTTTCAGACTGTCAACTTTTTATCTTATTGAGCAAATTTGCTTGGGTTAATTTTAACACCAGGACCCATTGTTGAAGCAACAACGCAAGATTTGATGTATTGACCCTTTAGCAGCAGCAGGTTTTGCTTTAATAATAGCTTCTAACAAAGCATCAAAGTTTGCTTGAAGTTTTTCAGCACCAAAGAAACTTTGCCGATTACGCAGTGAATAATGTTTGTTTTATCCAAACGATATTCAATTTTACCGGCTTTTGCTTCTGTTACAGCTTTACCAATATCAGGTGTAACTGTACCTGCTTTTGGGTTTGGCATTGGGCCTCTAGGACCAAGCACTTTACCCAAACGACCTACAAGACCCATCATATCAGGAGTTGTAATCAGAACATCAAAGTCTACCCAACCCTCATTTTGAATCTTTTTGTACAAGCTCTTCTGCGCCAACATATTCAGCACCTGCAGCTTGTGCAGCTTTTTCATTGTCGCCTTTGCAGATTGCTACAACACGTACAGATTTACCTGTACCGTTTGGCAATACAATAGCACCGCGAACCTGTTGGTCTGCGTGACGGCTGTCAACGCCTAATTTAACGTGAACCTCAACGGATTCATCAAATTTAGCGGAACCTGTTTTTACGCAAAGTTCAAGCGCTTCAGTAGTATCATAAAGTTTAGCACGATCGATCAGCTTAGCGCTATCAACGTATTTTTTTTACCGTGTTTCATTGCTTTTCCTCCCTATTGAGTGGTAAAATCGGATTTTACGGTGTTCCTCCCACCCGGGTGATTAATCTACAACGTCTACGCCCATGCTACGAGCAGTACCAGCAATCATGCTGATAGCTGTCTAAATGTTAGCTGCGTTTAAGTCTTTCATTTTGTCTCAGCAATTTTTTGTACTTGCTCACGAGTAATTTTGAACCTTTGTTCTTGTTTGGTTCACCAGAACCCTTTTCAATGCTGCAAGCTTTTTTAATTAAAACTGCAGCCGGTGGGGTTTTGGTAACAAAGGTAAATGAACGGTCTGCGTAAACAGTAATAACAACAGGAATAATCATACCTGCATCATTTTTTGTACGCTCGTTAAATTCCTTTGTAAAAAGACATAATGTTTACACCGTGTTGACCAAGAGCTGGACCAACTGGTGGTGCCGGTGTTGCCTTGCCGGCAGGTATCTGTAGCTTAATAAAGCCCGCTACCTTTTTGAGCCATTTCTTTGCACCTCCAAAATTCGTGGTAAATGGCGGAACAGTATTCATTTTGTCTGTTCCTCCCACTTAGGGAAAACATATTGTTTCCTTTGGGGGTATATTCCCCATACATAATGAGCGGTTACCCGCTGATTACCAAAATAAAATTATTCCACCGCTTCTGCTTGGTCTAACTCAAGCTCGACCGGTGTTTCGCGTCCGAACATAGATACTGTTACGCGGACACAGTTTTTCTCGACGTCAATTTCTTCAACAATACCGGTAAATCCGTCAAGCGGACCATCAATAATGTTAACAGTATCGCCAACGCCGTAGGAAACCTCAACCTCTTTCTTTTCAACGCCAAGTCTGGCAATTTCCTCATCGGAAAGCGGAATTGGCTTTGAAGATGGACCAACAAATCCTGTACAGCCGCGAATATTGCGTACTACGTACCAAGACTCATCTGTTAAAACCATTTTACAAGTACATAACCGGGAAAAATTTTGCGTTCCACTTCACGTTTCTTGTTATCTTTAATTTCGGTAACAATTTCGGTCGGTACGCGAATTTCTTGGATTAAGTCTTGAATATGGCGATTTTCCACCGTTTTTTTCTAGGTTTGAGGCAACCTTTGTTTTCATACCCAGAATAAGTATGAACAACATACCATTTTGCTTCTTCAGGCATTGTACCATCCTCCGTCCAATATCTAGTGGGCAATGTTCATAATAAGCCCTAACAGATACATCAATAATGTATCAAGACCGAAGATAAACGCACCAAGAACGACGATAATTAAAAGAACAATACCGGCATTCTTAAATACAGTTGACGGCTTTGGCCAAACAACTTTTTAACCTCAGCCTTACCATCGCGGAAGAATCTAGCAATACCTTTTCCAAACCTGACAAACACATTTGGTTTCGTCTCAGCCATAATTAATGTTCCTCCGACCTATTTGGTCTCTCTGTGAAGCACGTGCTTTCTACAGAATCTGCAGTACTTGTTCATTTCAAGTCTGTCCGGATCGTTCTTTTTGTTCTTCATTGTGTTGTAGTTTTCTTTGTTTGCACTCTGTGCAAGCTAATGTGATTTTCACTCTCATGACGGCACCTCCTGTTGCACGGAAAAAATTTAGGCTAATTCATAAGCGAACTGCCCATGGCCTCCCTCAAAAAAAAAGGGCACAAAAAATAACCCCTAATGCGAGGTAGTAATATGTTAACATAAACAAATCCTTAGGTCAAGCCTTTTGTACGAATTTTTTCAAATTCTCCCAAAAGTAATAAAAAGCAACGGCAAAAGCTCCCCTTTCGGACAACTGTGCCATTGCTTCTAAAAATCAAAGTCTTTTCGGTGCTTCGGAAGATGACCTTGAACCGCGTCTGTCTTTCAGTTTCTCACGTTCAGGTTTTGCTTTTTTTTCCTTTCCATTTCACACCGTATTTATATCCTTTTTTTAGCATAGGGTCTGTTTGTTCCATAATGTTCTGTGCAGCTGTATCACTCAGTCCGTTTAGAATAACCATGGTAATGATGGAACGAACGTCCAAATCACCATTTTTATAAAACTCGTTTAGTAATTCGCACATTTTCTTAAAAGCTGCAGACTCTTTTTTTCTTGATAGCCAAATTTTCTACTTTGGGTACTACAAATTCTTTTTGCAAATGTTACGGAACGGAATCCTACGTAGGAAGTACGTTCTTCATTAATTTGTTCTTTTAAGTCAGGAAATATATTAACCAAACGTTTAAAAAAGAACAACGGTCCGGGGTTGTTATCATCATCTTTAAACGCCTGTCTTTGTGCTTTTCTTATTTCCTCCAGGCGGCTTGGACCTTCTACAGTTTCAATAAAATCTGTAGCGATTGCCTCTGCTTCACGCAAAGTATCCTGTTCCGGGTCAAATATCCAGTTTGAAACAGATTTCCAGCTGCTGTTTGGACCATCATCTGTCATGTTTGTACTGCGCAGTTCAAACATATTGTCATTTGTTTTAAATACAATACTGTAAGCTGCATCCTTATTTACAAATAATACTGCCGGTCCTAAATCGTCTTCAAAATCTTTAGACTGTTCAAAGCCTTGTTTTTTCAGGGCTTCCGCAGTTTTTTCTACGATAAGGTCAAAGGCCTCTTGCATCAAAAAAATCACTCCTGCTCGTTTTGCGTTGTAGCATTCCGTTTTATTTATATCAAAATGAAAATAGTACTTACAACTTTAAAATATTCATTGGCAATTATACTACATTTTCAGCCTTTATGCAACAGGCATGCAAGGAAATTCTTTTGATGCAATCAATATATTACATCTTGTCAAGACAAATTATGTCCGTAACACTTTCATTGGATTATTCAAAATATCCAATTACTTTTTTCCGACACTTCATTTATAACATTTTTTGGGTATATCTTCTATTTTCATAAGATAAACACAATTTAAACGGGGATTAAAATTCCAAGATTCTGTATGGTTTCAAAATTCACATGATAAATTGACCGTAACCCCATAAGATAATAAATCAGCAGCTGCAAAGCGTGACTGTTTGTAGGCGACTTTGTCGATACTTTTAAAATCCCATAACGTTTTTTTTGTTAAAAATCTCCGTATCCTGCGGAGATGAAATCTGTATATCCTCCATCAAAGGTAATTCTGCGTTTGGTAACAGGTCCATATGTTTGGATAAATGCTAAACTCCGATTCACCATATGATAGATATTCTCTATCGTGTATTGATCTGCACAAATCAAATGAACCGGCTTATATGACAATACACTTGTTCTAAAACATACATCGTAACCAACCAGCTTGCAAGCATAAAAAATAGAGTCAGTATCTAATCCTCTGATTTGTTCTGCATACTGCTGTGCAAAAGCGTCTTCTCCCACCAGATGCGCACCTATCATGGAAACTTTAAATGCTTCTTCCACCGGAACACCTGTTTGAACCTGTGTCAGATAATCTACAGCAAGTCCAATCAATTTTTTGATATATTCTCGCACGCATGCAAAGCATGGTGATTCTCCAATGTAATAATATCAAACTGTTGGGAAGAAAGATACCCTCCTTTCGGCTGTGTAATCTGTTTGATTCTTTGCTCCACAGAAATCATATCTCTCCTCCTACCGTCGATTTCTTATGAACGAATACTTCCAAAAGTTTGGTAGCTAAATCAGACTTTTTATGATATATATGGTAATATTAGAAAAAGGACCAAAAACGCTCATTTTTTGTGATTTTTATGTAAAAAACAGATGAGAAAAAAGTCTACCTTATATACCATTTTATACCGTTTATCCGTCTGTTTTAGCTGTTCTGCACCATCAATAAAAAACTAAAATACTTACAGCCATTCCATTGCGTCTAACTGCTTGCAAGCTTTGCGTAAAATATGGTATGATATAGATTAAATCATTATATATAATAAGTATATCAAGTCAGTTCTGATTGAAACAAAAGTACGGGGGTATCTATTATGTCTAAAACAACAGTTGCTGTCATTTTTGGAGGTTGTTCCTCTGAATATGAAATTTCTTTGCTTTCCGCATCATCTATTATCCGTAACATTCCAAAGGATAAATACGAGATTATTATGCTCGGTATTACCAAAGAAGGTCATTGGCTCTTATTTAACGGTGATGTGGACGAAATTGAAAATGGTACTTTGGGAGCAGCATTCTGAAAACCGTACTGCATTTTTATCGCCGGACAGAGGCATTCATGGAATTGTAATGGAAACAGAATATGGCTTTTCCGCAATTCGTATTGATGTTATTTTTCCTGTACTTCACGGAAAAAATGGCGAAGACGGTACCATTCAGGGATTATTCAATTAAGCGGTATTCCTTTTGTAGGATGCGATACCCTAGCATCTGCTGTGTGTATGGATAAGGCGGTCACCAATATTCTTCTGGAAGCTGCAGGAATTGACCAAGCAAACTTTTATGTGGTTTTATGCTTCCGACTACGAGAATGTAAAAAGAGCAAGTAAAAAAGAAGATATTATGGCTGATTTGGGAGGCTATCCGGTATTCGTAAAACCGGCAAACGCAGGTTCTTCTGTTGGTGTCAGCAAGGCCAAAAATGCTGCGGAACTGGACAAAGCTGTAGCCGTTGCAGCAAAAGATGATAAAAAGATTGTAATTGAAGAATGTATTGTAGGAAAAGAAGTAGAGTGTGCCGTTATGGGTAATGCCATTCCAAAAGTGTCTGTTGTTGGTGAAATAGCGCCCTCTGCAGAATTTTATGACTATGAAGACAAATATAAAAACGGAACTTCAAAGGTTTACATACCCGCTCCATTAGATGACGAACTTTCCGCAGAAATTTGCAACACAGCAGCAAAAGCATACCGTGCACTTGGCTGCAGCGGTTTTGTCACGTGTGGATTTCTTCGTTCGTGACAGCGACAATGCAATTCTGCTCAACGAAATTAACACATTACCCGGCTTTACTTCCATCAGTATGTACTCCATGCTTTGGAAAGCCTGCGGTATTGACTATGGCCACTTACTGGACCATATAATCCAATTTGCATTTGATAAATAATAAACGTTATATTCTAGCTGAGAAAGTAAGGATTGAGATTCAACATGGATAACAGACCAATTGGCATTTTCGATTCCGGCCTTGGAGGATTAACTGCCGTAAAAAGAAATCTTGAGTATTCTTCCACAGGAAGACATTGTTTACTTCGGGGATACCGGACGTGTGCCTTATGGTACGCGCAGCAAAAAAACCATCATGAAATATGCAAAACAAGACATGGCGTTCCTGCAGTCCAAAAATGTGAAAATGATTATTGCCGCCTGCGGCACAGTCAGTTCAGTGGCAGGTCATATTGGAGAAGCCCTCTCACTCCCTTTTTACCGGAGTATTAAAACCTACCGCTTTGGCTGCTTGTCTGGCCACACATAAGAAACGGATTGGTATTATCGGTACCACTGCTACCATTAAAAGTGGTTCTTACCAAAAAGCAATTTTAGAAATCAACCCCGATATTCAGGTGTTTGCGCAGGACTGTCCGCTATTTGTTCCCTTGGTTGAAAATGGCTTTTACTTCTCCGGACAGTGACATTGTTCTGTCTGTTATCAAACATTATTTGCAGCCTTTCATGGATGCAGATATTGATACTCTGATTTTAGGATGTACGCATTATCCGATTCTATATCATGCCATTGAAAAGGTCATGGGCAAAGGTGTATTTTTTAGTGGACAGCGGAAAAGAAACTGCTGTCCATGCAGCAGATATATTGGAGGAGCAAGGGTTGCTCACCAATCGCAGCCGCAAAGGTACCTGTACATTCTATGTCAGCGACAGTACAGACGGATTTACAGAATCTGCCAACATCTTTTTACAGCAAAACGTAGAACAAACAGTAGAGTTTATAGATATTGAGGCTTTTTTCTCAATCGCAGCATGTAAAATAAAAAGGAAGAATGAAGTTAAATATATGGAAGAAAATCACGTAATTACCATTTGCAACAGGCAAACAATAAATGGAGAAACAGAGGAAATTTGTTTAACCACAATGGGTACCTATGCCGAAAAAGGCGGTAACCGCTACATCATCTATCAAGAATATGACCAGGAAACCGGTCAGCCTATGCAAACATCAACGTTAAAAATTACGCCCAATCATGCGATTACGCTGATGCGTAACAATGCAAACCGCACCAATTTAATACTGGAAGAAGGCAAACGCCACTTATGCCAATACGGTACACAATTCGGAAGTATGATGCTTGGTGTATTTACAAAGCTAGTAAAAATTGACTTAAATGACCAGGGCGGTTCCTACAGGCAAATTATACGCTGGATTTAGACACGAACCTGGCAAGTGAAAACGAAATTATCATTACGGTAAAGGAGGCTTAACCGCCCATGTCAAAACTTGTAGAACAATCTACTGCAAATTTAAGAACATTAATTATAGAGGCCATTGGAAAAGCAATCACCGCAGGTCAACTGCCAAGTGAACCCATTCCCGATTTTTACCATTGAGGTACCGGCAGACCGTTCCCATGGCGACTGGGCAACCAATGTTGCAATGGTGTCTGCAAAAGCATTTAAATTGGCTCCACGTAAAATTGCGGAAGCTGTCGCTTCCCATATTGTATTGGACAGCTCCTATTTTAAATCATGTGAAATTGCAGGACCCGGTTTTCTAAATTTCTTTTTAAACGAGCAATTCTATGTAGACGTTGTAAAGAAGTCATCGCTGAAGGAGACAACTACGGTCACAGCGACTTTGGTCAAAACAAAAAGTAATGATTGAATTTGTATCCGCGAACCCAACCGGTCCTATGCACATGGGCAATGCCCGCGGCGGCGCTTTGGGCGACTGCTTGGCTTCTGTTATGAGTGCAGCCGGATATGACGTTTGGCGAGAGTTCTATGTCAATGATGCTGGAAACCAAATTGAGAAATTCGGAAATTCTTTGGAAGCCCGCTATCTTCAAATGTATTTGGGAGAAGAAAATGTTCCTTTCCCCGAAGCCGGCTATCAGGGCGAAGATATCAAAGACCGTGCCGCTGAATTCGCAGCAATCAATGGAGACAAATTTGTCCATGTAGATTCCCACATCCGCCAGCAGGCATTGATTGAATATGCACTACCTCATAATATAGAAAAAATGCAAAAGGATTTAAAAAATACGGTATTACCTATGACCAATGGTTCTTGAAAGCACCATTCACAAAAATGGAGAACTGCAGGAAACCATCGAAGAGCTGACAAAACGCGGATATACTTTACGAAAAAGACGGTGCCCTTTGGTATAAAGCTACCGAATTCGGTTCAGACAAAGACGATGTATTGGTACGTCAAAACGGAAATCCTACTTACTTTGCAGCCGATATTGCGTATCACCGCAATAAGTTTGTAAAACGCGGATTTGATTTATGCATTGACATTTGGGGTGCAGACCATCACGGTCACGTTGCCAGAATGAAAGGCGCTATGGAAGCATTGGGTCTGGACAGCAGTAAACTGGATGTCATTTTGATGCAATTGGTACGCTTGACACAAAACGGAGAAGTAGTACGCATGAGCAAACGTACCGGAAAAGCCATACAACTGGGAGACTTACTGGACGAAGTACCTGTGGATTCCGCCAGATTTCTATTTAACATGAGAGAAGCCAATTCTCAAATGGAATTTGATTTGGACCTTGCGGTGAAGCAAGATTCTCAAAATCCGGTTTACTACGTACAATATGCACGTGCACGTATTTGCAGTATCTTAAAAGCACTTGCGGCAGACGGAATTACACCTTATCCATGTACGGATGAGGAATTACGTCTATTAACCGCACCTGCTGAATTGGAATTGATTCGTCATTTATCCGCATACACATCCGAAATTATTGAAGCTGCAAAAGATTATGACCCTGCACGTATTACCAGATATGTCATTACATTAGCAACTTTGTTCCATAAATTTTATGATGCATGCCGTGTAAAAGGAGACAACCCACATTTAACAAACGCAAGACTCACGTTGTGCATTGCAACCTCTACTGTAATTTGCAATGTATTAAACATGTTTAAAATTTCCACACCTGAATCTATGTAGAAGAAACATCTTGGAAAGGCGTTGAGTGTTAAAATGAAATTTCCATTTAGCCTACCTCTATTGCTGGATGGCGCTACGGGAACCAATTTATTGGAACGCGGTATGCCACGCAATGTGTGTGTAGAGGAGTGGATTTGTCAAAACCCATCTATCCTTCAGCAACTACAGAAGGAGTTTATTGACGCAGGCGCACAAGCAATTTATGCTCCCACCTTTGGCGCAAACAGAGCTTGTCTTGCGCGCTATGGTCTGGAAGATAAAGTGGAAGAATTCAATCGTAAATTGGTAGCATTATCAAAACAAGTTGCCAAACCTAAAAAATATATTAGTGGGCGGCTCCTTATGCCCTACAGGGCTTTTTGTTCCTCCCCACGGAGAAGCTGATTTTGATGATATTTATGAAATATATCGTGAGCAAATTCGTGTGTTGGATGAGGCAGAAGTAGATTTTTTTTATCATTGAAACCCAAACCTCTTTGGCTGATATGAGAGCTGCTGTTTTGGCTGCTCGCAGCACCAACTTACCCGTTTTTGTTACTATCACTGTAGATAAAAACGGTCAAACCGCAACAGGAGGCACTTTACTGCCTATTATGATAACCCTGCAATCCATGGGTGTAGATGCAATTGGACTGAACTGCTCTTTTTGGACCCGAAGATATGACGGAATTCATCAATGATATTGCTCAACATTCTCGAGTACCCATTATTGCAAAACCCAACGCAGGTCTCCCGTCTCACTACAACGGCGGAAACGGTTATCTTTCACCGGACGAATTTTCCTATCGTATGGAATCTCTCATGGAAGCCGGAGCCACTATTATTGGAGGTTGCTGCGGTACAACACCTGAACATATTGCCGCCTTACGTGGAATGCTTCAAAACAGACAGGATGATTTTTATCATTCAGAGCTGGAAACGGAAGATATTGACGATTATGCTGCTGCGATTGAAAGTGAATCTTTCTTTTTAAGCGACCACCTAACTTACAGTGAACCGATTGAATGCTCTGTCAGTCTGGGAGACGATTTTATAGATTTGGATGATGAACGTTCTAATGTAGCTCTGGTAGAAATAAACAGTATGGATGATGCGCTTTTGTTGGCTGAATACGGACATATGTCACGGCTTCCTATTGCCGTCAGAGCAGAATCGCTGCCTATTTTAGATGCTGCTCTTCGATATTTTCAAGGTCGACTACTGATTGATTCTGAATGCTGTATTGAACCTGAAGCACTTGATACCATCGCTGCAAAGTACGGAGCAATTGTATATTAAAAGTCCCCTTCGGAAACGAAGGGGACTTTTTTAATATATTTTGTTATACATTAAGCAAAACTTCCGCCAAATAGTCCTTGCATTGATTCAACAAGTTCTTCTGTTGTGCTGCCAGCTAACAATTCTGTTAAGCTGTTCATATTATCATCGTCTGAACTTACATCCCATTTACCGTCTTTCTTTTCCATAGTCACAGTAACAGTAACATCTTTTTAATTCAATGGAAGACTTTTTAGCTTTCGCTGCATCAATAAACAATGCCATAACTTGTTTTTGCGCTTCTTCTGCAGTCATATTAGTTGTATCGTTCTTTGTTGCAAACTCTGTTGCTTTAGCCAAGAACTCAGTAGAAACGATAGGAATAAATTTAGACATATCCACTGCTTTACCGGAAACAGTTACCTTTGCTTCTGTATCACTAACAGTTTCAACATTCTGAGCTGTATATGTACTTTTACCAAACAAACTAGTCATCAAATCTTTCAATTGTGCTTCTGTAAAACCAGTTTCTTCAATAGCTTCCTTGCTATAACCTTCCAGTTGGCTGAAATCACCTGTCTTCAACGCATCTAGTTGTGTCATCAGTGCACCATCAGGAGTGGAAGTATCATATTTAGAACTACCACATCCAACAAATATAGCACATACCATTACAGCAGCTGCTACAAGGGCACCAATCTTTTTTACTGAACTTTTCATCATACTCATACCTCTTTCCATATTTTTTCCTTCAATATTATATAAGATTTGTCGCACTCTGTCAAATTTAGTAAATATGAAAGAATAGAAACAAAATGGTGAATTCATAAATAATATAGCTGTAAGCATCAAAAAAAAAGGCACTAACATTGATATATATGATGAAAGACATATCAATTATGCTCAAAAGTTAAATATATCATTTATTGCTACTAGACAAAAAAATTACAATATGTCTTTCATAAAAACACTATCTCCTTTCTTTTGTTCTACACCGGATACATTGATAGATATCACAATCGTTACAAGAACCGTTTTTTTTTACATATTTCTATTCTTATCGGCATTTTTATTTACCATGATATCATAACACTAACATCTATTTGTAAGCAAAATCCGTTTGCTATATTTAGTTTCATCTGTTTAAGATTGGAAAACTCTTATATCCTGTGATTTTATTGGTAAAAGTATTCTAACATTTGATTCAAAACATAAAAACGGATAGATATTAAAATATCTATCCGTTTTTATGTTAGCTATGGAGATAGTTCATATTTTACAGCAAACTTTCCTTAACCACTATTCTTGCCACCAATCATCCGCTAATCTCCATTTGAATCAAGTATGCATCATTGCGAAATTTTTCTAAAGAATTCACATTGACATAAAACCACATTTTTCCTTATAGCAATCTCTAAAACAACAAATACTTCAACGTCTATCAGAAACGATAAATTTACTATTTGCTTATTCCATATGCTTAAAACAAATGAAATAATATGTGGCAAATTTTGTATAAAGCAAAAATTGTGAAAGGTACTTTGTCCTATAAAATATTACCTACTACCTTATATATTAAGTAATAATTGACATGTAGGCTTCCTTCTCCCCAGCCAAATCATACCCGGCTGCAATAATCTCATCTGTTTTATCCACTCTTTCATAGGTTTCAAAACCGCAAACAGTATCTACCCATTTTTGTATGGTATCATCCAAAGATAAAAATATAGTGGATTTTGTGACCGCAGCTTCGTATGGGACAGCTGTTGAAGTCACACATGGTAATCCAGATGCCTGTGCTTCAATTAATACAATTCCCAAACCCTCAAAACGAGAAGGAAAAAGAAAAAACATCCATAGCCTGCATAATATCATGAATATCGGAACGTTGTCCTAAAAATATTACTTTATTCTGTAGATTTTTGTCTTTTACCAGATTTTGTACATGCTCAAAGTCAGGTCCTGTGCCTGCTAATAAAAGTCGTATCTTAGGGTTCTGTTTACTTGCAGCTTCTACAACATCTAAAAAAAAAGGATAATTTTTGGGATAACAAAAGTTTCCCACATGACCTATGACAAAGTTATCTTCAACACCAAGATTCTTTCGCATTTGCTGTCTGGTGTTTATATTATAAGCAAACTTCTTTTGTATCTACTGCATTATGAATTACTTTAAATTTATCCGACTCTACAATGCTCTCCGGAAACATCCATAAACCTGCTTTTTTTTGAGCAGGCATAAAATTTATTTGCAGTTTTGTATAACTGTTTTTTATATTTATTATGAAGAAAATCCAACAATTTCCGTTTATAAGGATTTGAACAATCATTTCCCCGTAGAATGACTATGTATGACTCTAATAGGAACATTACAATCAAAAAAGCAGCCTGTGGACCTATACGGCTAATGGCAGTAGAAATATTAAAATATGTAACATCATACTTATTCTTTTGAATAATGTCACAAATTTGCCGATATTGCAGATTAGGTTGTTTTAAATTTGCAACTTCATACAAATGAGAATCATATTGTTCGAGTTTTTGCTTTAAATTCGCATCAATATGATTTGTCAAAAATCCACTTGAACACATTCATTATGGACTTGCTCAAGAAAAATTTAATAAAGTATTTATCTATACCACCAGCCTTGCCGTCCATAATAAATCCAACTAGTATCTTTTACTTTTTTCATATATAACCTCTCTTTTTTGACTATATACGCTTGAAATATTCATAAAGAGAAAAAGGAGGTTTAGATAAAACCGCCTTCCATCTATATATAAATAAAATCAATTATCTTTGAATTGCCCAAAATATCATACTTCCAATTGATAAATGCAAATATAATAAAATTTACAAAAAAAATAATCTAAAAATAATAAATTAAGAATACGAACAAACTTTTGAAAAAATATAATCCAGTGTAATAGTGCAATGCCTCTGATTGCACCTATGATTAAGGTAAACAGGCAAAAAAACATTGTTTGCATTGTAAAAAGTCATATACAATAAAGGTAACACTACGTAAATAAGTTGGAATGGCACACTTGTCAAAAAAAACAATTCACACTTATTTCGCAATATCCATAAACTATCTGTTTTGCTTTTAATTTTTTGCAAATAATATAGGTAATTTTTTTTTTACAAAATAAATGCCTTTACCGCACATATAACATGAATTTGTTTTTTTATTTTGTAAAAAATACACTTAGTTTTTTTACTATTTTACTCTCCGGCGAAACATACTCTATCAATTCTCGATATAAATAAGTATCGAATAAGCCTTCAATAAACTCCTTTTGTTCTTTACCATTCATACCTGAGCGTTTATCACAATTTCTTTGAATTGCTGAAGTAACATATCGAACATAAATATTTGCTAAAAATCTTCTTCACTTCTTCTGTGCACAATCCCCAGCTTTTATATAACTCTAACATTTTGCTAATTCTAAGCATATGCAAGTCATAATAATCTGCAACAAATTTAGAAGTTAAACCATAATCTATTTTTTTCTGATAATGGTACGGAGCAATATTTAGTATATTTAATGAATCAATATTTTGTACAAAAGCAATGTTAAAAAAATATCTTCATTTAAAGCCATACTATCATATTGCAGTTGTTGTTCACGCAAATAGTTTAAATCATATAGCTTATTCCAAGGATATCCTAACAGCGTCTTTTTCTCCAAACGAATAATATGAGGTCTCAGCTCTTCTTTGGATGAAAATAAATATTCCGGGTAGTCTACCTTTACTGTTGTCGCTAATTGATTAGAATTATCATAGTATTCTTCTATTAAACCCCATATCACAAGCTTGGCAGGATTTTTGTGTAAAGAATCCACTGCTAACTGTAAGGCGTCTAAATCTAAATAATCGTCAGAATCCATGAATAAAACATAATGGCCTTCAGCTAAAGTCATCCCCTGATTACGTGCATTACTTACACCACCATTTTGTTTTTAAATGCATTACCTTAACGCGATGGTCTTTGTTTGCAATTTCCTCGCAGATGGTACCGCATTTATCAGGAGAACAATCGTCCACCAAAATTAATTCAATATCCTGAAATGTCTGTTGTAAGATGCTTTCAGCAGCCCTATTTAAGTATTGTTCTACACCATATACCGGCATTACTACGCTAATAAACGGTTTGCTCATGTTGGTACTCTAACGTTTTGCTTTTTAAAGATGCAAACATTTTTACATTCTTTTGTTTGATGGAAGAGATAAATTTACCTTCCATATAGGCTAAATTAACATTTTTCCACTTGATTGGCTTTAACATTAATTTCATATAGGAAGAACGGGGCTGAGCCATTCTCAATGCCCTTGCAACGTTTGGATTATTCAATATTTTATGAATTTCTGCTTTTTTTCAGCTGTAGACAAAGTGCAATTTGGAGTAGTTACATTTTCAATACATCCTACCACACGCTCTATATAACGACGGTGAATCATTTCCATACTTTTATAGTCTTTAATCTGCCAGTGCTTATATAAATCTAACATCCATTGGTGTTCTTCTTCACGTTTTTCGTACATATCACTGCGATACTTTTGTAGTTTCACTTTCTCTGCTCTTGCGCGCATAAAATGATAGTATTTTTTAGAAGTGACGCCTACCCGTTCTACGTCACGTATCACACTTAGATTAAAAGGAAAATCATCCCAAAATGTATTGGAAAATCTTAAATTATGGTCGTTAATATATTTTGCGGAATATAATTTATTCCAAGGCGTATAAAGTAAATTCAAATCAAACAAGCGATAAGCTTGTTCGCGAAACTCTTGCTGTGAACCAAATATTTGGTCCGGCTGAGATAACTCCGCTGTAATGTAATTGTGGTTATCATAATACGTGTCAATGTAATAACCGGCTACCACTAATTGTAACTGATGTTTTTCTGCCAACTCATACATATCCTGCAACATGGTCGGTTCAGCCCAATCATCAGAATCCATAAAAATAATAATATTTACCTTGTGCAATGTCCATAGCAGTATTTCTAGCGGTGGGGGGCGCCAGCATTTTCTTGGTGAATTACATGGATTCTAGCATCTTTTTCGGCATATTCATCGCAAATTTTACCACTATTATCTGAGTGCCATCATCTATAATTAAAAATTCAAATTCTTTTAAGGTTTGATTTTGAATGCTTTCAATCGCTTTTCTTACATATTTCTCAACCTTATATACAGGCATAATGACACTGATCTTTACATCAGACATATAAATTTACTCCTCCGCAAGTATCTGCTATTTGTCGGCCAACTCTTTTGTGCCGCATTTAATGCAGATGCAATTATTTTTATCCATATCATAATATTTATATTCTGCCAATCGACCTCCAAAAATAACATTATGTTCTTTTTTCAGCCAAAGAAGCATATTG
>VOFC01006130.1_pt1 | contig 31320 bp, 69 predicted proteins | sample 5384161 | NCBI WGS metagenome assembly VOFC01 (sample SAMN12384722, study PRJNA508395) | human gut metagenome | isolation source: healthy gut B | host: Homo sapiens
TATGAACGAAATTTTGATATTTAGGCTCTATTTTGGTAATACTTCATTGCCATCGTAGTCTTTCGTCCAACAACCCATATGAGATGCAATAACGGATTGTAAAAAGCAATCTCCTTCGTCGTTAAAATGAAGATGTTTTTTTCTCCTCAATCCAATTCGCCATCAAAAAGTGGATGGTCGAACTGTGTGTATTTTACTTCATGATCTTTGCCTGATTTCAAACCGTCATGTAAACAAAGTGCAATTAACATCAAATCTTTTCTCATCACTCCGTATACTTATCACCGATGACTTGATAACAACTCGTAAGCAATCCGAACAGCAGCTTTGTGTGTCTCAACAATCCCTTCAGTTCCCAAAGCATAACGCGGATGATACTTTCCTGTGGAAGATGCTGGAATTTCAAAAAATAATCTGGTAAGTTCGATACCAAATATTGAAAATCTACTAAATAATCTGGATTTTGGATGTAGGACATTTTTTTTTCAAAACATTTAATTTTATCCACTCGAATCCCTCCTTAAAATTGTACTAAAATCGTATTCGAAATATAAATCTTATCTTCCGGAATCGCAAAGATAATCCCCTTTTTTGAACCAGTAACTGATTCTCTAATAAATCTACTATATCATAGATATCTGTAAGGTTGCGATGATATTTTTTGAAAAAAGTGCGAAATCGATACCCCTTTTTAAAGTACGTAATCCTAAAAATCATCTCGTAGTCCATCTGATCATCGATAGATACGAATTCTCGCTCTGTTACGATGTTCCCTTCTTGATAGTGATTGAGACTACGTGTATTTTGTCATACGATAACCATCCACATAAGAAGATGCCCCAAGTCCGATACCGTAGTATTCTTCATTATGCCAATAGACCAAATTGTGTTTAGATTCGTAACCCGCTTTCGCATAATTCGATACTTCGTAATGAAGATATCCCGCATCTGTTAATGTCTTAGTAATCATCTGATACATTTCAAAATCCGTATCTTCATCGACTGGCGTTACATGTTGATTAGAAAAATACTGTGTTCTCTTCTAAAATCAAAGAGTAGCAAGAAATGTGTGGTACATCCAAAGCCAAAAACTTTTTGTAAATCCTCTTGCAAATCATCTAACGTTTCACCCGGTAACGCATACATCAAATCGACATTGATATTTTGAAAGTACTGTTTTGCAAGACGAATCTTCTCTTCAATGGGACCGACCGAACGTCCAATCTTCTCTAAAAGAATACTGAAATGTTTGTAACCCGATTGAAAGACGATTGACAGAATGTCGTTTTAAAAGTACTAACAACTCTTCATCGATATCTTCGACATTACATTCGATGGTAAACTCCATCTCGTCACTAAAATAAGGCTCCAAATGAATGAGTAAATCCTCTAACATCCCATTTGGAATGCAAGAAGGAGTCCCACCACCAATGTAGATTGTCTTCATCGGATGAACGGGAACATGACGGAGTTCTTCTAACAGTGCCGGATAGTAACTTTCCATCAGTTTAGGATAATTGTAATATTTACAAAAATCACAATAAGCACAGATCGTTCTACAAAACGGAATATGAATATAGAGACTAGTTGGCAACTGTTTCATAACTACGTTCCTTGGAAACAGTCCCCGTCAAACCACGTGATGTTAACACGTATGAATCTAAGGATAACAAATGGATTGGGAAAATATGTAAAGATTTAATCAGTAAAGACGAATATTCCGGATGATGATTGATAAAATCGACACATTTACGAATCATCGAAATTCTCTCTTTTCGTAAGAGTCCCCTAATTTCTGATAGTAATTGTTCTTATTCTCAGCAAACACCCGGTCTAAATCTTGTCGTACCTGAGCATTTTTTTTTCTAAGTAGGTTTAAACTTGTTGTAAATTGGCAATCGGTCTAGCAAAGACAGACGATGCTTGTTTCATCGTCGCATGATGGCGAATGATGTACTCTCGGCAACCTCGTTTGCTTCTTCAATTTTAACGAGTTCCCTTCTACGTTTTTTGATATGCTCTACTCTTATGATATTTTTCTTCTGCACTTTTCTTTTTGAAATGATTCTTTTGATTCCTTAATTTGCAAAGCCAAATCCGGATAATATTCCGGCAAAATGGTATCGAAGAATTTTTTTGAGAGTCGTAGAGGTAGTCCCTCCTACTTCTCTTGCCAATGCCCTCATACTGAGAGAAGGATTTTTTAATGGCAAAGTTCTGCCGCCCTCTTTGTGATTTCTTTCTTTTTCCCAAGTTCCATTTTGTTACACTACCTTTCATCCATAGTTAGAACGGATAAGAATGCTTCCTGTGGAATTTCTACGTTTCCAACCTGTTTCATTCTCTTTTTACCTTCTTTTTTTTGTTTCTCTAACAGTTTTCGTTTTCTTGTGATATCGCCACCATAGCATTTAGCAAGAAACGTCCTTACGAAGGGCTTTGATGGTCTCTCTTGCGATTACTTTACCACCAATGGCCGCCTGAATCGGAACCTCGAACAACTGTCTAGGAATTACTTCACGAAGTTTAGATACGATGCTTCGTCCTCGTGCATAAGCAAAATCTTTATGAACGATAATAGAAAAAGCATCGACGATTTCTCCATTTAATAAGATATCTAATCGTACGAGAGAAGCACGGTAACCGATTACTTCATAATCGAAAGAAGCATATCCTTTCTGTAGAACTCTTCAATCGATCGAAAAATCGTAAATGATTTCAGATAATGGCAATTGTAATGAATGTCGACTCGCGTCTGATCGATATAATCCATTCCAATATAAACACCACGTTTTCCTTTGACATAGTTCCATAATTGGACCAATGTAAGTGGATGGTGTAAAAATACTCGTTTTGACAAATGGTTCTTCAATTTCTTTAATCAACGTTCGATCCGGAAGTTTTACTGGTGAATCGATTTCAATGGTCTCGCCAGTCGTCAGTGTAACATGATAAATAACGGATGGAGCCGTTGCAATCAAAAGGGAATTTTAAATTCTCGTTCAATTCGCTCTAATGATTTCCATGCAAAAGTCCTAAAAAACCACAGCGGAAACCAAATCCCAACGCTTTCGATGTCTCTGCTTCATAAAATAAAGAGGCATCGTTTAATTTTAATTTATCTAACGATTCTCGTAACTCGTCAAACTTAGTAGAATCGATCGGATAAAGTCCACAGTAAACCATCGGTTTCATCGGTTGATATCCCGTAATCGCATCCGTTGCCGGCTGGTCCATATGGGTATGGTGTCTCCCGACATGTACGTCTTGAATATCTTTAATCGACGCGACGATGTAACAGACGTCACCTGCCACTGCTGAAGAAATTTTCTCTTCTTTCGGGTTCATCGTAAATAGTTCCGTTACAACATAACTGGCACCAGTCTTCATAAACAAAAATTTTATCACCTACGGCAAGACTTCCCGCCATTAACCGAGCCAGTACGACGACACCGCGATAAGAATCGAAATAACTATCGAATATTAATGCTTGTAAAGAATCTTTGGCATCTCCTTTTGGCGCGGGAACCGTTCGATGACAGCTTCTACTAAACTTTCGATTCCTTCACCCGTTTTAGCACTCGTCAAAATAATTTTCATCTTCCGAAAATCCTAAATTGAGATGAGTTTTCCTTTACTTTCGGAATATCCGCATTCGGTAAGTCGATCTTGTTGATGACCGGTATAATCGTCGACGTGTTCCATCGCTAAATATAAATTGCTAATGTCTGAGCCTCGATTCCTTGCGCCGCATCGACCACTAAAATTGCCCTTCACAAGCCGCTAAACTACGACTAACTTCATAGGAGAAATCGACGTGCCCTGGAGTATCAATCAAGTTTAACAAAATAATCTTCGCCATTATGATGATACGAAAGTTGGACGGCATTCAGTTTAATCGTGATGCCACGCTCCCGTTCGATATCCATACTATCTAACATCTGTTCTTTTGCTTCTCGTTTAGAAACGGCACCTGTCACTTCTAAAAATTCGATCCGCTAACGTACTTTTTCCGTGATCGATATGAGCAATGATGGAAAAATTTCTGATATTCGATTGTTTCATAACGTCACCTACTTGTCAATTTTTCTAAAACTTAGTACATTGTATCACAAAAACAGGTAGAAATCAAATCTGGAAACAAATGAAAATAACACAGAAATTCTGTGTTATACGATTCTATTTTTTAGACGGATTGCCGCAAGGGTTCGTACAAGTAAAAACCAGGAAATCCACAGCGCATGGTCTTGGTGTAAGGTCTCAGTCTATCAGCAGCAGGATGTTTCTGTACGGTCTAACGCTTCCATGTACTCAGTCAAAGTATCATCGGTATCTTTCCAAATTTCATATTGAGCTGCAGTACATTCCCTGTTCTTTTTAATTTTTCGATGAAATTTTCTAACGTGCCACGTTCTTGAACAGCAATTTTCATACCGTTCGGATAGACAGAACGAATGCTCTGAATATCTTGTTGCCACTCCCGCGTCAAGTCACGACCATCATACCCATCGTGCTTGCACTTAGAGGATAATAACTCCGGTACGAAGTAACCGTACTTATCTCCTTCAGGAATTTGAATTTGGTAAGAAATCGTACGATGTCGTTGGGCCTGGGCAAATGCAGCAAAAAGACTCTGTATACGTAGAATCTTTCTCCAAATTCATCGCGGAAGAACTTTTATCAAGATCATCTCCCGGCTTAGCAAAAAGACGCAAATGACGATTCTTAAAATTCGTAAGAAGACGCTCATCCACTAGATGAAGACGTTCACATTCAGAACGGAAAGCATGAAAAGAATCGATTAATCTCTCATCAAACGATGTACCTTTGTTCTTTTTCATACACTTCCATCATCATTAAAAGCCGATTTAGTTGTGCTAATGGAACAGTATAGACAAGTTCTGTTTGATAAAGACACTCGTCATCGATCTCGCATTTTCTTGCGCCAACGTTCTCTTCTTTCGGTCTGGTAAAGCAGTCCCGAGATTTTGTTCGATCAAATCCAAAAAGATGTGATACCACTTATCGTAAAAGTTTTACTTCCCTATCCGATAACCCGGCATGTATGGGCACTAGGCTTCGTATACCGCAAACTTCTCTCACTGGCATTGTACTGTCCTTCATTATTTAAAACCATGTTGAACATCTTAGGTGAATTTCGATATCTAACGTCAAGCCAATATGTTCAAATACGGATTGATGACCATTGTTCGCATTCATATTGACACGACGTTCCGTCTTATCTGAACTTTCTTGAAATGATGCTTGAAGTCCCTCTTGATTGTAACAAATTCCAGCGATATGACCAGAATGCGTCATAGCTCTTTTAAATCGAACGTACCATCACTGTTTAAAAACGGTATTTTTAGTAAATTGACTTTTAAATTGTTAATTCCCATATATTTCTCCTACTATTTCCCGCTTCTTACCCTTATCTAAATAAAAGTATAACGAGAAAGAAAAAAAAGCAACAAAAAAAGATATGGAACGAATCATCATTCCATATCGAATCAAATAATCTAGATTTTATAAGATTTTCCAAACGAAGTAACTTGATAAGAATTCCGAAATACAAAATGAAAGAAAACAAATTGAAATAAACAAGTAATTAGAAAAACAAAAATAGTTGTCCAAAACGTCCCGATATTTCCGGTAAATAAAAGCCATGTAACGAAAAAAGACGCTAGCAATACAATATACAAAACAAAAAATAATGTAAGATAAAAAAGTCTAAGAAAATCCTTTGTTTTTTAAAAAATCCTGCCTGCTCCATATCCGATGTCAAAAGTTTTAAATAACATTTTTTTAAAAAGCAGGCGTAAAAAGTCTTTGAACGACTTATCGCCCCCCTGTAGATAATCGGTAATGACACGCAAGTGAGAATCGAATACACCGTAGTTTTTTAAAATTGTCGTAACGTGATACGAATCTTTCTCTTTCGTGATGTAACGTCTTTTTTCTAAATCTTCCAAATCTTTCTTTAAACAAGTCCGAAACGAAATTCGAGATGTTTTTAAAACCTCCTGTACACCATGAGAATGTACATATTTAGAAGAATAATAAGAACCAGTCTCGCTTCGTTTTAAGAAAGAAAAAATAAAAATAAGAGCAAACGATAAAACAAAAAGCACAAAATCATACACGCAATAGAATAAGAGAAAAATTCAAAATCGAAGCCAATCGAACGATCCCTTTGCCAAAAAGAAAAAGAAACATCCAAATAATACAAAATAAAGAAAGAAAAAAGGAAAATAGTCGTTTTTTCTAAAAATGTCGTTCTCATAACTAGCCTCCTACATCTATTATACAATAAAAATAGAAAGAAAAAAGCCTTCTTTCGAAGACTTTTAAGAAACCATTTTAGCTAAACTTTTTAATGGCGTTGGTAAGGACATCTTTAATGGTCTTGCCAATCCAATTGAAAGATATAAAGAAGAAGAGGAAATCGTGTTATCGTAATCTTTTTCGAATGTTTTTAGTATTCTTTGAGATCGATTTCCGCACCATTTTGGACATCCGTTTCAAATGCTTTGATTTGTTCTAAAGTTAAAATTGTTTTATTTTTTTCTTCTGTTTCGTAGTAACCGGTTTTAGAAGAAAAATACAGTCCAAAGAAGATGACCAATAAAAAAGATGAATATTCCAAGCCATACATCCTTTACTTTCATGCATCACCTACCATCACAGCATAAAGTGCTTCTGCGATTGCAAGACAAGTGTGATAGACTTCTTCTAATGTGTTTTCCATGCCACCAATCTCTATCAATATCGTATTACCAGAAAAATCTTGATTGTAAACGCCGTTCACTCCAGCCCCACTCTTGCGGTAAATTCCTCTCGAAATCCCTTCGTAATGACTGTTTAAGTATTGTTCAATTTGAACGGTTAAGGCTTCGTTCGCCGCATGACCAGTATTTTCCATACCAATTAAAAACATCACTTTGGCATAATCAGTGTCTCCAATCGTAACCGTAGAAATTCTTCTAGAGACAGAGTCACGATGTAAATCTACAAAGTACTCTAAAGTTGGATACTCCAAGATGGCACTTTCTAAAAACGTTCTAGTGGCATCGTAACTCCTAGCATATTTCCAACCGTTGGCATTTAATACATCCGTTGCACTTCGCTCTTCGACGACGACATCGATTCCTCTTTTTTTGAATTCTTCTTGTAAATATAGTTTGTTACTGTCACGTTGGGTGCCACTCCAAAACCATTCACCATATCGGCCTGATACTCTTCTCCCGGATGACTATTGTAAAAAGTAGATCAGGGGCTGAAATAATTTACCATCGGGAGAAGGTGTTGGAGTCGGAGGAGAAAACACATATGTTTGAAACGTTCCTTCTAAAATAGACTCTAGTGGGATCAAAAGAAGAATGCCTCAGAAGTAGCATCAGAAGAAAAATCGATTCCTTTTTTTGTTGCAAAGGTAGAAGTAATCTCTACGAGTGAACGATCACTCCGTCTTGCAAAATAAAAACAAGAGTCGCTAGTAATCCTAAAAATAGAATGCCATAGATTCGTTTCTTTTTCCTAATACCACTTCCTTTCTACAAACATTGTAGCAGGAACAGTAGTATCATTTTGTCGAACTATAACCGGTGCAAACTTTTATTGAGAGCATCGCTCAAGATATTTCCTAATTTACTAATATCGAAATCGATTTCTTTTTGGACTGACAATCAGATTTTCATCGACTAAAACTTCTTTTAATAATTGCTTTAAATCACCTTCCGTGAGAGTTCCGACGCTTCCTAATAACTGACTCTTTTCATCCTCTGAAAGTTCATCTTGGTATTTATGATGAGAGTTAAAAAAAAAGAGAGTTTTTCTTTCTTGAAATTCTTTTTTGGTATAACTGATCTTTTTTGGTACAAATAGCGGATGGTATCGTAGACGATAGTGACTCCATCGATGACAGTAGGGACACCGACGGCAATGACAGGAATTCCCAACGTGTTGCTCGATAATTCGCCGCGATTGTTTCCTACCCCAGAGCCAGGATGAATCCCTGTATCTGTAATCTGGATTACTTTTTAAAATATTTTCGATTTTAGAAGATGCCAGAGCATCGATTGCAATGACAAAATCCGGATGAAAGGTCGTAATGACACTTTTGATTAACTCGATGGTCTCTAAACCTGTAACTCCCGTCACATTAGGAGCAAATGATGAAACGTTCCGATATTTATCTAACATTGTAATCGTATTTGATCGAATAAATACTTGGTTACAATCAAATTTGTAGCACGATTGGGCCAAGAGAATCCGGTGTCGACTCACGATTCCCCTAATCCCACAACCAAACACGATGATTCAAAAGATAAATTCAGTTGTTGAAACAGTTCCGAAAATGTCTTTGTAAGAGCATGAATTAAATTTTTTCGTTCTAAAACATTCGACAAATCTTCAAATCGAATCGTATAATACGTTCCGTTCATCAAAGATTTCGTTACAGAAATCCCATCAATTTCATAAGTTTTCTCGTTTTTCTTTTGATCTTCTTGCTCGGTAATTAAGTCCGTTCTTGTATTCCAAATCTTCTTCAAAAAGCATCACCTATTATACTTTTCCCGAAAAATGCAAGTTTTATTTGCTTTTTATGAGTTTTTGTTATCATTAATATGTTCGTAAAAAGTGAGGTGAAAGAAATGCCAATTATCAAAAGTGCTAAAAAAACGTGTAAAAGTAACTGCAAAAAAGAAAGATGCAAACGTTTTAGTAAAGATCAAGCATGAGAACAGCAATTAAAAACGCAGAAAAGCTGCTAATAACAACGCTTCAAAAGAAGAACTAAATAGTGCAGTAGATGTTGCTGTAAAACGAATCGACAAAGCCTTAAACAAAGGAATCATTAAGAAAAACAAAGCTGCTAGAGATAAATCAAGACTAGCAAAACTTGCAAATAATGCAGAATAAATTAAAGAAGATTTTTTCTTCTTTTTTTATGCATTTTTGTTATACTTATACTAAGGTGATAAAATGAAGATAAGAAAGTTGACAGCAGTAGGTATTTTGATGATTGTTTTAGGAGCGATATTCTTATACCGAACCGAACTGGTAACTTTCTATATGAATACTTTCCTAAATCCCAATCGCGAAGCAAGTATCGACAGTAGCGAACGAAACGAATATTATACCGGTGCAAATTACTTCTATGTACAAAGTACAAATAACTTTACACCGACAAGTAAACAGGATTTAAAAAATATTTACTACACGGTTCTAGATAGTGGATTAGATGATTTTACATTCTATTGCGATGATAATTACAAAGATTGTTTAAAAGACATCAAAGACTTGTCAAACGATCAAATTACATTATCGCATATCAACAACTTCGTGCATCCGTTTAACAGTTTTAAAAATATCGAAACGGAATTTGATTCCTTAGGAAAAATCGTCATTCACGTCGAGCACACTTATAGTGATGACGACATTGCAAGAATCAATCGCAAGGTGGATGAAATTTTAACGACGATTCCGACGACAGATACCCAAGAAAAAAATCAGAGCAGTTCATGACTACTTGATTCACTCGACAAGGTACGATTCTGAAAGAACCGACCACAATATTGTAACATACGAATCAGATAATGCCATCGGCCCTCTCTTTCAAGGATACGGAATTTGTGGTGGATACACCGATGCAATGGCAATATTCTTAACGAGATTCGGTCTACCGAACATCAAAGTTGCAAGTGAAAATCACATTTGGAATTTAGTCCAGTTAAACCAACAATGGTATCACTTAGATGTCACTTGGGATGATCCTATCACGACTTCCGGAATCGATACCATCGAATACAGTTTCTTCTTAATCGATGCTAGTAAATTAGACGAAATTGATGTCGATCAACATCAACACGATTTTCGATCCAACTGTATACGAAGAAGCAACCATTTAAAACAAAAAAACTCTTTCCTACCGGGAAGAGTTTTCTTTTGTAATCCAATCGATGGCTTCTTTGAATCGTCTTTTTGAAAGTCATCGAAACAGACCGAAATCCAATGAACTGGAAGTTGGTGACGAAAGAACGTGTATTGACGCTTCGCATAATGACGAGAATTTTTTTTGAATCAGGGAAATGGCCTCCTCTAACGTACAATCTCCTTCTAAATACGAAATAATTTCTTTATATCCGATTGCAGTAGAAAGGGCTTTGCTATCATTCGCGTAAGGAAGAAGGGATTTTACTTCATCAACTAATCCATCGGAAATCATTTTAGAAACTCTCGTATCGATAATCGAGTACAAATGTTCCCTCTCTGTCGTAAGACCGATAAATACTGCGTCATACAACAACTCATTTCCTGTCTTAGTAGGAAAACTCCTGCCATCACATTGGTATAAAGTCGCTCGACACGACGACGATTGGAAACGTCGACATTTTCTAAAGAGACACCTTCTCTCTGCAAAGTAGCAAGCATTTCTTCTAGCGTCAAATCTTCAATATGTTCGATTTTTGGTACTTCGTGAAATTCGTAACGATATAAAAGTGCTTTTTTAAATAAAGACCGGTGCCCCCAACTAAAATGATGTTTTTGCCACGACTTCGTATCTCATCGATGACTTGTCTACCATCTTTCTGATAATCAAAAACCGTGTAATTTCTAGTAACGGGAACAAAAGAAAGTAAATGATGAGGAATTCCATCCATCTCTTCCGTCGTCACTTTAGCCGTTCCAATATCCATTCCTTTGTACACTTGCATGGCATCACAGTTGATGCATCTCTGCATCGTAATGTTTGGCAAGAGCGATACTAAGTTTCGTTTTCCCGACACCAGTTGGACCTACGATAGCAATCAGTTTTTAACATAAATACCACTTCCGATGCGGCAATGTAGCAGGTCGATCGTAGTATAGAAAAATAGGATTTAATTCCCATATCGACCCGTTCTTCTTCGTAAACAAATAGACCATTTGAAGTATCGATTCCATATTCGTCCGTCAAAAAGTTCCGTAAATCACGGTACTGCTCGATATCTAACTTAACAGCATCGCTCTTTTGCATCCCCACAAACTCCAACAAAAAAACTCATAAGAACATGACTCATTATTCGCACAAACTTCTAATCGATCGATAAGCAAAGGTAACTCCGAAAAAACCATTTGCCAACACGTATCTATCCTCTGCTAAAAAAAAAGCAGCTGATCTAAATTACACGAAATCGTATTATGATTACAATGCAACACGTGATGCGATACATTAGTTCTCTTCGGTAAATAATGGCAAACTGGCATGCTTTCTGCATCACAAAGTTCGACATACCAATTGGTTATTGGATTCACCGCTCCTAAGCTTTTGCATCATCGATGCAAAATACACGTTATTAAATTCTTCGATCCTGTAAATTCATAAAACTCCCCTATTCTGTGCGTTTAAACAACCTCTCCAAATCGTAATTGGTATATTTGATAATCGATGGCCGTCCGTGTGGACACGTAAATGGATTATCGGCATGCCGTAACTGTTCTAGTAATACTTTCATATCTTCTAATGAAATGTAATCGTTTGCTTTGATACTCGTCTTACAAGCAAGAGAAGTAGCAACTTTTTCAATAAATTTTGAAATTTCAAACGTCTTCGTCTCGATAATCATGTCTATGACGGTATGAATGGATGCTTCCTCTTCTCCTTTTTTAAACCAAACTGGTGTACTCCGAATCAGTAACGTATTAAACCGAACTCTTCATACGTAATTCCAATCGTATCTAACACATCCAAATGCTGTTTTAAGATTAGGTAATCGTTCGTTGGCAGTTCAATTTTTAATCGGCACGAGTAAATCCATCTTTTTTCTTTTTTTTACTAAGTTCGCGCATGAATTTTTCGTAATTGACTCGTTCTGCAGCAGCATGTCGATCGATGACGTACATTCCGTCTTCGTTTTCGGCAATGATATAAGTACAGTGAATGGCTCCAATTGGTGTCATAGGTTTGATTCTAGGCTCTGCCGGATGATATTCTTCTTGCTTTTCTTCGACTTGTAAATCGAGTTGCATATTTTCAAATTCAGCGAACTCTTCATCCTTCTTCTCAGAATCGAACTCATCTTTGATGTTTACATTTGCATAGTGATTGGTGACGTGTGTTTCCACTTTAGACATATCGACTTTATCAATTCCAACTTGATTAAATTCTTAGTCTGTAACTGATCGTCAATTAACTTCGTAATTAAATATTTTAAATCTTCAATCTTAGAAAAACTTGATATCCATTTTCGTCGGATGAACATTGATATCGACTAAGTTCGGATCTACTTCGATAGACATAACGACAATCGGCGATTTATCGACCGCAATATACGTGTGATAAGCATCTAAAATCGTACGGTTTAATTCATTATCTTTAATGACACGGCCATTTACTAAAGTCGTAATACTGTTTCTGGTTCCTTTGACGACTTCCGGCCTAGAGATGTAGCCATTAATTTTATAGTCGTCACTATCTCCTTCCACGTAAATCATATTCTTGGTAACTTGAATTCCGTAGATGTCGTTGATGACTTTCAGTAACCTTCCCGAACCATCCGTTTTTAAAAAGAGTTTTATCATTGTTCACGAGAGTGAATTTGATATTCGGATAACTCAAAGCCATCTTGTTAATGTACTCTGTAATGACTGCAAGTTCAGCATACAAGTTCTTTAAATACTTCAATCTAACAGGCGTATTATAAAATAAATTGCGAACGGAAATACTAGTTCCAACTCGGATATCGGATGAAGATACTTTCTGCATGACACCACCGTCGATGACAACTTCCGTGCCCTCTTCACCATTCGATGTTTTTAAAAGTTACTTCACTAACGGCAGCGATAGAAGGAAGCGCTTCGCCACGAAACCCCTAATGACATGATGTGAAACAGATCGTTTAAATCGCGTAACTTAGAAGTCGCATGGCGAGAGAATGCTAACGTCGCATCTTCCCGGTCCATACCGATTCCATTGTCGACTACCTTCTTTCACACCAGCATCCCGTAAAAGATACTGATTTCGGTACTTTTTTAGCATCGACTGCATTCTCTGTCAATTCTTTGACGACATTCATCGGACGTTCGACAACTTCTCCGGCCGCAATCTTGTTGGCAAGACCTTCGTCCATAACATGAATTTTACTCATTTTCTTCCCTTCTTTCCTGCGTTTCTAATTGATGTGATAGAAACTCTTGAAATTGAACTGCTAAAGTTGGTCCCAGTACTTCTCCCAACTCTTCCAAAGACGCTTCTTTCATCTTCTTCAAAGACCCAAATTTACGAAGTAACTGTTTCTTTCGTACTTCTCCAATTCCTGGTGCCATGTCGAGCAAAGAAGATAACGTTCCTTTGCTTTTGATGTTTCTATGATACGTAATTGCAAAACGGTGAACTTCTTCTTGAATCCTACCTAAATAGACGAACAAATCCGGATGTTCTTTAATGGGAATTTCCGTTAAATCCTGTAAAACTAAAGATTCCGTTCTATGTTTATCGTTTTTCTTTAAAACCGATGACAGGAATCTTCAAATTCAAAGAAGCAAGAACCTCATTTGCGACCGACACTTGCGTTTCTCCACCGTCCAAAACGATTAAATCAGGCCCTTTCTCTTCCTCCATCATAACGTGATAATATCTGCGGTATAAAACTTCTCTCATCGCACCCAAATCGTCTTTGACAGATGAGGAGATACGAAACTTCCGATAATCATTTCGATGCGGTAAAAAAGTCGACAAATGTAACCATACCCGCAACGTAAAAGGTTCCAAACAAATGGGAGTTATCGAACGATTCAATTCGAGAAACCTTATCGGTATGCAATATTTTCTTTAAACTAGCAATCGCCCGGTATCGAGAGGAGTCACTCTTCTTAATTTCTTCCTCTTTGTTCTTTAAATTGATTTTGCGTTTTCTCTTGCCAAATCGATTAATTTTTTATGTTTCCTCTACTTGGTGAAGACACTTTGACACCAAAATAATCAGAAAGTAACTTTTGATCTAGTTTCGGATCGACTACCAACATCTTAGGACTCATGGAAGATTTGGCATAAAACTTGATGAAGTACTCGGTCACATCTTCTTCTGGCGTTGATACCAAAGAAAACAAATCGTGATGTTGACCGAACAACAATCCTTCGCGAATAAAGAAACATTCAACGGCAACGAGACCATTATCCGAATAAAACTAAGTAAATCAAAATTGTATTTGCGGTTCAAATCGATTTTTTGATGACGCAATGTTACATGAATGCTATCTAACATGTTTTTTAACTCTAATGCTTTTTCGAAATTTAATGATGCGCTCGCTTGTTCCATCTCTGCTTTCAATTTATTCGTAACAATGCTTGCATCGCCCTTTAAGAAACTCGTAATCTCGCTCGTCATTTGTTTTTAATTTCTGCCGGGTCAATATTCTTTTTTGCAATATCCCAAACATTCTCCCAAATGGTAATACAAGCAAACATCTTTCTGCAATGTTTCACATTTTCGTAACGGATAAATGCGGTTGATGATTTCTACGGTCTGTCTAGCACTCGTCACATTGGGATAAGGACCAAACATATGAGTCGTTTTCTTCTTTCTGTTTACATTCCGAATGACACGTACTCTAGGATACTTCTCCGTCGTAAGTTCGATATACGGATACGTTTTATCATCCGCAATAAAAAATATTGTATTTCGGATCGTACTTCTTAATTAACGTAATTTCCAAAATCAATGACTCTAATTCAGAAGATGTGACGATATAATCGAAATCTTTGATATCTGCCACCAACATCGCCGTCTTACCCGTAACCGTTCTCGTAAAAATAAGAACTGACACGACGATGCAAATTTTTGGCCTTTCCGACATAGATGATGACACCATCTTTTTGTCTTTCATTTGATAAGAACCAGGAAGTTCCGGTACCAGGGGAAAGTTTCTTCTTGATAAATTCTTTTGTTTCTTGATCCATACCAGTTCCTCCTTTTTTTTTATTTATTATATCACGTATAATGTAGATAAGTAAATTGAAGAAGTTGAAACTTACGATATTTACTATATAATAATTTACGTTCGTTTTCATAAAAATGAACGTAAAATTTGCGATTGAGTTTAGGCAAATTATATCAGGGGTTATTATATCCATTCTTATGACGGCCTAGCTCTTTTCTTTTTTATTGTTCTAGTTTTTAGAATGTGAGGATTAATTCCTGTATAACAAGCGTGATGAGAAAATAAGAAGCACAAAGAGTTCAATCGTTTGAAAGGAAGTATGCTTATGCAAAGTGTTTTAGCTATTGACATAGCTAAAGGGAAAAGTATGGTTACTTTGATTAATTCTTGTGGTGAAGTTTTAATTGAACCATACGAAATCAGTCACTCTATTAAAGATTTTTTCTAATTTACTTAATAGAATTAAACAATTAAAATTAGATAATATTTCTGTAATAATGGAATCTACTGGCATTTATCATAGACCTATTGAAAGATTCTTTTTAGAAAATAATTTTAAAGTTTATACTATTAATGCTTTATATTCAAAATGTATAAAAGAAATCTTAGAAAAACTAAAACGGATAAACTAGATTGTCTATCATTATCCGAGTTGTATTTTACAAATAATTTTAAACAGTATATTAGACCAGATAATATTTATTTAAATATGAATGCCTTAGCTAGACAATATTTTGCTTTAGATCAACTATGTGCAAATTTAAAAAACAGATATAAAAATTTGGTTTATCTTTGTTTTCCAGAGTATGAATTATTATTTAAAAAAGAAGCTATTTATAGTGATATTGCCTTATCTTTTATTGCAGATTATCCACACACTGAAATCATCTCCAACACTCGAATTGATCATTTACAACATTACTTTAAAAATAATAATTATAAGCGTTGGAAACAGAAACCAATGCTTATAAAAGAAGCAGCCAAAAATTCATATCCATCTGTAAGTAAAGATGATGAAATTGTAAGCGATTTATCTCAATTAGCCAAATTAATAAGAAACTATCAAAATGAGATTAATTCTATAAAACTAAAATTAATAAATTATGGAAAACAAACAAAATATTTTACTGCAATTAATTCAATATTTGGGATTGGCGAATTTACTGCTTCTATTATGATTGCTGAACTGAATGACATTAACAGGTTTAACAATATTAAAGAATTAACTGCTTACTGTGGATTAGATCCATCTATAAAACAATCCGGAAAATCTATTAACATTCATGGTCCAATCTCAAAATCTGGCAATAAATATATGAGAAAATTATTATTTGTAAGTTGTTTAAATATTATAAGATTATCTTCAAAATGCCACGTGAAAAATGATATTGAAATTTATTACAGAAAAAAACGTAATGAAGGAAAACATCATTACGTCGCAATGATAGCCTGCACAACTAAACTCCTACGACAAATTTTAACTTTGTGCAAACAATTAGACAAGTAGTTATCACCACATAACTACATTATAATTATATACTAAATAAACACATTGTTACCAAAAATTCAAAAAAATCGGTAATTTCGTGTTTTTTCAGTATGCCTATAATATCATAAAAATTTATTATTGACAAATCTTAGAATGTCATAAAAACTATAAATTTTTGGCTCATTTTTAGTATAATAGAAATTGGTGATGTTATGAAAACGATCGAACACAATCTAAAGAGCGAACAAATCGTTCAAAAATCTCGTTTTATTACCTTTTAATCCGAGTTCACAATAAAGAAGAAGTAAGAAAAGCGATTAACGATGCAAAAGAAGAATACCCTGCTGCAACTCACTATACCCTATGCCTACGTTTTAGATATCGATATGCATGCAAGTGATGATGGCGAGCCATCTGGTACAGCTGGAAATCAATGTTAAACGTCCTAATCAAACAAGACTTGCACTTTATCTTAGCCATCGTCATTCGCTATTTTGGTGGCATGAAACTAGGTGCTGGCGGATTGGTTCGGGCCTACTCTGGAAGTGTACGAAACGCCCTTGAGGAAGCCCAGATTATCGAACTAGAACCAGGTTACGTCATAAAAATACAATACGATTATCAAGATTCCAAACAGATGAATCGTCTACTAGAAAAAACTTAGAAATCAAAGAAAAGACGTTTGCAGAATCCATCGAAATCGTTGCCAATGGAAATCAAACGGATATCCAAAAACTTTACGAAAACAAAGTAAATTACAAAGTAATCGGCAAAACATACATCAAAAAAAAAAAAAGACGGATTAAGAAGTGATTTGAAAAAAATCTACACAAAATAAAAAGTGTGTAGATTTTTTGTATGATAAAATTTAAATAAGGAGGATTCAATGATAACAAGAGAATATAGAAATTTTACTCGAGAAGAAAAAAATTAAAGCTGTAAAAATGGTTTTGATTGATAAGAAATCTCAAATGGAAGTTGAAAGAACTATATTAGGTAAAAAGAAAAGTACAGGTACACTTAATAGATGGATTAGAGAGTATATTCAGGAAGGCGAAGAAAATTGTTTTAAAAAGAAAAAAAGGATTGAAAAAAATAGAAATAACGGAAGACAATGTTAGATATGAAATACTAAAAAAATTCAATGCCTTCCTGGAAAAAGAAATACATACAAATTCAATTCATCGAAAAATTCAAGAAACAATACCCAATAAATATAATGTGTGAAGAATTAGAAATATCCAGAGATACTTATTACAAATGGCTTAAAAGAAAAAAATATAAAAATAGATACGAATTAAATCATGAAGCATTAAAACCGCTAATTCAAAAATATTATGATTTATCAAATGGAACTGCAGGATATAGACAAATAAAAGAACAACTTGAATATCATGAAGGAATCATTATCTCATATTATATGGCTTTCTTAATTAAATGTTGCATAATGAAATTACCTGAGGCTAGAAAGAAAAAAAAAAAAATAAAGGTAAATATACGGTTACAACGAAAGGGGATGAAAAGAAATACACTTATCAAAATATAGCAGAAAATATGGATATAAATGATATTTATAAAGTAATATCAACTGATACAACAGAAGTAAAATTGAAAAAGACGGAAAGCAAAATGTATCATTCTTTATTGATGCTTATAGCACTGAAATATTAGTATCATGTATTGGTAAATCACTAAATAATGATTTCATAGAATACAATCTAAATTTATTAAATGACAGTGATTATAAATTAGATAATATCATATTACATTCAGATCGTGGAGGAATGTATAAAAAGTGGAATATATAATACAAAAACCGCTGAAATGAATCTTATACCAAGTATGTCCGCACCTTACACTTGCACTCATAATCCTTGGATAGAAACACTCAACGGCCAATTCAAAGATTTCATCAAGAAAGACAATCCCAAGACTCTTGATGAACTACAAATTGTATTAAACAAATTTGTATACTATAATAATAACATAAAAATTAAAAATAAACTAAAAACAACACCGATTAATTATCGATGTTGCCATAGTTAAGAACTTTTTATTTCGTGTATAAATTTATCAAGTCAGTTCTTTAAACGTCTTTTCTTTGGAAATGAATATTGTAATTGGACCATCGATACATCATCGTTTTGAAGGTTATTGATAGGAATAAAACCATAATGTTCTAAAAACTCTCGCTTTTGGGAAGCATCTTCTGTTTCGGTATCATGAATCCGTAAAACGAGCATCACGATGAGACTTTTTACTTTTTTCTTTCTGAAAATAAGAAAGAACTTCTGGAAAGTATCGTTTATCCAATATCGTCTGTTTGATTGGTCCATTTGGAATTCCTAGTTCTAACACTCCATCTGGCATATCGTAAGTCCAAAAGTCTTTCATGTAAAGATTATCTTCTAAAACGAGATAAAACGTTGCTTTTCCCTCTTGAATAGCACTTCCTAAAAACAGAATATTTAGTATACTCGCCATAATAAAAATTGAAATTCTTGAAAATTCCCTTTTTGAATGGTAACGATAGGTTTCTTTTTTCTTAGTTGCTTTCATAGGAATTCATTAAAACCATTTTTCAAGTTGTTCGTAAGGTAAATACCCAACCTGATTCTTTGCTTCTTTGCCATCTTTAAACAAGAATAAATTTGGAATCGACATAACTCCGTATTCCCTTGCTAAATCTTCGTGTTGATCGACGTCAACTTTAATTACTTTGATGTCTTTTTCTTTGGATAGTTTTTCAAGAATTGGTTCCATCATCTTACATGGACCACACCAAGTGGCATAAAAATCTACTAAGACTGCCCCTTTTTCTATTTCTTTATGAAAATCTTCTTTTTCTAAATGTTTAATCATAATTACCCTCCTATTGATATTGTTCTAGTAAACTGTCCAAATCTGGAACGCTTACTTTTCCTTTGTTGTCTAATCCATCGATCAACTCGGGACTGACAACATGATATTCTAACATAATTCGAATGGCTTCGCGATTATAACCGTTACTATCTAACTCGTCATTGCGAACCAAATCGTAAATTTCTGTAATGGCATGAACCGTCGGATCCCTAACGCATCCGATAAAAATGGTACATTTTCTAAAATGAATGGTGTCAATTTCGAATCATCGATAAACGGAACTTGAAACATCGGTTGCTTTAATACAAACAAAGCGATATATGTGACTAAAATTCCTTCGATTAGTCCAAATATTCCACCCTAAAATTTTAGAAGGAATACCTAAGATAATCGTGAATTTCAAAATCTTTTTCGACGATACCAGAAATGCGAATCAACACATTTAAGATGATGTACAAAATAGCAAGCACAAAGATAAAAGCAATGACTTGATACATGAATATGTTGATTGCTTGCACACCTTTGAATAGTCCACCGAAATTAAAGAACGGTAAGTTGAGACACAAGAAATCGGCAATTGGATTCTTTAAGAAAAATGCCACGACGATGGCAACGATTTCGCCCACAAATACGACTGTCTGTTTAAAAAAAACCACGTTGAAATCCAATGACTCCAAACATTAAAATTAACAAAATAATAAGTGCATCGATAATATTCATACTAACTCCTACTTTCCTATCTATTACCATTATACCTTATTTTTAGAAACTTTTAACACAAAAAAGACACTTTCTTGTCAAATCAAATAGCAATTTCTTAATCTTTCCGGTATAATAGTAAAAGAGATAAGGAGTCTGGTATTATGAACGTTGTAATTCGTGTAAACGAAGAAGTAAAACAGAAAATGATCGAATACTACAAAGATAAAAGACGTGACAAAGAAATTCCATACGTCGTCTTTCAAGCAGAAGATAACGATACGGTAATCACAATGTACACATCTGGAAAAGTTATGTTTCAAGGCACAAGTGCCGATGTCGATGCTGCCATGTGGCAAGAGATGGGCGCTAGTAAAAAGAAAGAAAAAGAAAGTAAAACCGGAAAACAATCAATACTATAACGTCACTTCTGTCGGTAGCGACGAAGTAGGAACAGGCGATTATTTTGGTCCAATCGTCGTCTGCGCTAGTTACGTTACCAAGGAAGATATTCCCTTTCTAGAAAGTCTAGGTGTTAAGGATTCTAAAAAACTAACGGACGATGCAATGTTAAAAATCGCTCCCCAAATTGCTAAAAAATCAAATATAAATGTCTAATCTTAAAAAACGACGAATATAACGAAAAATATTCGAAAGACGTCAACATGAATAAAATTAAAGCCATCATGCACAACAAAGTACTATATCAAATGATGCAAGAAGTAAGTGATGTCGATTACATCATCGTCGATGAATTTGCCAAAGAAGCAAAGATACTACGATTACATCAAAGATGCATCAAATATCCAACGAGGCATTACGTTCATGCCGAAAGCAGAAATAAATAAAAACCTAGCTGTAGCAGCATCCTCTATCCTAGCCCGTTATGTATTTTTAAAAGAGTTCGATCGTCTAAGTGACGAATTGCACATTCCTCTGCCAAAAGGTGCCGGCAAAGAAGTCGATAAAATTGGCGAAGAAATCGTAGAAAAATACGGCGAAGAAAAAATTAAAACACGTTGCCAAATTAAATTTCTTAAATACCCAAAGAATATTAAAGACACTAATTTTCTAGTGTCTTTTTTTATTGTAAAAAGATGAAACGAACGGTTGTGAGCTAAATCCTAAAATCGGAATCACGATAAACGGTAGAAATATAAGTCCTAAACCCAGAAGAGTTCCACCACCAAATTTTCTAGCAATGATAAAATGAATTTTAAACCAATGCCCTAACAACATAACTCCTATAAACAACGCGAGAATAATCAAAAAATACCAAGAAACGGAAAAGATATAATACAGGAATATAACCATACTAGAAAAACTGGACCGAATATCACTGCCCCACTACTATCGGAAAGTTCAATCCACACCCACAGATTTGCAACTGGGATGAAGGCCCAAAACCATTTTTTTCCAGCTTTTGAAAAACTTTAGCAAGTCCTATTTTAAAAACGATGTACAGCACGATAATCAAAACAATCATAACACACCTCTATAGTGCCAAGAAAAACAAAAGGAACCCATCTTCGACATTTTGTTTTCCGATTTTCGATTCATAATCGAGTTCAGCTAGTTTTGAAATCTTTTTCAAAAGTTCAGAATCCGTATACCGATACGTCTTCTCTAATGCCAATTGAACACGATAAGGATGAATCCCTAATTCTTTCGCAATATCGGGACTAGAGTATCCATCTTGCCTTAAAACACGAGTCTGATAATACAATGTAAATTGATTTGCCACAAGGGATAAAATTTGTTTAGCATCTCCACCATGCAAAAGCATATCTTGATAAAGTTCGATGGCTTTGGCTTTTTTATTAGTCATAATGGCATCTACCAATGTAAAAATATCATCATCTAAAGACTTCGTTACAATCTCATCGATATCGTTCGTCGTAATTTCTTTGGAATCATAACAATAAAGTTTTAATTTTTCTAGTTCTGTCATAATTTTTTCATTGTCACCAAGACAATAATCGATGAGATAAGAAATCGTTCTAGGCGTAATTTGATACTCTTCACAAGACTTACGAACTAAATCCTTAATGTCGATTTTAGTAGTAAGTGCTTTTTGTAAGTTTTACAAGAACATCGTTACTTTTCTTACGTTTATCGAGTTTTTGTTACAACCAATACTAAATATTATTATCTGTAGATGGATGATTTAAATACTGTTCCAAAGATTTCCAGTCCGCATCTGAAATCGTATTGACAGGAGCATTTTCAAATACGATGCACTTGTGTTCTACTAAAAAGTTATATGTATTCAAGTCTTCTAATACTCTTTGCCAAGAGGTATCTTCCCCATCGTACTTTACAATTTCATACTGATTCAAAGAGGATAAAAACCGATTTAACGATTCTTGTCTAACAAAATCATCATCTGTTTCTAAAAGATAAACACTCTCCAAAAAAAATCCCACCTCTCTATATCCATTTTAACATTTTTTTTAAAAGTCATGAAAACAAAAAAGTCATAGGAATATACCCTATAACCTTAATTACATTATATTTTAGTCTAATAACCGTTCTAAGTACCGCATATCGATACCAATTTTTTTCACAAAATCCGGTCCAAGTTCATCTTTTAATTTTAAAATACCTGACTCAATTTTGGAAGGATCTTCTAAAAACAATTCTAAGTCATTCAAAATGATATCATCAATAAAATAAAACCCATACTTTTCAAAAATCCGATATACTTCTAAAAAGTTTTCCGAATCGATACTTCTTAAAAACTCTTCATCATACACTTCACGAATTAACTCTTGTTTCACAGAATCTAAATACTGATCAATTATCATTTCGTTACACCTTCTTGTTTTCCATACACGTGAACCAAATCAGACATCGATACATGAAATTTTTCTTGCATATCAGCATCTGACATAAAGAAAATTGGATTCAATTTTTTGACTTTCGCCATCTTGTTCAAAGACAGGAACATCAATACTCTCTAAATAAGCCATTTTACAGCGTAATTCAGTAGCAGATTTCTTATATAATGGTGACTTTTTATCTAATGTAATTCCATGACTAGCTCCTCATAATACGCTTGGGCTTGTCTATAATTACCACCAAAAACATCAATTTTTATCTTTAACATATTATCAATCACATGCTTTGGATTTTCGGTATATCGATGCTCTAATTCAATAAGATTCATTCCAATAGCGCTTTTTAATTCGTTACTATTCATAGTAAGTACTGGATGTAGTGTCCCATCTGGCTGTATCAAAGAAATATGCTTATCTTTCATATATGCAATCTTTGCTTGTAATTCTAAGATGGAGATCGGGATGGTATTTTTTCCTTTCATTTTCTTCTCTATCTCTGATTTATCATTGATTTCTCTACTTAATAATTCTCGCCATAACTCTTCTGATGATATATCGTTTTCTTCACATAAGGGTTCATGACAAACATAAACTTAATTTTATTTGGACTATCAGAGGTATCTTTTTGAAATTGTTCAAATTCATAAGTATTCTTAGATTTAGAATACTCCCCTAACATCGAATAACATTCTATACTTTGTTTTGCTTCTTCTTCGCTAATCCCAAAGTAATCTTGGAAATATTGTATCATCTGCTTTTGTTGATGCTCGATTGCCTCGGTACCAGATACTCTACTATCGATGATGTTACCATCTTCATCTTCCGCTGTAACAGCTCCAGCAGTAACTGGACGAAAACGATATATTTTTTGCCAAACCGTACATTTTCACAAATGATATCGCCAGTTCCTTTTGCTTTGGTAACATTTCTTCTTAGGTGATCTAGTTTCGCAGCAAGCCGTTTGACATTTTCGTCATTTCCAGTTACTTCTTCTACTTCTTTCATTTTTTCTTCTAGTTCTTGGAACAACCCTTGTCCTTCTTTGGTTGCTAAAAAGTAGTCACAAGCAACTTTTTAGGATTTAATACATATCGATAGTATACGGCATCTTCTAGGCTCATATAATATGCAACATGTTTGTTTCGAGCAATTTCTTCATCACTATAATTAAAGTATTTTGCCCAAAACTCAGCCATATCTTTGCCATCCATATCCCGTTCTTCCGTAGCAGTAATTCCTAACATATGAAAGTTTGGATTATCATGCTGATAATCGACTAATTTCTGTAGTTTCCTGCTCCATTCAGAAGCTCCACTGCGATGCAACTCATCTAAAATAACATAATCGTATTTGGAATGAATGATTTCATCTTGCTTCATACTGACCAAATCATGATATCTGGCAAATCGTAAATTCGGAAATCTTTCTTGAATAAGTTGCTCTGTAGTTTTACTAGAGGTCGTACCAGTAACATATTGAACGAGATACTTTTTCACCTGATTGATAATTTCATCATTTGGTGCCAAATATAACATCTTTTGATTCGGATTTTTTTAGTAATGTAGCAATTGCAACAAAGCTTTTACCAGAACCAGTAGGCATGACAACAGATGCAAACTGATGTTCATCCATAATCCGCTCCGCTTCCTGATAGGCGTAAGCTTGGTATGCTTTCAGTTTAAAATTACTCGTTCCTTTGATTAGATAATATCCTAGGAAATCGTCTAAATCATCTTTTGTGAATTGTTCTTCTTCATTTAATTCATCGATTTTTTATCTTTGATAATGGCTGTTAGAAGTTTTCCTACAATCTCTTTTCGCTCGTGCCTTGACTTCTTAACATTTGATACGTTCCAACAACATCAGATTCCAGGAGTTTCAGTACCAATTGTTCTCTTCTTTTGAATAGAGAATGGAACAACTCCGATACTTTCCCAATCAAACAAATCGATGACCGCATTCGCATAATACTCATTTTTCTGAAATTTGATATTGTTTATCTAAGAACTCTAAAAAAAAAAACTTCTTGTGGATTTTGTAAAACATGTTGCAATTCCTCTTCCGAGTATTTTTTCACTTTTTCAAACATTTCTTGTTCTTTCGGTGTGATTCCTACTCTTACATTTTCACTGACAGAAAGACCATTTCCTTTGGCTCTTGAAAAGATTTCAGGTTCAATTCCAAATCCTTCTTTGCTAATTTGTTCGATAATTCCTTTGTATTTTGGATTATCCTTCGTTATCTCTTTTAGTATTTTTACTGTATGCAAATTACGAAGTCTAGATTTTGCTAAATAAAACAATTTATGATACATTGTAATGGCTTCATGATAACTCGTACCACTTTTCGTTAGTTCATACATCTTCTTAATTGAATCATGTTCTACTGGAAGATTATCATTTTCATGCGTAAAACACGGAAACAAAGAATCGTTTTTCGTAACGGCTTGCAAGATTTCTCGTTTTAACTCCTCTACATGAGGGGTATTCTTAGGTAGTAACAGTTCGGATGCAGAAAAAGGCATTTCCAATCGTCTGAATTAAAAACAGATTACTGGCATTTGGCAAGATTTCATCTGAATTACCTTTAACATCGCCAGAATCTTTTCTCGTTCTAAATTTTCTTTTTCACTATCCGAATAATCTCCCAAATCCGTTCGTTTGTCTTGAGCGAATATCAAACCTTTTTGAAACACATCATCGTATGTTTTTCTTTTCTTTAATAGTTTTCAAAAAGTTCTTCGATTCTTGCTTTGTTTTTGGCATTTTGGATACCATCTAAATAATACTTCGTCACTTCATCTAAATTAGGATTTTTACGATACTCTTCTATCTTTTTTAGAAACTTCTTCTAGCATATATGGTCCTGCTAAAACCGTATTGTTACCTAGTTCTGTTTTCGGAACTTTAATCATTGCATAGTGATTACGATAGAAACTTTTTTCCATAAAGCAACGCGACATTGGCATTGCTACTTAACGAAATACAATTGGTATCTTTACGGTGATGCATTTTGATGTGATCAAAGGCCTGTTCCAAACTTAACGGTGCCCCTTCTTGGTACTTTGCTACGCCTTCATATCTAGACCGGTCTGTTCTTACATTTTTCTAGTGTACCATCAAAAGTAGTAGTAAGATGAGTTCTTATATCATTTTCATCACCCAAATTGAGTGCTCTAAAAAAATAATAGTTCTCATCATCTTGGATGATATTTAAATTGTGAATATCGAACATACTCATCTTATCACTCCTATATTTTATCTACTATTAGAATACCATATTTCCATTAAAAAAGAAGACTGTCTTCAATTATTTCCTTCGTATTCATAGATACGAACATCTTAACAAATAACCAGCATGTACAGATAATAGCGGCAATCACATAAAATGCAAATAAAACAGGATTTGTATCGCTAATAAAAGGAATTCCGATTATTAAGGCAACATCTAAAACCGTTATAATTCCTAAATGGAACAACTTTTCCATTCTAGTGATTTGTCCAGTAGAGTCCGTCATTTCGACATTGAAGCGAAGTTCACCTGTATTAATTCCTTTTAAAAGAGTCAATGCTTCTTTTGAATGACCATTAAATCAGCGCCACTACGGACAACCGTCGAAGCATAATCCTTGAATTTATCCTTAGTAAACATATCTTTGGATCAAAGTACGTTTGTAATACTTGCATCAAACTGACAGTCGGATCGATTTCTTCTAGTAATCCCGCATGACAATAATACCACGTAACAACATCGTAATATCGCGTGGCAAAAATAATCTTATTGTCGTTTAACATCGAAAACATATCAAGTGCAAAATCCTTTGATATCGATATTTGCAATCTCTGCTGTCTTGTTTTTATCCAAAACGCGTTTGATATCGTTGTTGAGTCTCATGGTCGATTGATAGTTATTCGTATTCATAACCGTTAAGATATGCCCTACTTCACTGTATTCGTTCGATACAATCGCCCGAATGCAAGCATCCAAAAGTTTTCTGTTATGATGTGTTAGTCTCCCCATCATACCAAAATCTAAAAAATACGATTTTGCCATCATCAATCTTAATATTATCGGAATGTGGATCTGCATGAAAGAACCCATCATCCAATGCTTGTTTAATATAATTATAGGCAAGTTTCTCAGAAATTTCTTTGATGTCGTAACCATCTTTCTTTAAAGAATCTAATTGATTGATATTGTATCCACCAATATACTCCATAACGAGTGCATTTCTCAGTACAATACTCATCGTAAACACGAATCGGTTTGATGTAACGGACATCTTTTTGATTATTCGCAAACTCTATATGTCTTGCTTCCATCAAAAAGTCCATTTCTTCTAAAGCCGTTTGATACATCTCATCTAAGAAAGAATCGATATCCAAAACACTGAAAATAATTTATCTAAATGTAAAAAGCCGAACGACACTTTTTAACAGCTTGATATCTTGTGTCATCGTTTCATAGACGTGTTCTCGTTCAATTTTATAACAACTTCATCGCCATTTTTTAAAGTAGCCCGATGGGTTTGAGCAATCGAAGCAGCATCCAATCGGAACTTCTTCAATCGATGCAAATATATTCCAAGTTTCGCCATTATACTCACGATCTAGAATTTGTAACGAGAGAAAACTCCATCGGTTTTACGTTACCCGTAACTTCTTTAATTCTGCACAATACCCTTAGGGAACCAAATCAGGCCTAGAAGACATAATTTGACCAATCTTAATAAATGTCGGTCCCAATTCTTCTAAAGCCTGACGTAATCTTTCGGGAGTCGCTTCTTTTACCAGATGATATTTATTGATGACATGTACAATGTCACTTAAGCGTTTCCCTTCTCGCTTCATATTATTTTTTTATCCTTTAATAAATCCATAATTTCTTTCTTATCTTCATTTGATAACTCTTGAATCTTTTTAGCAAGATCTTCTTTTTTGATAAATCCGGCGTCTGGTATACGACTGTAACGTTTTCTTTAATCTTTTCTTCGATGTTATGCTTTAATTCTTCATTTGCTACTTTTTCCCCTTTTCGTATACTTCTTCTCCCTTTCTTTAAAAGTTCTTTCTTCATTTCTTGTGCTTTTTTCTGTCGTCAAAGACATTGCACCAAGTCCCATCAAGATAATGTTTTTGAAATCTTCTTTCATAAAAATCCTCCTATCTATATTATATAATAAACGTGCCGTTCCGTCAAAATATGCTAAAAGATAGTATCCACGCACCGTTTTCGTCTTTTCCTTTTGCAACAACATCACTATTTAACGTAATCAAAATACGAATACCTTGTGGCGATCTGTAAAGACGTAATATTTCCATCGGTTGCCACACTCCATAACGTTGCCGTGTCCTTAGAAGATGCCAAATAGTACGGTGCATCGATGCGGAACAAACTAGCATCAGAAACATTTGCAATGGCACCTTCTGAATCTTCATTCATTTCACAATTGCTAGTATCTTTGCAATAATTCAATAAGTCTTCCTTTCCTAAAACGGATACAGAAAGTGCAAATTCATTCTTAAAATCTTCAAAAAAGAAAGAGCGTCTACTTCACTAGTTGCCTTACTAGAAACGTACTTAGATGCCCAATCTAAATTTCCTTTTAGATACTGTTCTGATGTATAAGCATTATCCGTTCCACCATGATAATAGCAAAGTGGATTACCTGCACTAACTAAAGTAACTTTTCCATCTCTTTTCGACAAAATTCGCCATCCGGATAAAATGGAAGTAACATTGGAACAAGAGACACTATTATTTCGACTAGTTCCTGCCGTAACTCTCAATCGTTCCAACCTGCGCAGGTAATTGCCATATCAGTCTCCCAAACACCAGCATCATAATTGACGTAATCGCCAACTTTTGCTCTCATAATGAGCAACCTATCGTCAGATCGTGTCGGATAGTTACCATCACTTTCTACTACGACTAAATCTTCATGAAAATGTCCCTCTTCTGTTAATGGCAAAGCATTTCCATTCGCATCCACTAACTGAACATAGTAATTATATTGATTATTATCAGGATTATAAACAGCAACGAAACTCTTTCCACAATCCCATTCCGCACCATACGGACTTTTCCACCAGAACGAACCTAATATCACATACACTTAACGCATCAGTTTGACCTGCTTCCGGAAGCATATATTGACTGTGATATAAAACTTTCGCTGACTCTAAATAAATCTCAGCATTTTGAACCATCGTTTTCTCTCTAGAACCGGTAATATATTCCGTTATCTTAGGGATTACTAATACGATAATAATTCCTAATACAATAATAAATCCAATCAACTCAACAATTGTAATACCTCTATTTTTTTTCATATCCTCACCTACTATACTCTAATTATATCATCTTTTAAAAATAAAGCCAGAAAAGAAAACAAGGAAATGAAAATTTACTAGTTCTTGACGGCAAGAACAAAAAACCAAGCATATGCTTGACCTTTTCCTAACTGACAAGAATCTGATGATTTTGATAGTCGATTGTGACAATACTATCCGGTTTGATTTCGTTGTCGATTAATTTCTTCGCTAATACTGTTTCTACTTCACGATTGACGAGACGCTTCAATGGACGAGCGCCATAAAACTCATCGTAACCTTTATCGATTAAGTAGTTCTTTGCTGCATCCGTCAAACGAATCTGGATGTGAGAGTCCTTTAAACGGTCTTCAATCTCACGAACAATCTTATCTAAGACTTCGTACAATACATCTTTTCGTAAGTTTCTTAAATACGATAACTTCATCGACCCGATTGATAAATTCTGGTTTAAAATGTTTATGAAGTTCTTCCATTACTTTGTCATCTTGACCAGAAAGAATGTACTCACTGCCGACGTTAGAAGTCATGATAATAATCGTATTTTTAAAGTCGACCGTACGACCATTCGAATCCGTACATCTACCATCATCTAGAATCTGTAACAACAAATTCAAAACCTCTGGATGAGCTTTTCTACTTCATCGAACAAAATGATACTGTAAGGGTTTCTACGAACCGCTTCCGTTAACTCGCCACCTTGTTCGTATCCAACGTATCCTGGAGGGGCTCCCGATTAAACGAGAGACAGAGAACTTCTCCATGTACTCGCTCATATCGATACGAATCATGTGACGTTCATCATCCGAATAATTCATATGCCAAACTCTTAGCAACTTCCGTTTTACCAACACCAGTTGGACCTAGGAAGATGAAAAGAGCCGATTGGACGATTTGGATCTTTGATACCACTTCTAGAACGAATGATAGCATCGCTTACTAATTTCAATGCTTCATCTTGTCCCATGACACGATGTCTTAAGTTATCGTATAAAGACAATAATTTCTCTTTTTTCAGTACTAACTAACTTAGCAACTGGTACACCTGTCCAACGAGAAAAATGACAGCCGCAATATCATCGCTAGTAACGACATCACTCAATAACTTATTTTTCTCTAAGCCCTGTAATTCTGTCAAGTCTTTTTCAAGTCTCGGTAATACACCATGTTGCAATTTAGCCGCTTTCTCTAAGTCGTAATTATTTTCCGCTTGTTCCAAATCAATAAAGTCTTTTTCAAGTCTCAGTAATACACCATGTTTACGAATTTAGCGCTTTCTCTAAGTCATAATTTTCCCGCTTGTTTCAATCGAATCTTGCTTTTTCAATTTAGTATCTAATTCCGTATTGATTTCAGCAACACGTTTCTTAGAAATATCATCTTTTTCTTTCTGAAGATAGCTTCTTTCGATTTCCAAACGCATGATTTTTACGAGAAAGTTCATCTTATTCTGTCGGAACAGAGTCCATCTGTACACGAACTGTTGCATTATGCCTCATCGACCAAATCAGATAGCCTTATCTGGCAATACGCATCTGTAAATATAACGATTGGATAATACCGCAGCAGAAACCAAAGCACGGTCTTGAATCGTAAACACCATGATGGATTTCGTAACGTTCCTTAAGCTTTCACGTAAAGAATCGTAATCGTATTCGACAGAAGGTTCATGAACGATAATCTTTTTGGAATCTTCGTTCTAGGGCACCATCTTTTCAATATATTGACGATATTCATTTAACGTTGTCGCACCAATGACATGAATTTCACCACGCGCCAACATCGGCTTTTGTAGGATATTAGAAGTAGTATCCATGCACCTTCCGCACCAGTTCCGACAATCATGTGAATCTCATCGATGTACCATGATGGATGTTTCTTCACTTTTCTTAACTTCGTTTAAAACGTTTTTCAAACGTTCCTCAAATTCACCACGATACTTTTGGCACCAGCCACCAAAGAAGCGCCATCGAGTTCCCAAATCGTCTTATCTTTCAAACTTTCTGGGACACGCCTTTGACAATTCTTTCCGCGTCCTTCGACAATAGCAGTCTTACCAACACCAGGTTCACTCGATTAAAACCGGATTATTCTTCAGAGTCTAGATAAAATTCCTCGTAATACTACGAATTTCATCATCACGGCCAATTACTCTGATCTGTCTTTCTAGTCTTGA